>MDTD01045993.1_pt1 | contig 25072 bp, 23 predicted proteins | sample 811221 | NCBI WGS metagenome assembly MDTD01 (sample SAMN05326646, study PRJNA326480) | marine metagenome | isolation source: seawater | place: Pacific Ocean: South West | collected 2011 | reverse complement strand
TACATAAAGGAAATATGTCGACGTTAAATTGCCCAGAAGAGGTTCTTCTGGCAGAAAAATTAGTCTCAATAAATCCATGGGCTGATATGGTCAGATTTGCGAGGAGTGGAGGTGAAGCCAATGCGATAGCTATAAGAATCGCTCGAGCTGCATCTGGTAAGGACAAGGTTGCTATATGTGGATATCACGGGTGGCATGACTGGTATTTATCAACTAATTTGTCAAGTACAAAAAACCTGGAAGGGCACTTATTACCAGGTCTGGAACCCAAGGGCGTACCGAAGGAGTTAAAAGATACAGTTGTACCATTTAAGTACAATAATATTGAGGAATTTAAGAGAGTCATTGAAGAAAATGACATAGGGGTAGTAAAGATGGAAGTCGAAAGATCAGAACCACCTGTAGAAAATTATTTGCAGGAGATTCGAAGGTTATGCAGCAAAGAGGGGATAATCTTGATCTATGATGAATGTACTTCTGGATTTAGGGAAACGTTTGGCGGACTGCACAAAAAATATGGCGTTGAGCCAGATATGGCGATGTATGGAAAAGCATTAGGCAATGGCTATGCAATAACAGCTGTCGTCGGGAAGGAGGAGATTATGCAGGAGGCGCAAAATACGTTTATAAGCAGCACATTCTGGACTGAAAGGATCGGACCGAGTGCCGCCTTGAAAACACTGGAGATAATGGAACGAGAGGAAAGCTGGAAAACGATAACCAAGAATGGCAATTTAATGAAAGATTTCTGGAGTAAAGAAGCAAAAAACAATGGACTCAAACTCTCGACAAACGGGTTGTCAGCTCTAGCAGGATTTAATTTCGAAGGAGAAGAAAATATGATCTATAAAACATACATAACGCAGGAACTGCTTAAGAAAGGAATTTTAGCTAGTAACGTACATTATGCCTGTGTCGAGCACAAAGAACATGAGTACAGAAAATACATGGAGGAAATGAAAAAGATATTTAAAAAACTAGGCCAGATCAATGACAGCAATGAAAAATTTGAGATACTAGAAAATGAAGTGTGCCATAAAGGATTCAAGAGATTGAACTAGGTTATGTAGCTTGTCACATGTTAGAATAGGAGAAAAATGGACATCATAGGAATCAATTGGGAGCAGAACTCAACGGCCAGTCTGTGGAGAGATGGTGAATTCATTGCATGCGTCTCAGAAGAAAGGTTCACACGCAAGAAAAATGATGAAAGTTATCCATTAAATGCAATAACTTGGATACTAAATGAATTCAAAGTAGAGAAAGAGAATATAGAAGCAGTAGTATTTGTATCAACGATGTGGTCATATGGATACACATTGACAAGGCATTACACAAACTTCTCAGTCAAGGACTACATAGACGAACAACACAACATATGGAAGCCTAGAATATACGATGGCAAAAATATTTCACAAGTAAACTACTATAAGGATAGGCTAGATTTGGAACAATACCCAGGAGAAGAGTTCTGGAATGAAGTACTTGATAGATATAAAGAAGACAGCGGTCACGTGAGCTCAGAATCATCAAAAGAGATAGCTAAAATCAGAAAGGATGTAGTTATACGTCACCTTGGTATAAAGGAGGAAAAAATAGTATTTATGGATCACTCAAGCAGTCATGCAGCATATGGGTACTACACTTCAAATGAACACCTTCAAGGAAGAGATGCTTTAGTAGTAACACTAGACGCATTTGGCGACAATGTTAATTACTCAGCATTAATATTTAGAGGGGATGGGACGAAGGAGGAGATCGTAAAAGGAGCATCATTTATCATTGGCCGTTTATATAGATATATAACACTCATATTAGGCTTGAGACCAAATGAGCATGAATACAAAGTTATGGGAATGGCTCCATATTGCAAAGATAAATATAGCGAGAATGTCTTCAATCTGTTCAAGAGCTATCAGGATGTCGATGGAATAGAGTTTAAATACAAGAGTAAACCGAAAGACATGTACTTTGAAGTAAGAAACATGCTGGAAGGGGAAAGATTTGATTCAATATGCGGAGGGGTGCAGAGATATACAGAATATTTGCTGACAAAGTGGATTAAAAATTTAACGGAATTAACCGGAGTTAAAAGGTTAATAGTAACAGGTGGAGTTGGAATGAATGTAAAAGCTAATATGGTGTTGGCAAAGGAGGGTGGACTTGAAAATATTTACATACCACCATCACCGGATGACTCTTCTCAAGCAATGGGTGCTGTACTAGAATACTTAAGACAAAAAAAATATCAAGGAGAGATATTGAAAGGACTAAATGTATACAGCGGTCCAAAAGCAAACACACCAGAAGTACTAAAAAACAAGTATATAGAAAAAGAAATAAATGGGATCAAACAAAGATATATAGTTCAGAAAAAATTCAACAATTCAGAAATTGCAGAGTTATTGGCAAAAGGCATGGTTATAGCAAGATGCCATGGAAAACAGGAGTTTGGTGCAAGAGCACTAGGTAACAGATCAATTATGGCTGACCCACGAAGGAACGAAGTCAAGCAAATAATAAATGAAAAGATAAAAAGTCGAGATTTCTGGATGCCTTTTGCGTGTAGTGTAATAAGTGAAAAAGCAGATGAATATTTTTTAATGGATGCAGAAATGAGCTCATATGAATACATGACTCTTTGCTGTATGACAACTGACAAAGGTAAGCGTGACTTGCAAGCGGCGATACATCCATACGATAATACTTGCAGGCCGCAAATAGTATATAAGCATAAAAACAGAGAGTATCACGAATTAATTGAGGCATTTGGGGAACTTACTGGAGTTTATGGAATACTAAATACATCATTCAATTTACATGGATTGCCGATTGTAAATAATGCAGATGATGCCGTACATGTACTCGAAAATAGTGAGATTGACGGCATACTATTTGAAGACAGACTTGTAATCAGAGAAAACTAAATTATACGGCGCGCGTAAAACCAAAAAAGAAAGCCTTCAGGATTCTTAGTTCAGATCTTATTGATGATCCAAATCTAGAGGAGCCTGCACGGCTAGTACAAGTGATAGAATAGGAGTCGACATTAAAATTTCGATTGAGAGATAGAAAAGCATAATATGTACCAACTGAATCCCATGAGCAGGATGAAGGTATCAACTCCAAAGATCTACGACAATAACATTTCATGCCAGTAAAAAGGTCAGGGCAATTATAGATTATACGAGAAAGATGGGAAGATATAGTTTCCGAAAGGCGCGGGAACTCATTTCGTGAACATAACAACATATCGCAATTTTGGGAAAAAGCATGTTTGATAATTGCTGGAATGGAAACTGCAGGGTGCTGGCCATCAGCATCAAGTGTAATTACAATTGAAGGTGAAAATTTAATTGCAATATTTAAACCTATTAAAACAGACTGGTCATAACCAAGATTACGAATATTAGAGCAGACAATACATCCACTATCTAATGCAATTGATGGGGTATTATCAGTGCTACAGTCATCAATCACAACAATGTGATCGAAATATTGAGTGATAGACTCTATGACAGCCTTAAGAGAAGCGCTCTCGTTATAAGCTGGAATAACAGCTACTTTAGACATCCAAAGAATTCACGGAGGAAAGATTGACAACCTCACCTTTCGGAATTGAAGAATGTAGGCTACGGCCTAAAAGATCACTGATGGCGAAGGGAGGAAGACCATCAAGAGGACAAGGACGAAGAGCAACAAGGTGTTCGGATGATAGGACAGTTCCAGCAGGGAGGTCAGCTGCGGCACGAATAGCTCGACGCTGAACAATATATGTATTCGTCTCGTTTTCTTCAACTCGCTTCACGCCGTCGCCTAAAGAATTCTCTAGCTGTCTTGTACAGATGACCATGTCGGACCAAGCAGATGGTGACATCGAAAATTTGTGATCAGGACCAGAGCGGGAGGGGTCATCAGTGAAATGCTTTTCGATCACACGGGCCCCAAACGCAACAGCACCTAAAACAGTGGCATGACCGGGCGTGTGATCTGAAAGACCAAGAATAGTTCTAGGAAAAAGATTGGAATAGGTCTTGAGAACATTCAAATTAATGAATTTAAAGTTATCAAGAGATCCTGTATAATTGGTATTACATTGCATAAGAACAAGCTCGCTAGTCTTCGGCTCTAAAATTTTCATAGCAGAAATAACATCTGACAAAGAAGATGCACCCGATGCCAAGAGGACAGGCTTGCTACGCAGAGACAAATTAGAAATCAGTTCATGCCAAGAAATATCACCAGAACCAATTTTCCAAGCCGAGACGTATGATTCAAGATGATCCAAAATATCTAAGTCATAAGGTGATGTAAAGTATTCAATACCGGATTCCATGCAAGCTTCATGCAGATGATGGGTCCACTCAAGTGAGATTGAAGCCTTGTCGTAAACAGAATAAACAGAATCATCCCATGAAGATTGATGACTATTGATACCACCTAAACGACGAAAACCAAAATCAGAAACAATAGTAGAGGCTTTGAAATTCTGGAACTTTGCAGCATTAGCACCAGCATCTGCTGCACGCTTGATTAGGTCTTTAGCACGAGAAAGATTACCATCGTGGTTAGCAGCAATATCAGCAATGAAGTAAGTTGGGCATTTATGACCAATGCGTGATTTGCCAATCAGAAAGTCAGAGGGTTGAGGAATAGACATATCTGGATGTATGTTACTCATATCGGGGAACGGGTCTTGTATTGAGCTACTAGATTAGCAATGACTTGAGATGGTGAGGGCATAGAGGTATTGAGCAGAGATTCAACCTTATTGCAGTCAAGACCAAGGAAACGGGATCGTCTCGGTCTAAGATCTAACACAGATGCTTCAGTATGCCAATCAAGCGATATTTCCAGTTGATGAGCTAGAAGTTGGGAAAATTTAAGCTTGGAAACATGAGACGAAGATGCAATATTATATATTCCTGAAGCAGAAAGTAAAACTGGATCCATACAGAAACGGACAAAGGAATCTACATCAATAGAGGATGTATAAAAATCCGAGAAAAGATTTAGAGGTTTGCGATTCACAAGACAGTTAATGAGCCACTCAACAAATGTGGGACGTTTGGCATCCCCTCTGAAACCGACGATATTGGTACGAATAACAAGAGCCTCTGGATTAGCCAAAACAAAATGCTCAGCACAGAGCTTCGTGACGGAATAGTGGTTTAAAGGCGATGCAGATGAAGTTTCGGAGTGTAAAACACAAAAGTCATCGAAAAAATGATCAGATGAAATATGAATCAGCTTTGAGTCAATGCGATGACATAACTCAGCCAAGAATCGAGGAAATAAAGAGTTGACCTTGAAGGAATCAAGTGGATGTTGTTCACAATACTGTAGAGATGTAATTGCTAGACAATTGATAATGATAGAAGGCCGAGCTTCAACAAGATAAGCCTCGAGTTCAGGACAAACATCAGGAGCAAGAGCATCAATGCTTAGATCTGGACCAAACCGTGATACAGCAATTACTTTATAATTATTTTGGGAAAGATATTTGCAAAAAGCTTGGCCGGCCATACCTGAAGCACCTATGACGCATACAGACTGCATAGAGCAACATTGATAGAATAGGATGTTTGATGAATGCTAACAGATGTACTAGTATTAAAGGAAAGATACTGAGAAAGTGAACCAAGAAAACGTATTCTTAAATGGTGAGGGTGATGCATGGTTCCAGAGAAATCATAAGGCAAATGAACCACCTGTAATCAATCATTCAAGGCGAATGCTTGGGAATTGGATAGAGGAAAATTGCAAAAATATAAAAAACATATTGGAAATAGGAGCAGGCAGTGGCTACCCCTTAGCGTACTTAGCCGAATTATGTAAGAGCAAAGGCATAGGCATTGAACCTTCATCTCAGGCAATAAAATGCTGGCGAGAACGAGAGTATATGAAGTCAACAGATGTTGAATTAATCAAAGGTGTAGCAAGTAATCTCCCGTTTGAGACATCAACATTTGATATGGTAGGTTTTGGATTCTGCCTATATCTAATTGATAGAGCAGATATATATAGAGCAATGATAGAAGCAGATCGTGTACTAAGAACTGGCGGATATATGTATATCGAAGATTTTGATCCAATCAGTAAATATAAAAATAGATACAGGCACAAGGAGGGCTTAATTAGCTATAAGGAAAAGTATTTTCGATATATGAGTGACTCAGGAAATTACACAATAATAAAACACTCTTCATATGGATTCACGAAAGACACCTTTGAAATCAACGAAGACGAGAGAGTCTCGATGACTCTACTTTATAAAGAGAAAGGCCATCTAGAGAATAGTCCTAATTTTAGGGCAAAGCTGGATAATGAGAAGTAGGATTAGAATAATGGAAAAAAACTCATGAAACCAATTGAGCTAGCAAAGACTCTTTACCCAATAAATAGGAGCTTGACTGGCGAAGGGGTTAGGATGTCATTGAATATATTAAAAGATAGCCTAGAAGAAATAGAAGTCAAAGAATATAAATGTGGAGAGAAATGCTTTGACTGGCAGATACCCCCAGAGTGGAATATTAAAGAGGGATGGATACAGTCAATGAATGGAGAAAATATCGTAGACCTAGCACAGAACAATCTTCATGTAATGGGCTACTCTATACCAATAAACCAGACAATAAGCCGGGAAGAACTACTTAAACATGTTCATACCTCGAAAGAAAACGAGAATGCCATTCCTTATGTGACATCCTATTACAATAGAGATTGGGGGTTTTGTTTAACCGATATTCAAAAAAAAGTACTTATTGATGAGTTCTACAAGGTATATATAGACTCAGAATTGAATGCAAATGGTGTACTAAACTACGGAGAAGCCGTAATAAGAGGAAGGACAAAACAAGAGGTACTGATCTCAACCTACATATGCCATCCGTCGATGGCCAACAACGAAATATCCGGACCAGTTGTAGCGACATATATTGGACAATGGCTGAAGTCACTTAAAAAGAGAAATTACACATATAGGTTATTATTTTTACCAGAAACGATTGGTTCAATTGCTTACATATCTAAAAACTTAAAAAGAATGAAGCGAAATATAAAGGCTGGATTTGTATTGACGTGCATTGGCGATGAAAAGAACTATTCATACTTACAATCAAGAAAGGGCAACACACTATCAGACAGAGCAGCACAACTAGCCTTACAAACAATAGATAGAAAATACAAGAAATATGGATGGAATGAACGAGGTAGTGATGAAAGACAATATTGTGCACCAGGTGTGGACTTACCAATATGCTCGATAATGAGAACAAAATATAATGAATACCCTGAATATCACACATCATTAGATAATTTTAATATTGTAACCGAAGAAGGATTGCAAGGAGGCATACAGGCCGTAAAGCAGACATTAACAATAATAGAGAGAAACATAAAACCAAGGTGTAGAATTATTTGTGAACCACAACTAGGAAAGCGAGGACTTTATCCTACAAAATCAGACAAGAAAAATTATAATGATGTTCAAGACATCCTAAATATAATAAGTTACTGTGATGGAAAAAATGACACAATAGACATAGCGAATAAATGTAAAATACCATTCACAGATGTCATTGACTATATCGACAGAATGATCGATGAAGGTATAGTAGAAAAAAAGAGATTCTAAAGAGCAGAGCAAATACATTCATACATTGATGAGCGTCCATTGCCATTAATGCAATCTTCAACGGTAATCTCTGATAGAGAATTTACAGAAAAGAACCGAGAAAATATATCTATTGCCTCACGGTTAGAAAGAAAGAGTGCAGGAGCTGGGCAATCTCTAAAATCACCAATAACGTAATTCGAGAAGAAAGAAGGGGAAAGCTCTGTGGCGTGATGTACAGAAGAATGATTACGACTAAAGAAGTAAGAAAGAAAAATTCCGCCAGGCATTAAATGACGACTAATCTGATCAAGAGAATCAATAAATTGATCAAGAGGATTATGGGTTAATGAACCACGATCTAATATTAGCGAAAATTGACGATCAAAGGACAACGAATTTATGTTGGTTATATCTCCTTGGATAATTTTAGCAGTTAGATTGTGCTCAGAAAGGAACTCGGTAGAAATCGATGCAGCAATAGAGGACTGTTCTACACCGACAGTCTCAAATCCATTTTCTGCTAAAAACTTGAGATGGTTTCCGGTTCCACAGCCGAGATCGAGTGCTGACAGTGGAGCTGGAAGCTGCCTCAAAGAAGACATCACAACTGATACGACCCTATCAAATGGATATCTGTTAACATGCCTATAATTGGAATAAACTTCCTTTTGCCAGAATTCAGCAGTCAAAATTCTTTAAATAAAAGAAACTATAACACATGAATACAAGGCTTTTTGTTATTGGCGGTGGCCTGGCTGGCATAAGCCAGGCAATAAAACATCAAAATGAATACAGTGAAATAATCATAATCGAGGGAGGAAAGTCACTAGGCGGCTTATTAAAATCAGTTTGCATCAATGGAAATCACTACCCAATAGGAACACATTTCCTTAGAAAAACACCAAAGAAGAACATCAATGATTTACTTTTTTCAGACCAAGATGATTGGAACATACTTCCATATCTAAAGAATGGAAACATAAGCTATGGAACTCTGAGTACAAGTACGGGATTTATGGATATAGGGAAAGCAAGCTTAGGCACTAAAGTTGATTTTTATGCACAACTGGTAAAAGGGCTAATTAATCGGAGCAATGATAACAACAATGAAGCCAAAGGATTAAATGAATATCAAGATCTAAAAAATCGCTTTGGCAAAAGGGTTGCAGAAGATTTCAATCAACTTTCTTATAAATATTTTGGGCTAGACCTACGAGAACAAGCGCAGGGATCGTTAAGTCCATTAGTGTGTACTGATCGAGTAAAGGCATTTACAGATGGAATTACAAGGTATCTTAAAAAATGGCGTTACTTTGACGATAGGCTAAGTTTTCACAACTCAATGATCGGCAGTATCAAGAATTCGAACTTCGTGCCAAATAAGCTAAACTATACAAAATGGTGGTGTAATGTAGAAAGTAGATTAAGTGAATATGGTTTCAAAGTCCTAAAAAATACAAAAGTGAAGAGTCGCAATAAAATGTCGTTAACCATAGAAGAATACAATAGCATGAAGATGATAAAGGAAATCAAACTGAATCAATATGACCATACAATTGATACCGTAAGGGTGGCAAAGGGATCAAAAGTAAAGAAGAGTCAGACAGTTATACTATTTTTTGAATGCAGCCACAAGCCCTTGATAGATAGCTATTATGTCACTTCATATACTTCTGCAGATCCATTTTCACGGATAACATTATGCAGAAATGTTGGGGGAGATCATAATGGAATAGTAACTGAGATAATTAGTCCTATAGATGATAACTTTAATGAGATAAAAATGGAAAAAGCAACTGAATCGGCATTAAAGCACTATGGTATAATAGATAGGTACGCTTCAATAAACTTAGTCAAAGTGATTAATTTAGGTTCAAGCGGATTTCAGCCTAAGCCGTATTCCAAAGATTCGGGATCAAAAGAGCTTGGAATAGCTGGTGGTAACAATTGGTTTATGGATGAGATCCTAAATGCATAATCATGATGATCTAGATGCACGGATCATTAGCATAATCCATGGTGTAATTAACCAGTCGATACAAAAAGATGATTCGATGTCAACTAAAGACAACTGGGATTCAATGGCCCAACTAACAATACTTACTCTCATCGAGCAAGAATATAATGTTGAATTTGACATAGAAGAACTTGAAAATGTTGACTCAGTGATAGGCTGGAGCGAAGCATTAAGAAAAAAGATTGCAATATGATTTTAACGTACGACTATATTTCAAAACCCGAGCCATCAGCGGGTCTACTTGAGTCATTTAAACATCTAGAAATTGATAATTATTTGAAGCATAAATACCCGTTCCGCAAAAGATCATTTATCAAGGGTGAACTAGCTGAAAATTTATTAATAAAAACTGTCGAGGACACAACATTTTGCCAGGAAAAAAGATTAAATAGATATCTAGGCGGGATTAAAAGAATCTACCCAAAAGCAGGTGATGAATGTGTACAATATTTTAACAGTCTGATGAGTATCAATAAAGATACGATGCAGAAAATAGTAGGAGGCAGAAAAGTAAAAGTGGGCATCCATCAAATAAGGATAACTTGCCAAAACGAAAATGAAGGACTTCCGGTTCCAGAAGGCTTCCATCAGGACGGAGTGGATTATGTAATAATTGCAGGAATACAATCAGAAAATATAAGTGGGGGAATAAATCACATAAGATATGGTTCACAAGATGGACCCGATATCTTAGATAGAATGCCAAATGATAATGAAGCTTTGCTCTTAAATGACAACAAGGTATATCACTACGCATCGCCAATTTATGCAAAATATGAAAACATCGAGGGAACCCGTGATAGCATAATCATAACTTTGAGCCTATCAACATAGTGAACATTTCTAATACCATAAGGGAGTATATCGACACTTTTAAGGAAGATGATCAGATAGTATCTGATGGAAAAAAAGGATTAGCAAAATCTGACTTACTCCAGCTCAAAGAATTAGTAAGAAACTCTATTAAGGATAACAATGCAATAGTAGGTATATCATTGGAAAGATCGGCATTGTATATAGGTATATATTTAACACTATTGGAAAGGGGGATCACAGTAGTTCCCTTAAATACAGAGTGGTCTAATGAATTTAAAACTTATGTATTAACTCATTCAGGCTGCACTCATACAATTAATTACCAGTTAATAGATGAAAGAGATACCGGGATAAAAAATTCTACAATAGAAATTAAACCTTGTGGTGATAAACAATATGAGTGGGAAAAGCCTATCTCATATATAATTTTCACATCAGGTAGCACAGGAAAGCCAAAAGGAGTATGTATCTCTAAAGACGCATTAGAAGAATATGCAGAGGCATTTGGTTACGGGACAGATGATACAAGTGGCGGATATCACTTGATTACGGGTGAGATAACATTTGACATAATAATTGCAGATATAGTTATAGCTTTAAAGAGTAGGAAAGCTCTGTATATAACGCGCAACAAAGCTAACATTTTTGATGCCGCAAAGTTACTGCTAGATTCAAAAATAACAAGCGGCTACTTCGTCCCTTCTTTGCTGCAAGAAGTTTGTACATTGTTGACTAAAAGAAGTAAAAAACAACGGGCTGAAAAAATAATCTTATACAGTGGGGGAGAGAAGCTCACAGTATTCTTGTGTGAATTACTGTTTAAAACATTTCCAAACATTACACTTTATAATATGTATGGACCGACTGAAAGCACCGTGAATTGCATTGGTTGCAAAATATCTGAAAATGATATAGATACCAATCAAATTCCTACTGGAGATAGGTTCAAGAATATGAACTACTATTTTGATAATTTGGAAACTCCATGCTCTCCAGGCAAAAGCGGCGAATTATTGCTGAGTGGTCCACAGTTAATGGAGGGGTACGTCGGTTCAAATAAACCAGGGAAAGGAATTGTCCATGAACATACAGGATATAAGTATTATGCCACTGGTGACATATTTTATATGGACCATGACAACAAATTTTACTTTAAAGGTAGAAGAGACACTGAGGTTAAATTAAGAGGAAACAGAATAAATATATCCGCATTAGAAGAATATTGCATTGAACGGTCAATGGGCGAAGTCGTACTATTTCTTATAAAGAATGATCTTCTTTTTTGTTTTATATACAATTCAAATTGCAACGAAAAAATGCTAAAAGAGGTAATATTAAAACAATACCCAAGCTTCTGCATACCTTATAAAGTAATCAATCTAAAGACTATTCCAAGAAATAAAAATGGTAAGCTTGATAAATTACAGCTGTTGGACATGGCAAAATGAAAGTTATACTTCATAATAATATTCTCCACATTCATAAGATCAGTAAGGAAGGGGGATTCGATTTAAAAGAAAATGCCATTCAGGTCTTATCAAGCATACTAAATATTTGCAAGAAAAAGTACCCAGATTGTCAAAAAATACTTATTCCTGCGTTTGATTATGAACCATTTAAAACCCACTGTATTAATACAAAAAGTATTTCCACTCAATTTGCTTTTGCTTCGATTTTGTTAGAAAGAAAAAAGAGGAGCCAAATAGATATATTCTATGATCCAGTTTTTTCCTATATAAGCTACCCAGGAACAGGAAAATATATTGGAAATAAGAATAAGCTTTTTAAGCCATTTAATAATCCGAAAGAATTTCTTAAGGATAACGATATTATCGCATTCACTAAAAATGCATTCGAGCCTTCACATCTCATGGAAATAGAAAACATACTATTCGAAGATGATCATCCTTATCGTTACAATAAAATATTTGAATTCACTAATTATGATGGGAAGCAAATTAAATTTAATTACATGGTTAGACCTAGAGATGAACGCTTAACAGAATATGACTTAGAAAGAATTAAGAATGAATTGACAAAGATAGGTACATTATTCAAGGAAAGAGCAACGGGAATAGAATATATTAGATATAAAGATTTTAAAGAGTATGTGTTTTTTACATGTAAAAATAATCCGTTGGGATTGTTGACTTCAGAGTCGCAAAATCTTATAAATTCAATATGCAAAAATGGACGATTAGAATCAAATTATTTTTTGTAATTTGAAGTAGGCGTAAGAAGGAAAACATTATTGACACTAAGTTTTGCAATTGATATTTGCTTTTGAATGTTCAGGGACTTAAAGGCCGATTTAAGTCTATTATGTATATCCTTGGCAGAATAATATCGAGACTTACCGGGTAGAGGGGGGCTGTTGTTAATCATAGAAGCCAAAAAATTAGGTGAATAATATGGCTTATCAGGAGTATGCCGAAAGAACCTATTGTAGTCCATTGAAATCACTGACAAATTAGAGATTTTAGGGAAACCGATAGCTTCTGAGTCAAACCAATCAAATATATGATTATTAAGAGTCTCAATATTTTCCAACAAAATATCTTTAAATCTAGTGGAAGTGAGTGAAAGGTGAGATATGTTTTTTTGTTTTAGAGATGATTTAAGACAACTATTAAGCTCAGATATACTTCTCGGTTTATAGGTGCTCACTGAAGAGCTAACAGACTCTTTTCTGTTGTCACCATATATCGATGTAATATCGATAGATGGGACCCCTGCAAGCTCTGCTTCTAGACCCAAAGTACATCCAGCGTGAACAACTGCCTTGGCAGCTTTGATCCACGGCACAGGGTTGTCTCTACAAAGAATCGTGAGATTACGAGATGGAGCAAGATTTTGATGCCAATACAGGGGATCAGCAACAGGATGTGGTCTAAAAATAAAATTTATTCTGGGGTTGGTTCGAACAAATTCATTAATTGCTCTGCAAAATCCATCTCTCATTAACTTACTTTTTTCGTAGAAGATTGAGTCAAATTCAAGCATTTCTTTTCTCTTCACTTGATCAGTCATGTACTTATAATGTGACGCTGCGTCGAGCGGCCCACCCACACCAAAAATTTCCAGACCAAAATTATCAGATATAAGAACATAATCGCCGTAAATTGTAGAAATAGATTCAATATATTTTGCAAAGTATTGGTCTCCTATTGCACCAAGTATGTCTATTCTTGTATTTGAACATGGAGTTGAAATACTACGTAGATTGGCAGCTAATTTCTCAGGTGCAGCCGCAACCATTTGATCAACTTCACGTCCGCACCAAGCAAATACCTTAGATGTAGAAGCAACTGATCGTGTGTTAATTCCTGGGAAAGACATACTTGCATTGAGCATAATATCATTAACACCCTCTTCAAAAACAAGGCCATTAAAACCACCATTGGCAACTATCGGCTCATACCATTGATTTGTCCGAGGCTCATTAAAAACAGGTCTACCCGCTCCATAATGAAAAACATGACCAATATTTTTATAAATAGGAGAGATATTGTATTCGTGTCCAAGTATAATCTGATGGTCATCAGAAAGAACGAGAGCAGAGAGTAGGATCCGAGAATCAAGCTCACGATCCCAAATATGTAATGGCAATGAAACAAGGCCCATTAGATCAAAAATCAGATAATTTAGGAGCAGACCATATTGAGTCTACAAATGATTCTAAATCAAAAACGTATTCTGGATTGAGAAGAAAAGGGTCAAATATATCATTAATGTAATCAGGAAAAGAAATCTTGACTAATTTATCATTCGGGATATGATACTCAAGTTGGCCTGAATTTCGTTTAAATTGAATATCAGAAGACTCTCTCATGATATTGATCTTATATTTCGGGGCTAGAAAAGAAAGCAAGTCAAGACTTGATTGATCTACAGATGATTTTATGACGATGGCTACAATTTTGGATAAAGATTCTTTGGTGAGTTGCATATATTGATGACGTTCCGTGGGATTTTTTTGATACATCTGATAAAGAAGGTTAATAAACTCATTAAATGCAGCTGTATTCCTTAAAAAATTTCCGGCCTCATAGGCAAATGTATTCAATTCATCAGGAGCAACGATTGAATTAAGATAATTCTTTTGTTTTCTCATGGCATCCTCAACGCCACGAACGTACAAAGGGTACGAAATTGGTAATATGTCGCCGATTAAAAGTAAGCTTAGTGAGAATAGATATTGAAATAATTTCATCGAGTGACCAATGGCATTCATTGATGAAACTGATAAGTGATTGGCAAACAAGTAAACTGCTTCTTTTAATTTTGCCGAATTGTAAAGAGTATAAAAATCTATCGACAAGGGGGTGAAATGGCTGAGAATATATTCCTCCATAGAAACAAAATTATGAGATAATTTGCTCTTTAATATCTTAGAGGATATTAAATAAGGTGAGAGGCTAATTGAATCCCGAGAAATTGAATCAGCATAAAGGGTTAGTCCAGAAACAGAAGAAAAGTTCTGATAAGACTTTAGTACAAACCCAAGCCTTGATACAGAAGATGGAATATAAAAATCATCATCTGCCGCTAACAGCACAAAAGTAGATTCTGATAAGGAAAGGGCCTGCGAAAGTCTGCCTAAAAAAGTTTGTTCTCCACTAAATTGGACTACCCTTGGATTATTAATCGGTAACGATTGGGACAAGGGATGCCTTGCAATAATTACTTTATCTGCAATAGATAGAAAATTATTGATAGAAGGCAAGACTTGCTCATAAGGCCTAGCCGACACACATATAATATCCATCATAAATTTAATGAATTTTCATAGCTTAGCATATCTTCCCTTGAACATGCTGAATCAAATGGCATTCATACTAACCAATTAACTGCTGTAATACTAAGAAATCCTTTTTAAATAACCGTCAGGTGCAACACTGATTTGAAGTCTATTATTAATGGACTGATCAATCGAAAACTCGGGATGAGTCTTGAGCCATTGTCGACAAGCTGTCATTGGATTATCACCGACGTCCCAAGGTCTATCTGTATACAGGCCTGAAGGCAAACGTTCAATTACTGTATCAAATACTATGCAATAACTACCTAGGGTAACCAAGTCTCCATATGCATTGAGCTCAGCCAAAACATGATCATGAGTATGATTTGAATCTAGGGATAAAAGTACAGAATCATAACTAGCAGCACTAGAGCGAATATCGTCTACAATACTTGGATCGGTAGAGGGACCCTCGAATAAATCCATTTTGAAGCGTAAAGGATGATTGTCGAGTGCTTCTCTATTATGGCTACGAATATCAATATCTACTCCAATGACTTTTCGCTTAGATTGCCGAGGATCTATTCCCTCCATAACATCAAGTAAGCATAATAGAGATGCTGATAGCACCAGAGAACCACCATGAGCAATGCCAGTCTCTATAATTAAATCAGGCTTTACTGATGAAACAATTTCCTGGAATGCGACAATATCTTGCGGATACTGAATAATAGGCCTAGATAGCCATGTAAAATTGTAAGAATAACGATCTTGGATCGACCTGAGGAGGAAACTATTCGCCTCTGGTGAAATGGCAGAAGTAGAGGATTTGTCAGTCATCGTAAAACTTGATAAGGATGATCGTGAGGAAGGCAGGAGACAATCTCTTCCTCATAGTTAGGATTTACGATCATAACTGTATCATCAGGCTTCAATAATTCCAATCCCTGTTGCGGCTGAAGAACCTCTACACCAGAGAGTGGCATAAATTTGTGTGCTTTATTTGGATTAATATCAATTGCAAACAAGAACTTGTCTGATACATTTTTAGGGGCTTTAGCCGCAAACACAACACCCTTTGAGGCACCACCCCAAATCACCAAATTGTTGCACGAAAGTGCCTTGTCATAAGCGATTATTTCGTGCTCACGTAAAGAATTAAATGAACTCACAAGATACTTGTGATAACTTTGCGGGGCAATAATTGGATCATTGCAATCGAGAACAAGCGATAGGTCAAGGATAATTCCTAAATATTGGCCATTAAATAAACTAAAAGTGGAGCAAAGAGCGTCAGAAAAACATCGAGCAAAGTCTTCTGCACAAAAATAATTGACATGCTCATGGAAGAGATCATAATAAGCATGATTTTTTAGAATCCAATGTAAGTCGGGAACTTCAACATACAGGAACCCTTTTTTACCATTGGCGACCGCAAGTTCCCTAATAAATACCCAGGGATTTTGGACATGTTCCAAAACATGCCTAAGTGTAAGAAGATCTCCATATTCATGCGCATCTTCATTGAAAAAAGATTTACGAATATATAAACTATTGCCTTCATAAGTATTATCATAACCGACTGCGTTTATCCCCTGCAATCTCATTAGATCAACGAAACCTCCTTTGCCACAACCAACATCTACCACCAAACTAGATGGATTCAAGCAGAATTGTCTGCAAAGCTGAATTACATCTAAAAGATGCTTTTTGAACGCATCAGAGTAGCCTTGATCATTCTGATAATCAACATTATATTGAACCAAATCAGGGTCAAAAGCAGCATTGAAAACAAAACCCGTAGGATCCATGACTAGACTGAGATCAGCACGGGGAGAACTAAGAGCATCCTCTTTATTTGCAAAGAGAACATTCTGCATTGCAGGCAGTGATGAAGATTTGTAAAGGATTTTGTCCATTATTTCGAGAGAATAGAGTTAAGCTTCGATATGTCCGCCCAGAAAGAATGCGGCTCGTCATTACGGTCTGGATATTCACCTAAATTCAACCTAAGTTTCGAAGAAGATGAATTGATAATCTGCATTGCGAAATCCTGCAATGTCAAGGGAATACCTGAACCAAGATTAACAATTCCATTCTGTTGCCCCGAAAAAGCTAGTCGAAAAATTATCTTTGCCAGATCATCAACAAAGATAAAGTCACGGATCTGCCTGCCAGAGCTCATCGGGAAGAAGTCATCATTGTGACTTATAGCTTTAATTAACGATGGATACAAAGATCTTGGATTTTGATCTTCACCATAGGGATAAAAAATACGTAGCCAAGACCACTTTACTCCTGCAGACAAGCATTTAGAAGCAAGTGATTTTCTCAATGAGTCTTTTGCAATTCCATACAAATTTACGGGTTCAGATGGATCTGTCTCTTTAAGGGCGCCTGATTTCATACCATACTCGTAACATGTTCCAGTAACAGTTATAGACTCACATCCATTATCAATAAGACGACTTATCAAACGAATTGATTGTGGAACATTTTTCGTTAAGTGAAAATCACCATTAAAGTCCGGCAAACCAGGCCATGACAATAGCAGCACTTTTTTTGGTTGTTCCCTAAAAAGAATCTCCCAACTTGCAGAATCATATAAATCAAAGTATCTCACAGATGAAAAAAGTGAAGAGCGATGACTCCAAAAAACTAATTGATCATTTAATTCTAATTTCTGCAATGATTTTCCAATAAAGCCTGTCGATCCGATAACATGGAGAGGATAAGCCACAATAGAAAAAAGTAAATTATTTTTCAGGGTGCCATACAGACAACTCTGGAATGGCCGTCACTAGATCATAATCTGACAATTGAGATCTGATTTCTTCAATGAGATTCCAAGGCAAAACCAATAACTTATTCGGACTTAATTCAAGAAGCTTCGTCGGCGAACAAATTGGAATATGACTGCCCGGCAAAAACTTTCCCTGTTTACTTGTAGCTTGATCAGCCACAGTTGGAAGCAAATCAATGCCGATACCAGCATAGTTGAGAAAGGTATTTCCCTTAGCAGCTGCCCCATATCCATAGACACGTACACCATCTCGTTTAGCTTGAAGCAAGAAATCTATTAACTCGTGCTTTGCTGTTTCAGCTCGATGCTGGAAGTCAGCATATGCATCCAGTGTTTCCAATCCTGCAGCGGTCTCTTCCGCAAGCAAAGCGTTGACCGCTGTGGTTAACTCAAAAACTCCCTCATGAGCGAGCCAAACCCGAAGACTACCGCCGTGAGTGGTTAGCTGCTCCACGTCAACAACCTCTAGACCGCAGGTACTTGCGATACGTTGCACTACTCTCAAACTCAGATAACTGTAATGTTCGTGATAAATAGTGTCAAACTGATTTCCTAGGAGTAAGCGCAGTAAGTGTGGGAACTCAATCGACGCACAACCCTGCGGTTTAAGAAGACGGGAAATCCCGGCAACGAAGTCATTTATATCAGGAACATGAGCAAGTACATTATTAGCAACAATAAGATCAGCCGGTTGCAGCTCTTCAGCAAGAGCAACTCCAAAAAAACGCTCGATTGTCTCGATTCCCCTACTCCGAGCTACTTCGGCAGTGGCATTAGTGGGCTCAATTCCAAGGCAAGGAATGCCCATCTTACGTACGTACTGAAGCAAGTAACCGTCATTGGAAGCTATCTCTACCACCTTGCTTTCTGCACCCAACCGCAGCCGCTCAACTGCTTGCCCCACAAAACGTTCCGCGTGGGCGCACCAACTGCTTGAGGTACTCGAAAAATATGCATAATCTGCTGTAAACAGCTCGTCAGCGGCTGCATGAGCAGGGAGTTGTACAAGCCAACAGTTTGTGCAGACATACACCTGCAGCGGATAAGTGATTTCGGGCTTCAGCAACTGCTCTGCTGTCAGATACGCGTTACTGGGGGGTTGATGCCCGAGATCAATCACCGTCTGTGACAGCGACGATCCGCAGTGGCGACAGAAATGGGACATGGTCAAAAAGCGTTAGGGATTTGGGCAATCTCAGACAGCATGGGAAGGCAACGATCCCGCTTGCTCAGCTCCGTTGGAGGCAAGGGCCAGGAGATGGCCAACTGAGGGTCGTCCCAACGCACTCCCTTATCTACTCCTGGAACCCATGCACCGGAATGCAAGTAGAGCAGCTCGCTGCCCGGGTCCAGCACCTGAAAACCATGGGCACAACCCTCAGGGACCAGAATGGCATTGGCACGCGCCGGAGTGAGTTCAACAGCGTGCCACTGTCCATAGGTGCTCGATTCTCCCCGGAGATCCACAGCCACGTCCCAGACCCTGCCCTTTAAGCAGCGCACCAGCTTGGCGTCGCTGTGAGGTGGCGCCTGCAAATGCAACCCGCGGATCGTGCCCACTGCCTCGCTACGGCTGAGATTCACCTGTGCAATACCTCGATCAACCCATGAGTCAATGAACGCCGCTTCCTGAGCCCGAAATGCATTGAGGAAAGCACCGCGTGAGTCCACGAAGGGTTGGCTCAACAGTTCAAACACGCCGTGAATAGGAGTCTGACGGAGTTCAGCTGGCATGGGTTGACTCCTTCAGATAAGCATCTAGGTCAGCTAGACAACAGTCCAAAGAGCTAGCCCCCTCATGAACAGCGCGGTACCAAGCCACCGTGCGAGACACGGTAGTTGTGAAATCCCAGTTGGGCCGCCAATTGAGCTGGTGATGGGCCTTATCGATTTGCAGATGAAGCCGGCCAGCCTCATGGGGAGCATTCGGATCAGATAGATCTAGCCAGTCACCGCTCCAGTGCTGCAGTATTTGTTCCACGAGCTCACCCACCGTGCGGTTGGCCTCGAGCTGAGGACCAAAGTTAAAAGCCGTTGTGCAACGACTTCCAACTCCTTCGGCAGCAGCGAGACGCTCTGACAGCAAGAGGTAGCCACTCAACGGTTCCAAAACATGCTGCCAAGGCCGAGTCGCAACGTGATTCCGTACAGGAATCGGCTTGCCTGCCATGAGGGCACGAATGGCATCAGGCACAATCCGCTCGGCTGCCCAATCACCACCTCCAATCACATTGCCAGCCCGCGCAGAAGCAATCCTTAGATAGGGGGTCTGGTGGCCACCAGATCCACAGAAGCTGGATCGCCAACTGGCTATCGCCAACTCGACAGCAGCCTTGCTTGCGCTGTACGGGTCATGCCCGCCGAGACGATCGTCCTCCCGATAGCCGAAATCCCATTCACGATTCGAATACACCTTATCGGTCGTGACCATGACAACCGCACAGGCATGATTCAAGACCTTAAGGGCTTCCAGAAGGTGCAGACTACCCTGCACATTGGTAGACCACGTGCCCAAAGGATCTAAGTAGCTTTTACGCACCAAAGGCTGAGCCGCCAAGTGGACCACGACCTCAGGCTGCGCTTGGGCCACCACAGATTGCAATGCTTGGAGATCACTCAGATCACCCAGGTGGTGGTGCAAGCAACCAAGCTTGTCTTCTAATTTCAGGTCATTAAAAAGTGACCCTTCGACCTCGGGCGGCAGGGCATAGCCCCATACCTGAGCGCCAAGCTCCAGCAACCAAAGCGCTAACCAGCTGCCTTTAAAACCCGTATGACCAGTGAGCAAGACCCGGCGTCCGACCCAAAACGATGAATTGAGCATCACCACAACTTCCAGGGAGCTTGACCTTTCTCCCACAACTCTTCTAGGCGGTTACGATCACGAAGGGTATCCATGGGCTGCCAGAAACCCTGGTGCCGATAAGCGCTGAGTTGACCATCTGCTGCGACCTGAGGCAAGACGTCCGCTTCCCAGCTCGTGAGGTCTCCACGAATCCGATCGAGCACGCTGGGCTCCATCACAAAGAAACCTCCATTAATCCAAGCATTATCACCATCAGGCTTTTCCTGAAACTGATTAACCGTATTTCCATCCAGATGCAAAGCGCCATATCTTCCCGGCGGTTGAACGGCCGTAAGTGTGACCTGACGCCCTTCATTCTTATGATGGGAAATCAGGGATTCAATATTCACATCAGCAACCCCATCACCATAAGTAAAACAAAAGCTGCTGCTGCCGAGAAATTCTCTAACACGCCCTAATCGACCGCCCGTCTGACTTAACTCACCTGTGTCCACTAAGGTAACCTTCCAAGGCTCACTTTTTCGATGATGAACCTCCATACGATTGCTATCATCCATATGAAATGTAACGTCACTTGTATGTAGGAAATAATTGGCAAAATATTCTTTAATCAAATAGCCCTTGTATCCGCAGCAAATAATGAATTCATTGACACCATAGAAACTATAGATTTTTAAAATGTGCCACAATATGGGCTTTCCACCAACTTCCACCATGGGCTTAGGCTTCAGATGAGTTTCTTCACTTAGCCTCGTCCCCAATCCACCAGCCAAGATAACGGCTTTCATGCGGCAAATAAGTGCTGCGGAAGATTAGCCTATTTTGCTGAGCTTACGAAACTCCTTAAATCGAGAGACAGCAGCGACCGCTCCAAACCCAAAAATTTTTCATTTTGATTTGCAGGACTCACCACCTTCATAAAATCCATCAAGCGAGACACATCTATAGAAGAATCAATAACATCTGAGGAAAAGTGCTGGGGAGAAAACTCTACGTTTGGCTCTTTTTTCATGAAGGAAGAAACAAAAGAAACAACTTCCCTCGCGGAATAGCTCTTTCCCGAACCAACATTTAAGATCGAACATGGAAACTTATTATCCGGGTTCGTCAACAAGTGAATAAGATAACACAAATCATCAACCAAAAAATAATCTCTTTTTTGCTCACCATTTCCTCGTATGTTAATGACCTTATTATCCACGCAACTCTGCATTAGGGATAAGATTAAACCTCTTCTCCTGAAATGCAACTGCTCCAAGCCATAAGGATTGGCCAATCTTAATATCATATGTTCTATATTTCTTTTCCTGCAAACTGCAAAAATAATCTCTTCAAGTATTTTATTTCGAGCTCCGTAAATAGACTTAGGCCTTAATGGATCGGTTTCAATGGATGACTTAGTCAAGGGCTCGCCATAAACTGCACCACCAGAGCTAAAAAATATCAATCTTTGATTGGAACTTATCCTTGAAAGAAGGGACAGCAAAGAATTAGAGTGCAGTTCAAAATCTTTTATTGGATTTATTTCTGCTTCATTTAAATTGGTAGACCCTGCCATGTATACCACCAAAGAGGGATCATTGAACAAAGGCAAATCTGAGGGCAGATTTATTAGATCAGAGGTAATAATATCAAGCTTGTCCGGAGAAAAGATGCTTAAATCTCGTTGATAACTTCTAGAAATCAGGGATATCGCAATATTTTTACCATAAAGACAACGAGTCAATGCATTACCTATAAAACCACCTGCACCTACGAGAATTACACGATTAGTTGATGTCATTACTGCAAGGACGATAATTGAAAATTCTGGTCAAGAAAGAAATTTAAATAATCTTTAGCAAAAAGATGTTGCTGTCCTTGAAGTGATCTAAGAAGTTTTTTCTGCTCAAATGCTAATTTTGCACGATTGTCGGACTTTAGAAGTAGATCAAGACAGGCATTTAATCTCACAGCTTCGTTATCAAAGACACCGGGAATGTTGGAAGATGACTTCAAAGCATTTGCTGCAGAAGCTAAATAAGGCAGAGCCGAGGATTCCCTGTTGTGCATCGAATCTGCCAAGAGAACTGGAACATCAGCCTCAATTGCTTCAAATATAGTATTACATGAACCACGCGGAGAACTATCAAAATAAATATCTAAAGCAAATGCCCAGTTTTTAGTGTCAATCCACCCTAGTGCATGAAATCGATCACTCAATGACGAAGGAAGTGATTTTAAAATAGATACATATTTACTAGGAATGGATTGACTAGCAATTGCAAAGTGAACGCTAGAAGATGATTTTAAAATAGCAATTACTGAATCCCAAAAACCTTTATCGTGGAGTTTTTCAGCTCTGACAAAACAACCAACGAGCAATGCGTCTTGGGGAACCCCAACTGAATGTCTCAACCTTGCAACAAGCATTGGATCTTGATGTGGCATTTGTAAGTCAGGAAAAGCCCGCCCACGAAACCATTTTGTATCGTCAAAATAAAAACTTTCTCCTCCAAAGCCTAAACCCGCATATTTTTGAATGGATGGCATAATGATGCTGTGGTATTTCATTGACCAATAACTCTGAGTTTCTGCTAATTGCATGCCCATATACATACTCAAATTTTGAACACAGGCAACCCAGCAAATATGGTCGAATTTTATTTTTACGCAATAATCAATATATGCTTGAATTTTTTTAAAGGGATCTCTTACTTCAGAAAGACTGACAATGGATACATGATCAATACCTTTAGGAGCTGAATGAATGTCATCCAAAAGAATTAAGTGAATTTCAACTCTTTGACCAAAGATTCTCGAACCATGCAAGAAACTGTGCAGAAACTCAACATGCGCTAATTTATAAGGACCTTTCATAACGAAAGCAATTTTCTGCTTCGAAGGCAAATCAACGCTCTCCCGCGAAAGACTCTGCTCAACTAGTTGTACATATTTAGACAATTCATTTGAAATCAGCTTCCCATAATAGTTGACATTCCAAAAAGCACGGCGGAACCGGACAGGGCTTTCTTCTCGCCTTATATATGTTGAAAACAACGCATGATCAATTACACTATACCTACGAACCGCAACGTCTATTTTATCTTTAGAGTTACGATCCAGAACCGGCCTAATGCAAGTCTCGAAAATAAAATCATCCCATACCTCACTAACTTCACCAAATTTCCATTTCCTTTGAAGCAGGTTTATTGTTTTTTCGGGGTCTAAGAAAAGGCTATCTGAAATTTTCTCACGAATTAAGTAGAGATCATTCGCTTTTTTCGAAGAAGGATGCCATTCTAAGAAGTTAGACATATTTAATACTATCTGCTATTTGAATAAGGCTAGATCTTAGAAGCGATTGCCTCTTCTAGCTTGTTCAAATCCTCTTCTGTAATTTTTGTCTGCATTGGGCAATGTTTAGGCCCACACATTGAGCAAAACTCGGCCTGCTTGTAGATATCCGCTGGAAGAGTTTCGTCGTGATATTCCTTAGCCCGCTCTGGGTCAAGAGAAAGCTCAAACTGCTTGTTCCAGTCAAAGTTGTAGCGAGCCCGGCTTAGTTCATCATCACGATCTCGAGCACCCGGACGGTGACGCGCAATATCAGCTGCGTGCGCAGCAATCTTGTAAGCGATCAGACCCTCGCGCACATCCTCAGCGTTTGGCAGACCGAGGTGCTCCTTCGGCGTCACATAACAGAGCATCGCTGTGCCATGCCAGCCCGCCATAGCAGCACCAATCGCTGAGGTGATGTGGTCGTATCCGGGAGCGATATCCGTCACTAGAGGCCCAAGTACGTAGAAGGGAGCTTCACTGCACTCCTCCATCTGCTTCTTGACGTTGAACTCAATCTGATCGAGAGGCACATGGCCAGGGCCCTCCACCATCACCTGAACGTCATGCTTCCAAGCCCGGCGGGTCAGTTCACCCAAGGTGTGAAGTTCAGCCAGTTGAGCGGCGTCAGACGCATCGTGCTGGCAACCAGGACGCAGCGAGTCCCCAAGAGAGAAGGTGCAGTCGTAACGCTTGAAGATTTCGCAGATGTCGTCAAACCGCGTGTAGAGCGGGTTCTGACGGTGGTGGTACAGCATCCACTGGGCCAAAATTCCGCCGCCGCGGCTGACAATGCCGGTGATACGGCCCTTCACCTTGGGCAGGTGCTCGATTAGCAGGCCAGCGTGAATGGTCTGGTAGTCGACCCCCTGCTGGCAGTGCTTCTCGATGATGTGGAGGAAGTCGTCCTCCGAAAGCCGTTCAATCGAGCCATGCACACTTTCGAGGGCCTG
>MDTD01086458.1_pt1 | contig 25073 bp, 15 predicted proteins | sample 811221 | NCBI WGS metagenome assembly MDTD01 (sample SAMN05326646, study PRJNA326480) | marine metagenome | isolation source: seawater | place: Pacific Ocean: South West | collected 2011 | reverse complement strand
CTGGAAAGGACAGCATGCAGTCGGTCTTCTGGGGTTCCTGGGGCTGTTGGGCTGCTTGCTGTTGACCGCCCTGACCCTCTCCGCCGGATTCTTGCTCCGCTTCCCAAACTCCCGATAACTCCTGGCCGTTCAAGGCGACAATAAAATTGCCACTCATATAAGGATTTCCACTCAGGTCAAGGGTTCCCTCATACTCAACCGGAGTTTGATCGGCATTGCTGGGATTATCGTAGCGTTTGTAGAAAATCACCTTCCCATCACGAACGGTACCCTGCTCTATGTTGAATGGCTTATTGTTATGATCATCGGTGCCCTGACCGCTAAAACGCTGCCCATTCTGGCTCAATTTGATGCTGCTGGAGAATGTCTCGTCTTTGCCCTCCAGCTTATAGGCTATCTTCCAGTATCCGCCGAGGCGACCTGAATATTTTGCGTCTCCGCCTGAATTAGCGGGTGCTTTGCCTGCCTGGGGAGATCCACCCGGATTCTGTCCGCCCGGGGTGGGAAATGCAGGTCTGGTTCCGGAGGGTCCCGGTTGTCCACTTTGACCAGCTCCTCCGCCGGTGGCTTGCTTAATCAAGTTGCAGCCGGAGAGCATAATTCCAGTGATAAGCGCCGCGCCGATGGCTTGGTATCGGCGACTCTTATTATCGCCCCTGTGGGCATTCATGGACTTTTGACCGGGTCTCCTAATCATTCAGTACGTCTGCTCGTATGTCTGCCTGGCTGTTTACTAAATCTCGAATCTTATAGTAAATGAGTATCGTTCATATTGTGGCTTATCGGAAGCACCAATTTCACCCTCTTTTACCCTGGTTTTTTAATGAGAGGTCTGCCGGAGGCAATCTTCTATATAAATGATGTATGTCCAGATGCTTTGAATTGTATCTACATCGGCTTTGAATTGTTCCGGTATTCATCCGGCTATCGGATATTTTGTCGATTTTGGGGCAAAAATAGCCCTGGAAGATTAAATTTTCGATTTTTGACTACGTAATTCCCGCAAGTCCTCCTTGACAAAGGACATCCCCTCCTTGACAATAAGTAGACTTACTAATACTTAATCGTTATTAACTAGCCGACAATCACAAAACACATTCCCTGAACCAAGGGGTTCGTATATCGTGGCAGCAGACCAAGTAAAAGAAAATCCAGAAGCAAAAGCAGCCGACAGTAGCGCGTCCGACGCGCAGCCGGATGCTCCGGCTACCGCTGAGAAGGAAGCGGCGGATGCTGGCGAGAAAATGAGTCAGGAAGTCAATAATTCTGTTGCTTCTACAACCGATGACCAGACAGACTCGACCCAGAATAAGACCAACGACGCCGGTGATACTACGGCGAGCAGCCAGGATGCCGGGGATCAGGTAGACGTAGCTGATGATGGAGTTGAGCTATCACCCTGGCAGAAAGAGCTTGCCGAGGAAAGAGAAGATCTTCGCAGGAAGTTTGAAAATGGTGAGCTGGACGCAAACGGTCTGGAAAGACGCAATCAGCTTGAAGCTGGGTTCAAGAGTATCGCAGAAGCCCGAGCTAAAGGAGCTAGCGAAGCTCAAATTCGTGCTCAGTTCGGTAATTTGATTTTGCAGGATGGAGTGAAGTCCATAGAATTGGACGGCAATAACTCCGGACGAGACATCTCTAAAGTCGGTAATTTCTCTCTGACCATGGACGGCAGAGAGCTGGTGAACTTTAACGACGCCAATTGGGGCTTCGGAAAAGATAATAGTGCCAACGCAGTAATTGACGTGAATTTGCCCGATGACGCCAGAACCGTTGAAAATCCCCACGGCAAGATGAGCGTGGTCGAAGGCGCCGACGGAACAAATGCCAGGATAATTGAAAAAGACGGAATGGTACTGGTCAACCGTGGTGATGAGTATGTCGCCATGCAGACCGGCAATCTCGGTTTTGGTCAGCAAGTTCTGGAAGGTGAAGAAGCTAAAAAATTATTTGAAGCCGAAGAGAAAAATTTTGAAGGCGTAGAAACAGCAAGTAGCAACGGTCATATTTTGATCAACAATAATGGTGTTAACCTTGTGGATATCACAATGGGCAACGTTGCTGTTAACACACCGGAAGACGCACAGGTTACTGCACAGAACAGCAACGGCAATTACATGCAATTTGCCAATGGTACCCAGATGATCAAGGGTGCCGATAACACCGCCATGATCCGCAAAGCCAACGGCGATGTCATTCAGGTGGCAGCTAACGGTCAGATTACTGAGATGGACGGTTCCGAAGCTTCCACCGCTGAAGCCTGGAATAATCAGTTCGAGAAGTTTGAGACGGATGTGAAGGTTGCTGGAGCTGATGGTCCGGCAGAGTCAATCATGGCTCCAGATAGCTGGAGAGCAGAGTCGAGTATTTTAGGAAATCTTCCCGACTATTCTTTCCCTTACGATTTGAGCATAGATGAGGCCAACTATCTTGCATCTGCAGGAGACAATCCCCTGGGTGATGCTAATGCAGATCTGGCTGCTGCCAGTGATCCCGGCATGTGGGGCAAATTTACGAATGTTCTCTATGATGGTGTGAGCGCAATCGGCAGTGGAATCGACTATGCCTTGACCGATACTTTCATGGCTAATACTTCTTTTGGTGCCATGTATCGTGGTGGCAAGTACGCATGGGGTGCAGCCGAGCAAGGATTCTCTTTCTTGATGGATGCCGACTCCGGTTCGGAAGCATTCTCATCCCTGGATGGTGCCGTAGGCGCCGACCTGTTGGAGAATTACGGTGGAAGTGCCATTGAAGGACTGGACAACGTCCAGGAGAAGGACCTGATCTGCAGAAGCTCAGATAGAGGTAGTTTAAAAATCGGTGATAATGGTGTCTTCTCCGCGGAGAAGGGAGATCTCAAGTTTGATCGCTTCGAAGATGGTACCGAAAAGATTACCCTGGAAGATGGACATGTTTTCCGCCAAACTGACGGCACGATAACCAGGGTTCTTGGTGATGGTTCCACCGTGAGTATCAAGGAAGGAACCAGAGAGTATGCCATGGCCACCGGGCAGTTCGACCGACTCGGCCATGCGGTTGAACTGAAATCCAGGTCCCATGAAGGTGCGTTTGATGCCTCCAGAATTAAAGCTGGTGAGTTTACGCAATTCCGGGGGGCTGAAGGAGAATCCCACGCTTTCTTCACCAGAAATGAGAATGGTGAAATTGTTAAATTGAGTGCCCGGGAAGGAGAGGTCTTTGCCACCTTAAAGAGAGAGGATGGAACCGAGTGGAGGGGTCCGGCCGAGGCATTAAGATCAGGAGACTATTCCAGTTTAAGGGTGCGGGACAAAGACTCGAGAGAGTGGAGAGCGCCCACAAAAGCTGAACTCGGAAGTATCGAGTATCAAGGCCCTCCCACCGCCGACGGTACTGTTCCTAACGCTTTTGGTCTGACGCTTGACGCACACAATAGACCGATGTTGCCGGATGGAACATCTCTGGAAGTAGTTGATGGACGTCGGCTTAGATTGACGAAAGGAGAGGCTACCGTTGAAACCACAGATGGTGGTGGGCTCGAAGTCGCTAACCGCAAGTACCGAATTAACCAATCACCTGCAGGCGAGGTAGTCGCCCATAACCAGGGTGATCCGCCCGATGCTAAACCTCTGTTCACTGTCACCAACAATGAGCAGGGTGAGCCGGTATATGAAGACGCGGCTGCTAAGATAGATCCTAATTTCACCTTCTTCAAGCCGATGGGCTTTACCGCAGACAGAGAAGGCAATCTGTTTAATGGTGAAGGACTGAGCGGAGAACAATTCTTTAATTCTTCCACCGGTGAATTTAATGGAGATGCTTATGACAGCTATGATGGCTGGGCAAGTTCCGGTTATGACTCCTACGGCTACAATTCTCCTGAGCAGATGGCTCTTGAGGCTAAAGCTGAGGCCGAGGCACAGACTGCTTCCGGGCTCGCCCAATCAGTGGCCGCTAAAGTTGCGGCTGCAGTAGCCAGTGGTAATGTGTCAGCTGTCTTAAGTTCCATGAGTGAAGTGATGGGCGCCTATGGCACCATCGCAGCTGCCCAGGGGATGGCTATTGAAGCTGGTGATACTGGGTTAGCCGGTATGTTGGCACTGCAAACCTCCCAGGTTAATGCTGCAGCCAGTCAGATCGTAGCTACCACTATCAATGTTCAAGAAAACAACCGAGTCGGTGGTCCGCTGGAAGGGGACTCTTCATTAGCGAAAGGTCTAACAACCATGACCTACAGCATTGCCAACCCGTTGATAAAGAGAGCCGAAATCCTAAGAAATATGGGACGAACTGACGACCCGTTAGTAAAACAATACACCGGTAATGCCTAGCTTCTGAGAGATTCTCGTTATGTGTTTATGTGCGCAGAGAGAACGCCTTTGTCTAAAGTTGCACTTAGAATGCCACCACACTGACTCTCTTCATCCGTGCCGATGTGGAATCCATAAATTGTTGGCGATGTACTTTCCGGATTAAGAATTTTGCCGGCATAGAGACCCGGTGTAAGTAATTTTGCCGGTGACTCGAAACGGGGTAATTCCAAAGATTCCAGCTCCATGGGCTCAGAGGTAAACAGGTAGGTTCCTGATTGATTCTCGCTATCGGGCAATTGTTCCAGTCGTTCTTTCGAGCAGGCTTTGCGCTGGGCACAAAAGATCAAGTAATAGACTCGTTTGCCTTCTATTTCATGGCTGAATAATTGAGGCACTTCCAGTTCATAGAAATGACGGGAGGTCACGAGGATCTGAGGAGTAGCGGCAGACCAATCATAAAGATCTTTGGAGCGCAGCCAGGCGATTGTGCCACCTTGATCCCAGTCGCCAATATTGTATTTTTCATTGGGCTCAAGTCTCGCGGTGATTAGGCAGTAGAAGTAGTCTCCCAGTTTGAAAACATAGGGGTCACGCCAGGCTACACCGTCGAAATGGTCGCTGGTACCGGGATTGGCAATGACCGGACTTGAAACAGAATTGGGATGGCGCTTCCAGTTGACCAGGTCGTCTGATACGGCAAGACCTATATTTTGAGGGCGCTGAAACTCACTGGGTGTTTCTATGGCAATGTCTTCTCGTTTCCGAGCTGTATAGAACATCAGGAACTTCCCGGAGTCAGGATCTTTTATAATCGAACCGGTCCAGATTGAATAGTTGTCCCAGGTATCGTCAGTGGTGCTGGCCGAAAACACGGATCCTTTTGACGCTTCACAGATTTGACCATCTTTTATTAAGGCATGTCCCACGCTCGACAGATTATGTCTTTTGTGATGGTCGAAGTCACAGGCTTCTCTATCCGCCTGGAGATAGAATAAGTGCTGCTCTTTACCATCGTGGGCAAACCAGAGGTCCCATACATATTTCTCCTCCGGCTGAAAAGGCATAATGAACTCTCCTGAAGCTGTTGAAATCAGATGACGCCGATGGATACTTCGAAGCCACAGCTAGGACATTTTGGAGCGCCATCTAATTTGGTGGCGCATATGTCACATCTATCATCGGTGGATGCCAGCGAAGCACTGTCTTTGATGGAGAAGGTCTTCCAGGTGCCGCTGATTAATCCGATGGCTGCTGACGATAACTCGTCGGCTTCGGATCCTCTATTGGTGCTGCGTAGTAAGTCTGCGTAACTCTTCAGTAGTTTGACGGTCTCAGGATGATCCGGTCCCAGGATCTTTTTCTTGATCTCCAGTGATCTCTTATAGGCAGGTTCCGCTTCTTTGTATTTTCTCTGGACGTGAAACAGTGTCGCTAAATTGTGCAGGGCGGAAGCGACGTTGGGATTGTCCGGTCCGATGAGCTTTTCATAAACGTTTATGCACTGCCTGGAAAACTGTTCGGCGTTGTCGTATTCGCAGAGATGATAATACAGTCTGGCCAGGTTGTTGGCACTACCGGCGATGGCAATATGCATTGGACCCAGCACTTTCAGCTTTATCTCATATGCCCGCTTGTAATAGCCCTCCGCCGGTCGGAATTTTTCCATCATGAATTTGACATTGGCAAGGCTTTCCAGCGTATAGGACAGTTTCGGATCACTCTCTCCAAAAATTCCCGCTATCTCAAGGGCCTCGTGCCAGAAAGCTTCGCAGTCCCGCAGATTGCCGGCTGCCATATTGGACTCTGCCGCTTCCTTGAGAAATTTCCAGCGCTCTTCACTCTCTTCTTTGCTGAGTACTCTGCGCTCCTGGGGGGCAGTGGCCGCAGACCTTGAGGTAGTATCGTCATTTCCTGATCCGCCGGTGAGACTATCTTGTCCCATGGCTGGCAGCTTCTGTTGGGTAACATGACCGGGAGCTGTCGGCAGCCTGCCGGCAGTTGCCCGGGGTGAAGAAGGCGATGATACAGGCGATGATGTAGGACTTTCCGTTCGAATAACCGGAGCCTGCGCCGGCTCTGCTTGAACTCTGGGTGGCTCCGCTTCCCTGACTTTAGGTTTGGGCATAGGTGGAGGCGGTGGCGGCTCTTTCTTTTCCGGGGCTTGCTGACCCCTCTCTTTCTTCGCCGGTGGCGGCGGCGGCGGTGGTGCCTTTGCCACCGGACTTTCTTCGGCTATCTCGTTAGATTTGGAATCCGGCTGGATTGTCGCCTTCTCTTCGGAAGTATCAGCCGGCGAAGCAGGCTCCGCTAAGATATTTCTGGATTCCAGAATGGTCTCTTTTACCGACTTCTTGGAGTTCTCTTTCGCTTCTGACTCAGGTTCCGGCGCCATGGACACAGGGGCCGGTTCAGGAGTAACTGCCGGAGTTGGCGGTGCTTCCTGACCTTGCTGTCCACGATTTCGTTTTATCGGTTTTATATTTATCGGTGGAGGACTTGAGCCATCAAGCGAAGTCAGTACTTTTCTCACCGCTTCCGAGGGCTCCGGAATATCTGCGGTTAACGAGCGTGGATCTCTTTTCTTGTTGAAACTATAGGCGTCAAAACTACCGGTGGATTTTTTCCAGCCCGTTGCTGTTATCAGGGTGGCTCCGGTTTTCAGCTTTTCTGCTTCATCTTCCCGGTCGGTCAGCCTCAAAAGATCAGCATAATGGCTTCTAAGTTTGGTTACTTCCGGGTGATCGGGACCCATCAGCTCATTTTTGATCTCCAGGGCTCGCAGGTACTGTTTCTCTGCTTCCCGGAAGTTTTTTCGGGCATGGCAGATCATGGCCAGATTGCCAGCTATGCAAGCGACATCCAGGTGTTTCGGTCCGAGGATCTCAGAGTAAACCTCCAGAACCTGAGCGCAATACAGGTGCGCTTTGTCCAGTTTGCCCCGTTGGAAATAAAACTCTGCCAGCTTTTCCAGGGTGAAGGCATAACGCTTGTCTTCTTTGGGAAAGTCTTCGGCCAGTCGCAGCGCTATCAACCATTGGGTTTCGGCAAGATCAAGCCGACCCTGTCCCATGGCATGTTCTGCCGCTTCTTTATGGTCTTGCCAGCTTTTCTCGGAGTTGTTCATTGCTATCCGGGTTCAAAGGTAGCTGGACCGGTTGTAATTAGCTACCTGTCTACTAAGTTCTTAGCCTATTTGATTTTTACCCGAACTGACCGTTAAATACCAGCTTCTATGAGTATTATTTTGAAATGATTTCTTCTGATAAATTTATCGACGGATCTTTCTCACTTGTTTGCAATCTTTTGTGCCGTGGGGCCAGCGCGCGAAAGCTGGTAAGGATCCCAGTAGATGATCTCTTTTCTGGCATCTTTGACGGACTAGCACTTTTTTTCTCCCTACCACTCTATCGGTTACAAGATAAAGCAGGCACACCTCTGCGATTAATAGGGTGGTGATTGTGATAGACATAATGGTTTCCTTTCCGGGGACAGTGTTGTCTTTCTTCCTGGTAGACGATCTGTTTCCGGAAATTAGCCCATCTCATTATTAGCTTTAGTTAGGCTTCTGAAATCGAGGCACCTGTCATTCGTCTATGGTCTTCAACGAATCAGTGTTAATACAATTTGCTTCCAGCCACTGGATTACCCTCATTCTAGACCGGCTTGTCAGGAACTCTTGAAGGCGTTCTTTCTCCTTCTCTTTCTTGTCAAGTATCTTCAAGAAAGAGGAGTATACATGAGGACTTTCAAATGCCATCTCCAATATACGCAAAAAGTCTTTGTCGTCTATGGTCTCCATGAAGTCCCTCAAGTCGTTCTTGAGCTGATCTCTTTCGGGCTTGGGTAGATAAAGAAAACGATTTCTTTCAAGCTCAATTTCGTCCGTCAAATCTTTTACGTCATCGAGGGTCCGGTTCACCAGCTGCACCTCTCCTGTTTCCAGGTCAAGGTAGTAGATATTGTCGATGGCATCGTCACGCCAGGCAAAGATAAGTCTGGATAGGTCAAAATCAACGTTTCTATATGTCAAAGTTCTTGTACCTCATCTGGTATCACCCTTAATATTTCGATTGATCAGGCAATTAATGGTATCACTGGCGAATCCGACAGTCTTGCCGTTCGTATCTATGGCTAGTACACGGAAAGAATATACTCCTGGTTCTTTGAGGTCGGAAGTTTTCACCTTGATGGTGCCGGCTGTGCTCTTTAGATTGAGCATCTTTAAATGATCTGCGCCTGGTTTATAACTATTCGGAAACTCAAAGAAACGGTCCGGGCGACTGATCTCACAGACTGCTTTAGCTGCGTTCTCGACCTTGGATACGTCATAATCGAATTTAAGCTCTTTCTCCTCTTTCAAGCAGAGAGCAAGACCCAGTGCCTGATCTGATGGGTAGTTGAAATATCCGGAGACAAAAGAATCGACTTTTGTCTTTCCTTCGTCGTTATCAAATTTCAGCTTAGCAATCAGGTCGGGCCTATCCTCAGTACCGATCTCTTTTATCTTTACTGTGGCGCTTTTGGGAAATCCGAAGGAGAGCTGCTGGATTATGCCGTTGGTGCACCAGGCTGTGGAGCGTACTGGAAATCTGTAGCGGTGAAACTTGCCATCATTTGTTATCGCCCTGGTTTTGGCCAGACGATCACGTCTTTCTAGTTCTTTTCCCCAGGTGGTGAGCCAGGATAGCTCTACTTCACTATCGAGTTTTGTTTCAGGTGTGTCTATCTTCGCTTCGATATAGACAAAATCCGGTCCGAGCGCATCGAAACCGTTTGCCGAAACAATCAGGACCGGACCGGCATCCCAGTTTGAAAATACTTCGAACAAATTCTCTTCGCTATAAAATTTTGCCGTCTTCCAGTAGGCAAGCGGAGGTATCAATCTTCTTTCAATCTCCGCTGCATCCATGAACGGTTTGTGTTGTCCATCGCCTGCCACTCCGAAGTCGATGGGAAGAAGGCTAACCATGGAGTGTTCCCAGTGCATGGTGAGGTTGCGGAATTTGTTATCTTTCAGCAGATCTTTGAGATTCCCATCCACTACTTTTGGCGCTTTCATTAGCTGATTTTTTGAATCAAAGAGTACCAGGTTAAATGGTGAAGTTCTCCGGGTAATGGTGGCATAGAAAGGCACATTTCTAACGATCAGGAAAGGAGTTTTCTCTTTGCCAGCTACACTGTATAGGCTTTTCTTCAGCTTGCTCACCACATTGGTGGCAGATTGGAATGCTTTGATCTGGGTTCTTGTTCTGGCAAAGATAAAGAAGAAGAAGAGCAAGACCAGAACCACCGAAAAAATGGTGGCAATCGCTTTGCCCAAAGTCGTCCGGCACTGACTAAATGTCGATATGGCGAAAGGAAGAGCGAAAAAATAGAGGATGATCAGAGCCGTCAGAGGTATACTGGCGTGATAGAACCACCTGGCACCGGTCATGGTTTCATTGGTGATGGCGTGGTGCAAGTGTGGAACAATCGCCATAACCAACCAGATGAATAAGAAGATCGCATGCTGTCGATACTGCCTGCTTCGAACCAGGGCAACCGGGACTACCGCTAATCCTATTCCGTAGATGATGTAGAGGTAGCTGTATAGTTTGTTGTAGCCTTCATTTATCGATTGATTTACCGGGAACCAAAAAGCTTTTAAAGCGCTTTGCCAATCGGTCGGTCTTATGATCAATTCGCTGGCCAGAGTCTCGGTTCCATAAGTAGGTAAGCTGCCTAGAGGAACGAGGGCACCGAGGGCAAGAAACGGGAGAGCCGGAAGTAAAGTATCGAAAACACTTTCCTCCTGGGGCTTAGCTTTCTCACCGCCTCGATCACCTTCTACTTTCTCTTCTTTCTTAATTGAGCCATCTCTTTCGGCTTCCAGCAGTTTCTCCACCGCATCTTCAATGTCTTCGGTTTCCTTAATTGTACTTTTGCTGATTAGAGGGTCGTGGTGACCGTAGTGTCCGATGAAGTCTCTGGCTAACTCCAGGCTTACCAGCGTGAACGAGGCTGCCCACAAGGAGCTGTCACTGTACAGAGCCAGAAGATAGAAGATGCATCCGATTCCTATTTTTGTCCAGCTTTTAGATTCTTTTGCCAACAGATAGAAGAGATAAGCTGCTAGAAGAAGCATAGTTCCCAGGTTGTAGGCGAATCCTCCCAACCAGAATGTTGACTCGGCGGTGAGGGGATAGACGGAGAATGTCAGCGCGATTAAGACCGGCATCCATTTTATTTTTTTTTCGAAGAGCGTATGGGGAGCAGGCTTGAGCGCCCTGGCCATTACAAGATATACAAGAACAGTGCTTGCCAGGTGAAGGCTGAGGTTTATGATGCGGAACAGCTTAGTGGAGTGAGAAGATACGGTGCCAATCAGAGCGAATAGTCCACCGGAGATATAACTCCAGGTATCTGATAGTTCAGGACCGGTCCAGCCGATGGCAGAGCTGGCTATAATTCCGTTGTCTTTCCCCAGGGCATCAAGCCAGGTCAGGATATAGTCTTCGTCCAGTAGAGGCGGTGCGTTTAGCGCTTTGAGATAAATGACCAGTAAAAGAACCACTGCCAGTATCGCCACCGCCAGGGAGTGAATCTTGTCCGACATCTCAAATCTTCCGGATTCTTCAATACCGGCTGTATCAGAATTGTCTGTCATTGCGGAGCTTGAATTCTCTACCATTTTTGATGCAGTGCGCTGTCCTTCGATTGATGTCTGTTCAGATTTAGATTGTCACTACAATACCGGATCGGTTTTCAATAGTAGTGAGCTTACAAATAACAATTATTCTATTTTTCATTTGGACGTGACATAATCAAAGGCAATGGTTGAAAGTCTTCAAAAACTATTGGTTCCAAAGGGGATCCGCTTTTCCTGCTCCGAGTGCGGTAATTGTTGTTTGCACTGGCCTGTTCCGGTCACCGAAGGGGATTTCAAGAAGATTACCGACGCGCTTCCTGAACTTCAACCTGTTCTCGAGCATAGCGCCGAAGAGAGTTTGAGAGCCGAGAAGCTTTTCAAAGTGTTGCAAGTAGAGGATAAGAAGCTTGCCGTTTTTACTCATTCTCTGGAGAAGAGAGAGGACGGTAAGTGTGCATTTTTGTCTTCTGAGAACAGATGCATCGTTCATGAAAAGTTGGGTTCCGAGATGAAGCCATCGATGTGCAGGCTTTTTCCTTATACTTTTACTGGTACTCCCGATGGTGTCTATTGTTCTATCAGTTTCGCCAGCACCGCTACCCTGTTCAATCAGGGTGAACTGCTCGATTCTGAGTCCGAGGAGTTGAATAAAAAATTCGAGCTGTTCAGAAGTCTCTTTCCTGAGCTCAATTTAGACTGGAGCCAAATCCAGGTGATCGATGGAGTGCCTCTTAGCTGGAGCGATTATCGCAAGCACGAGGGCTCTTTGCTAAACAAACTTGAATCAATAGCAAACAGCTCGGTGCGAACCGAAAAGATTCTCTTCGATGAAGCCGAGAACTTCAGACGAATGGTTCCTACCGGAGGGAACCTTGATAATCTTGCCGGTTTTGAGGCACGACCGAAGTTGATTGATCAGGTCCTGGTTAAAGAGCTGTTGGAATTTTACCTTCCTGATGCGGTTTTTCAGGATACCAATTTTGACATGAAGGCTCGGACGATTCTTGGGGAAGTTTTGCAAGGAAGCGGCAAAGTTACTTTGTCGAGGAAAGGTGTCGAATATGATTTTGGCAAACTTTTCTCCACCAGGTTATCCGGACTTTCTAGTGAGCAACTGGATATGGTGCGCAGGTTTGTCTATTTGAGAGTTTTCTCCAAGCTCTTTTTCGGACCGGGTTTTAACTACCTGAGTGTGATCTCCGGATTCCATCACCTTATAATGTTGGTTGTTCTGGCGAGAATTTCACTGAAGTTGGATCTTCTTTCGGGGGAACTCAGTGAAGTCGAGTTGGCTTCGGAGAAAGGGCTCATTCGTCTTGCTGAGTATTTGAGAACCATGGAGCGGAAGTTGACCGTGGCTCATTTTTCCGAAGAGACAATCGCCATGCTGGAAGTTTTGCTAGCCAGTCCTCAACGAATGGAGAGATTGATCGGACTTTCCGGATAGTCACTGGGGGCAGGAACCATATTTCAAGTAGTATCATCCACCCTGAAGAAAGAGTTTAGACAGACTTTTCGGTCACTAAAATACAGGAATCTCAGAATCTTTTTCAGCGGTCAGGTTGCTTCCCTGTCTTGCACATGGATGCAGATGGTGGCATTGAGCTGGTTGGTCTATCGTCTCACACGGGACCCTGTTATGTTGGGTCTGGTGGAGGGCGCCAATCTGTTGCCGATGCTTCTCTTCGGTCTTGCCGGCGGCGCCATTGCTGATCGTTTCGATCGACGAAAAGTAATGATAACCACCCAGTTCCTCGCCATGTTGCAAGCGATTGTGCTGGCTTCTCTGACTCTGTCAGGACAGATTCAACCCTGGCATTGCCTCATTCTGGCTGGTTTTCTCGGTACCGTTAACGCGTTTGAGGTTCCATCGAGGCAGACCCTTCTGGTAAACATGGTGAAAAGAGAGGACCTGGTCAACGCAGTCAGCCTCGGTTCATCCATTTTTAACGTTGCCAGGTCCGTGGGACCGGCCCTTGCCGGAATTATTGTAGCCGGCTATGGAGAGGGGATTTGCTTTGTAATCAACGCAGCCAGCTACTCTTTTGCTCTGGTAGCGCTTTTGCTCATCTCGGTGGAGATAGACAGCGAAGAGACTGAGCATGGTGAAGGTGGTTCCAATCCTGCTTTCAAGGACGGTCTTACTTTTGTACTTAAGAACGAGACTGTTTTGCGGATTATTTGCCTATCGGTGGCAATCAGTCTTTTCGGCTTGCAATTTTCAGTTATTTTGCCGATATTCGCTTCAGAGATTCTCGGCGGCGGAGTGGAGACTCTGGGACTTCTGAGAGCTTCCAACGGACTGGGGGCGCTTTTCGCAGCCCTTATTCTGGCATCCAGAGCCCAGGGCAAGATTCTCAAGCCGGGCATCGGTGTCGCTTGCATGATCTATGGACTGAGTCTGATACTTTTTGCATTCTCTCGTCAAATATGGCTCTCTTCCCTGATTATGGGGTTCACCGGTTTTGCCCTGGTCTCTATGCTAAGTGGCGGTCACTCCATGATTCAGCTGTCGGTTCCGGATAAACTCAGGGGTCGAGTGATGAGTATTTACATGACCCTTCTGCTCGGTTTAGCTCCCCTGGGCAGTGTCTTTATCGGTTGGTTTGCCAAAATCGTAGGCGCGCCTCTGGCTCTGTGCGTCAATTCAACGGTTGTGACGTTTGCAGGATTGGTATATCTTCTCAGTTTACTGCGTTTATCTGGTCCTGAGGCTCCCAGTTCTCCTAAATAACGGTTCCTATAGCCAGACTTCGGCCTATACTTGCCCTGGTTTGAAGAGAGTTCTTGATTGGTATATTTAAGAAAATTCCCTTTTTATAAGTCAAGATAGACAGGAAAGTTTGTCCGGAATGCCCGATGACATAGATGATGATGTGCCAGTTTATTTCTCTCCGGGGGATGACAGCACTGAGGTTAACGAAGATATCGATAGGAAAGCTCTTCTGGAAGATGAGCCTCCCATCGAGTGGTCTCGCTACAAACCCGAAAAAACCCTTGAGGATGCTTCAAAAGAGGCTTCAGAGAAGGGTGAGGTAAAAATTCGGGGGAAATCTAATAAAGACAAGGACACAAGAATCACTTCTTTTGGTTTGCAATCTTTGAAGAAGAACGGGGAGCGGTCTGAGAGAGCTTCGGATTCAGGCTCTGAAGCTGAGAATCAGTCGGCAAGTCAAAATCTTAGAGACATGCGTAATAAGTTGGGAATCGGCAATCGAGTGGAGGTAAAGCTCTCTCATTTCGAGAACCGAGGAGGCAGTGATCCTCTTCCTGGCGCTTCATCCGGCGGTGCGGACAATTTCGGCTCCGGAAGCGCTGCCGAAAAGTCCGGTGAAGATTCTCTTCTTGCGGGCTTTGGTGCGACCGTGCCCAAGCGTTGGGCGAAGCCTATACTGGCACTATTAGTTTTGAACGTATTCGCCATGGGCCTCTGGTGCGGCTCCTTCCTTTTCCCTAACTCTCGGACTACTTCTAGTTTGTTGCCGGATGTTTCTCCCGGGGGAGAGGCTGATAAAGACAAGAAGGCGGAGTTCTTGCGAGGAGACACGACCTTCTCCAAGATCGTGCAGAGAATGAATCCGGTAGTGGTGAACGTTGATACTCGACACCGAGTCGGTGATGGAAAGTCAATCAGAGACACGGGTGGGTATGGTCAAGCCCAGGCAAGTGGTCTTGTGATCAGCTCAGAGGGACATATCCTGACCAATAACCACGTCATTCCTCAGAACACCCAGATTCGTATAACGATGTCGGATGGAAGAGAATTCGACGCGAAGATTGTCGGTCGAGATTCATATACAGATCTAGCTGTGGTGAAAATCAACGCGAAAGGTCTTCCTGTAGCTAATTTCGGTGATATCAATAAAATGCACCCGGGTGATTGGGCGATCGTCATAGGCAGTCCTTATGGATTTGACCACTCCATCAGTTTAGGAGTCGTGAGCGCGCTGGATCGCAAAGTAGCTGATTTTAACCACCATGTGCCTTTTATTCAGACCGACGCGGCTATCAATCCCGGCAATTCCGGCGGTCCTCTGGTGAATATAGACGGAGAGGTGATTGGCATTGCCACTGGTGCGGTGAAGTCCGGCGCCAGGGGAATCGCCTTTGCTATTCCCATCGATGTAGCCAATCGGGTGGCTAAAAAGCTGATACGAGATGGAAGAATCGCTCGACCCTATCTTGGTATTTACATGCGAGATATTGATCCTCAGAGGAAGAAAGCAAGAACCTTACCGGGCAATCCAATCGCCGTAGCAGTGGCAAATGTGGTTCCAAGTGGTCCGGCTGATATATCCGGATTGCGCAGGGGCGACATAATACTAAAAGTCAATGGAACCGTTGTGAACTCTTCCGATGAGGTGAGAGCTTTTATAAAATCATCTGCTGCGGGAGATATACTGTTAATGTCCATCCAGCGAGGACTGAACGTAATAGAGAAAAGGGTCAAGCTGGGAGTTTATCCGGACAACTTGTAGGTAGCATAAGAGAATGCTTTCATGTCCAGCTTGCCAAGCCGATTTAGAAAAGTGGCAGATTGAATGCCACCATTGTGGTCAGGCTTTGTCCAGTGATTCGATTCCGGTGGTGGAATCGGCTGAGCCGGTAAAGCAGGATATTCAGACTGCTTTCAGTGACTGGATGGAGCAAGGAAATCTTGCTCTCAAGAGACAGTCTTTCGATGAAGCTCACGCTTGTTTTGGAGAAGCCCTTAAGCGTGTAAGCGGATTGACAAGTCAGCGCACCAATGAGATTAAAGCAAGAAAGAAACTTTCCGATGCATTCGTGAAACTCAACAAGCACAAAGAAGCTCTAGAGCAGCTGGTTATAGCTGCCGGATTGAGTAAAAATGAGCAGGAGAAAGTGCGAATTCAGAAGAAGATCGATCGGCTCAACAGTGGACGTGATCAGATGCAGGTAGCCGCAGGAGATGCTGAGCTTGCTCTTCCATCTGCTGATGAGAGATTGTCGTCTCTATTGTTTTGTGTCTCCTGTAGTCGATTGATGACTGAAGCCGAAGTTTATAAGTTTCGATCAGGCAAGTCCGACACGGCCACCTGTATTTGTGGATATACCGGTCAACCCATGGCCCAGAAGTCCGAAGCCCGCGATATCGACGACTATATCTCTTCAGGATTGAGATCTCCGGCCCGCAAAGAGCGGCTGATTGAGGCTGCCCAGAAGCCCCTGGAAGGGGGGCGCACGAAAGGGAAAGCCTTTTGGTTGGCGTTGACCCTCGGTGTTTTTGGTGCCCATAAATTTTATCTGGGAGACAAGGCAAGAGGACTTGCCTATTTGATGCTTTGTTGGACATTGATACCATTGGTGGTTTCCATTTACGAAGCGATTCTCATCGCTCAGATGTCGAGAGTTAGTTTCAATCTTGCTTACAATATCGAAGGCGTTCTTGAGAGGCTTCCTGCCGAAGTTCATGAGCCGGGAGGTTTGGAAGATGACTTGCTCAGCATGGAAGTGATAGATGATCCGGAAGACGTTGTGGACGAGTGGTCCTCCGAAGATGAAGTACGACCGGTTGGGAGTGATATCAATGAGTCTGGCTAGAAAGTCTTGTAAGCCCTGTAGAGGAGCGGTGCCTGTCCTTAACGAAGAAGAGATCAGTGCTTACATGAAAGAAGTGACCGAGTGGCAACTGGTGGCAGGCAAAAAAATCAAAAAGAAGATTGAGTTCAAGGACTTCATGGGACCGATGGATCTGGCCAATAAGGTAGCAGCAGTGGCGGAGAGTGAGAACCATCACCCTGACTTACTCATACGCTGGGGTGCTCTTGAGATTGAGATTTGGACCCACAGCGTGGACGGACTCACAGAAAGTGACTTTATCCTGGCCGCTAAAATTGATCAGTTAGCGAACTCAATAGAGAAAGAACGTAAAGGATAGTAGAAGAACCAAAATTGTCGAGATAGATGCCACCGAATAGCTGACAAACATCCAGCTCGGTGTAATCGATACTTTTACATCGCCTTTTTGCAGTAAAGGTTTTGATTTTTTTCCGTCGATCGCTTTTAACGATGAGGAGACCGCTGTTGGTGTACCGCCACCAGTGCCTGTCCATTTGTTTGGAGCCTGGGCTTGAGGAATCGGCATCGCTTTGGGTTTTACTTCTTCTTCTCCCTCCCCTTTGCCTTTCTCCTGACTATCGGCTTCTCGGGAGACTAGATTTTCGCTTGGATCCGATTGCAGCTGGGAGAAGGATCCGGTGGTTCTACCAAGCTTTCCTGTACGAGAGCCTATCAAACCGCCTGGCGAATCTCCTCCTCCTTCATCTCCCCATTTTGCCGAACTAAGACTTGAGGGAGCAGCAGGATCTGAATCAAGTTTTGCTTCGTCTAGACCGGCAATGTCACTAAACATCCCGCCGGCGGAGCCACTTCCCACAACCGGTTTGGAAAATTCACTTGTTTTGCCGGGAGTGGGAATGGAATCCAGGTCCCCCCATTTGCCGGCTGCTGTGCCTGACATAGACATAGATGCCATGGAGGAGTCTTCTATATTCTCAGAAACTTCCTTGCGTCCCGGGGTGGGAATAGAATCAAGGCCACCCCATTTGGGACCACCACTCGACAAACCGGCAGGCTCTTCGTCATCCTGGCTAGCGGCTGTTTGACCTGGCGTGGGGATTGAATCCAGATCTCCCCAATTATTCTCGGAAGTTGCCTCAGCCGCAGAGCTGTCGCTCTCTGCAACTTCAGGTTCTTGGGTTTCGGCACCATCAGATTTTTCTGAGTCAGCAGCTTTTTCGAGGACTTTGTCCAACTCTCCCCATTTGTCTTCGGAGACGGACTTTGATGCTTCTATGACATCATCAGTCACCGCATCCAGGTTCCCCCAGCGACTTTCATCAGGAAATGCCTGTACCGCCTTCTGATCAGCTTTGTCCGCTTCCTTCGGCTTGACAATGGAATCAAGTTCATCCCAACTACTCTCTTTTAGCGGGGAACTCTGCTTGCTATCGGATTTTACGGGCAGATTCTGAATAGAGTCCAATTTATCAACTGCGTCTAATAGAGCTTCCTTTGTCTCTCGGTCGATACCGCCCCCGGAACCACCCTCTTTTTTGGCAAGGGGTTTTTCCTTGTAGGCATCCACTTTTTGCTGGGACGACTGATGGGCTGAAATAATAGAATCAAGCTCTTCCCACTTACTCTTTTTAACTTCTCTCTTCTGAGGTCGTTTAGCGGAGAGATCCTCGTTCCTGGCGAGGGTCTCCTGCACTGACTTCTCTTCAGCTTTTTCAATTACTTCTTCTGTCTGAACGGGACTTTCTGGCTCGGCCTCGCTTTCGACCTGGGTCTCTTCTTCTTTTGCTAGCTCTTCGGGAACTTCATCCGTTTTGCTCTGTACTGTTTCTGAAGCGGCACTGGCCATCAGTGACTCCAACATTTGTTGGGCACTTTGATCCTCTTCAACAGGATCAGGATCTGATACCGGTTGCGGTTCTGGCTCCGGCTCGGGCTCTACAACAGATTCCGGCTCTGGCTCTTCTTCGGGTAAGGGCGTCACCGGTGTAGACGGGACCGGCTCTTCAACCGTGGGCTCATCCAGCGGAAAAGCTTCAACTGCCTTGGGCTCTTCTTCCGGAACCGGTGCCGGCTCATTCTTGATTTCAGACTTCGCTTCAGGAGCCTCAACCGCTTTAGGAGGTTCTTCGATTGCTTGTAATTGAGATGAAATCTTTACCGGCTGCGGCTTTGGTGCCGACTGTGGAACAGATTGAGGTTTCGGCTTATTGGCTTCGAATGCGGTCGGTTTGTGAGATTGTCTGCCCGGCATGCTCCAGGCACCAGACTTTTTGATGTTCTGATTTGGTATGGCTGAACGAATCGCTGATTGAGACTTTTGCGCTCCCCATTCCTTTGTGGTAACTCTTCTGATCACGCTTCTAATTTGGGCAGCCCATCCCTTGTGGTCCAAAAAGTCCAGGGCTCCTACCTGCATCGCTTTTTTGACAAGGTCGGCATCTATCTCTTCTTTGCTTACGATGAAATAGGAGCCGGGATTTGTCGTGATTAACTGCTTCAGCAGCGCAAGCCCCTCGGGGGCACCACTTTCCAGCTCAATCCAGACGATGGTCGATGTGGCTCCTTGAATCTCTTCTTCGGCATCGGCTTTTCCAACTGTTTTTAGGAAAGATAACTCCGATTGGCTTTTAATCAGGTTTTCAATTTTAGACCTGATATCATCGCCGGCATCGGAAACTAGAATTGTTGGAATGGTTGGCACTTTGCTTCTCTCTTACGGATGGTAGCTTGATTAAACCGCCGCTCCTGCACCGACCACACCTTTTTCAACTTCATAGCCGGATAGATGTCCGTTTGTTTCAAGTATCTGTTTTCTAACGGCTTCGGGGCTGGTGGCACCAAGTTCTATATCTCTATAGACGCCAAGCAGTTGCATGGCTGTCATCAGGCATAGATTTTTCTTCTCCGCGAACTTTCTCAGTGAGTCGGAGAAATCAGGCTGATTTCTTTGATCCGGAGCCACGGTAGCCCAGGTGCAAGCTATCAACACGCCTTTCGGTTCTATCTCATGCTCGTCCCAAAAAGAGATTGCCGATTCAGCCAACTGAGCCACTTCTGTTCTGCCGCACTGGTCATCGGATCTTACTACCCGGGCCAGACCTTCCGGCTGATCAACATTTGAGAGAAGTATTTCATTTGATACTCTGGCTGACTTACCTACTGTCCAGCCAAGCCTGGATAGGACAGTGTTGCAGGCATCGATTAAAACACCAGGTTCACCTGCCAATAAAGCCTGCTTCAGCTGATCTACGGAGGCGATTCTCGACTCTACTGTGTTAAGTTTTGCCTGGATACTTTGTAGTTGTTCACTGAGGGTGCTCTGTTCATTTCTCAAATCGTCAAGATAGGAGAAGCTAAAAGCTTTGCACCATTCCGGAACAGGAAGATTGGATTGCACTACCGGTCTAGGCTGAGCCGGAGGTGCTTGTTGCGCCTGGGCAACAGGAGCTTGACCGGCACCTTCTTTTTTGAAAAGAGTGTTTAGCAGGGGCTTGCTGGCAGCAGCTTGCTCCGCCGGCGGTGCCTGAGGAGCTGCCGCTTGAGCCGGTGCTGCAGGCGCTGGTTGAGTGTGAACCGGTGCCGGTGCTTGTTGCGCCGGTGCAGCTTGAGGAACGGCGTGACCAGGAGGAGTGGGAGCCGATTGTGGCGGAGCCGCCTGGGGATGACTCTGCTGTAGCTCTCTCAATGCATCCATCGCTTTTTGCTTTCTTTCTTGCTCGTCCTGTAGATTGTCATTGTTAGTCACGACTGTTTCTCCGATCTTATCTCTGGTTAGGGCGGTTGGAATTGGACTAGGTTCAGATTCTGCCAAATCTGAGGATACTGATTCTGGTGGTGGTTGTGGTGGTGGTGCGGTTTGTGGCGGCTCAAGCTTCAAAGATTCTTGCACCAGATCAGAAGCTATTTTTTCTGCGATTGAATTGTCTACGGCATCGGTAGTATTTGTAGTATCGCTTGAATTAATTGGATTGATCGGTTCCTGATGAATCGTATCAAATACAGGATTGACCTGCTCGGGTAAAGTATCTGCTACGTCCGGTTGGTTAACTGGAGCCTCTGGGCTCGGATCTGGCGCGGAAACGACTGCCTTTTGCAGCTCCTGAATCTCGCGCATTTTCGCTTCTGCCGCTTCTTTTGATACTTCCTGGGAAGAGGTCGTTTTTTCCGCGAGTTGCCTGGCTGTTTGAGCGAATATAGACAGGTCGATTTCCTGGGTTGAAGGTGCAGCTTGTGACGGGGGTGCTTCTGTCGCTGGTGTCTCCGGTGGTGCTAGCATTGGTTCGGGTTCCACCGGCTCTTCTCGTAAAAGCTCCGCGGAAGTCTCCTGGCGAAACTCCTCTTGTTCCTTGTTGAAAAATTCGGGACCCGGAGCAGGAGCAGAGACAGGTTGAGCGGAAGCTAACTGCAGAGCTTCTGCTTCTTTAGCTTCGGCCTCTTTCTCCGCTTCTGAAGGCTCTTTCTCGTTGTACCACTGGTTAAGGCAATCTATTAAGGTTCTGTCGAAGTCAGGGGAAAATGGTGCCGGTAAGAAAGCAACTCTACCGTTGCTCTGCATAATATATAGTTGACCGGCAATGCACTTATTCGGTCCTGCGGTTGCTAAAAGGTGATAGCCGTCCGTGAGGAAATCATCTCTGATGATTGTGCTCCATTCGAGACCTTGCTGTTTCAGGTACGGAGCCAGCTTCGACTCATCTCCTTTGCCTGTAACTTCCACAAGCCGCCCCTGGGCAACGGCGCTCATATGCCTGACATTCTGTTCCGTGGGTTGGTCGGGAGCCAGGGTCTCCAACCAGTAATAGTTATCTACGGCGACGTTATTGCTTTTGAGGGTGAAAGGACGGCAGAGGAAATAAACAAGAAAGCCACCCTGGGTCAAGAAATCGGAGAGTTCCAATATCCTGCTTTCGGCCTCGGCTGCTATGTTCCGTACTACAAGGTCGTCTTCGGTTTTGAAGGTTGTGTGACCTTCGGTAAGGCTACTATCAATTCTTCGCACCAACTCCGGGTCTTTATCGAATAAGTGGGCGATGCTGACCGGGTTGACGATGATCGCGCTGTAATTGTTCAGGGGCTTTGCGCTTCCCAGGTTGAAGTTTGCTTCCACTCCATAGCCAGGACAGTTAACTCGTAAAATTCGCTCTTTGGGAATTTTTCGCATTCAAATTTCCTTCCGGGAATCCGAGAGAATAAAGTTCGGGTGCATTCCAAAGCTTTATACCCAGTCACTCTTTAAAGGGTACGCATTTCCATCGAACTAATGCGATGTCAAGTAAAATTAGTTCACTTTAGTTTTCGTCTGCGATTGCTTTGATTGCTATCTTATCGCTCCAACCGACGCTCTTTCAGCTACTTTGAAGGTAGTTAGTCAGGTCGAGCTCTTCGAGACTGGAGAGTTTGCTGTCGGCACCCTTGTGTTTCTGATGGGCTGTGGCCTGACAGGGAACAGCAATACAGTTCATTCCTGCGGATTTTGCCGCCTCTACTCCATGTTCGGTATCTTCAATTACAAGACACTTGCGGGGTTCGACTCCCAGTCGTCTGGCTGATAACAAGAAGATGTCCGGAGCCGGTTTACCCTTACTGACATGATCCCCTGAAGTCAGGTCAGAAAAGTAAGTTCGTATTTTGAGGGTGTCGACTATTAGATCGATGGTGCTCATCCGTGAAGAAGAGGCAAGTCCGACTGTGATATCCAGTTCGGATGCTTGTTTCAGAATTTGAATCACTCCGGGCATCGGTCTGGCATGACGTCGAATCTGTTCGTAAAATATCTCGTCTTTTGCCCGAACAAACTCAATCGGACTATGGGGTAGATTGAATTTCTCTATAACAAGAGGGGCAATCTCAATATCTTTTTGGCCCAGGAAGCGACTATTGAACTCTTCATCATAGTCTCCGTCGAAGGAACCAATCAGCTCCCTGTAAGCCTCAAAGTGGAGTGGCTCCGAATCTACCAGCACTCCATCCATATCGAAAATAATTGCGTCGATCATATTCATATTCCATAAATTAGACCCGGCCCCATTTGGCTGGGACCGGGTCTATATAAGGTGTTTTCTTTTTATTCGCCTTCGAGATCAGAATCTAAGCTGAACGAAGCGAGTGAGAAGGGGCTTTCGTAGCCGTTGGAGATTCCATTCTTTCCACCGTAGTAGACGCCTTCACCGGTGCCTACCAGCAAGCCGAAGGGAACACCCATGAGCATTGCGAATGCGCTGGGAACGATATTTTCGTGTCCACCGATTTGGTCGGCAAAGTTCTGGGTGAATTCCACCGAGCGCGAAGAAGCTCTTCTCGTGATAGCGATAGGAATACCGACAACGGTTCCGGTTCCGATAGCAAGAGCCTTAACCGGGAACATGGCGTAGCCTTTAGCCATTTCCTGGGTATCTGCAGCAAGGCACGGAGCGGTTGAACCAGCAAGTAGACCAATAGCTACTAGTAGCGAAAAAAGAGATTTGTACACAGAAGTTTCCTCCCCTAGAAACTAAATTTCGGACCCAGTTAACGGATTGGTTGTTTTTAGTTGTCAACTAGCATCCATAGTAAGCGTAAGCCATCGTCATAATAGCACCTAATTATGGATCGAACCGAGTGTTTTTAGGTAAGATCTATCGGTAGATTAAGTAATAGATTTATGAAAAACAGTCACTATCACAGAAAAGGTTTCGGTCTCAAGGCGGAAGTCGAGCCCGAATTAGAGAAGGCCTATGAGTCAGATCTAATCACCGAGATAAAAGAGAACGGAAACCTGCTGGAGAGAAACCAGATAAGAATTCGCCTGGCCGAGTCATTCGGCTTTTGTTGGGGCGTAGACCGGGCTGTTTCCATGGCTTATGAGACCCGGAAGCATTTTCCCGATAGACGTTTATGGATCACCAATGAGATTATTCATAATCCGCTGGTGAACAGTCATTTGAGAGGAATGGACGTTCACTTTGTTGATGTTTTGGAAGACGGCAGCAAGAACCTGGATTCGATAGAAAGCGGCGATGTGGTTATCGTGCCCGCATTCGGTGCCAGTATCGAAGAGATGGAGCTGTTACAGGGTAAAGGTTGCGAAGTGGTAGACACTACCTGCCCCTGGGTATCGAGGGTCTGGAACCGGGTGGTTAAATACGCAAAGGATGATTACACCGCCATCATTCACGGTAAGTATAACCACGAGGAGACTATCGCCACCGCATCGCGGGCGACCACATACCTTATTGTTGAGAATCTGGAAGAGTCTGAATGGGTCAGTGAATATATTCTCAAGGGCGGAGACCGAACCGAGTTCATGACCCGTTTCGCCAGAGCCAGTTCCAGGGATTTTGATCCTGATGTCAATCTGACAAGGGTTGGAATAGCGAATCAGACCACCATGTTGAAGGGTGAGACCGAATTGATCGGCAAACTCTTCGAAAAAACCATGCTGGCTAAATATGGACCGCAGAATCTGGATGAACATTTTTTCAGTCCTGGCGATACTATATGCGATGCTACCCAGGAGCGGCAGGACGCCATGCTTCTGCTTGTGGATGAACCCCTTGATTTGATGATCGTCATCGGTGGATTCAATTCTTCAAACACCGGTCACCTGAAAGAGATAGGGGAGGAGAGAAAGATCAATTCTTTCCATATAGATGGTCCTGATTGCATAATCTCCGGAGAGGAGATCAAACATTTGCCCCTGGGCGTTCAGGAGACCATCATCAGTAAGGAGTGGCTTCCTCAAGGTCCTGTTTCCGTTGGCATCACCGCAGGTGCTTCCACCCCTAATCAAGTGGTAGCTGAAGTTATAGAGAAAATATTTGCTCTTCGGGAAAGTGGCAAAGCATAGAGAATTTCGCTGTTGTTAAAGCCGCTTCTCTAAAAAGTCCCTTATAGATCTGACCGCCAGCGTTCCCTGGGCGAACGCCACTGTGATGCGGTCGAATCCCGGTCGAACCAGATCTCCTCCTGCGAATATGCCCGGTTTTGAGGTGGAGAGATTCTCATCCACAAGCACGTGACCGGAATCCGTCCTTTCAAGAATTCCTTCGAACAGTTCGGAGTTTGGACTATAGCCGAACTTTGTATAGACGATATCGGCCGGGATTGAACTTGTTGTTCCGGAGCGACTATCTCTTACAGTGCAGGAGTCGAGCTTGGAATCACCTTCCAGGGAGAAGATCTCTTTGTTCGTGAATATTTTTATGCGTGAGTCCTTTTTCACTAGCTCTAACAGGTCCGGTCTTGCCCTGAATCGCTCGGAGCGATGCAGAATCGTTACGGATTTTGCCACATCTGCCCTTGCGAGAGCAGCATAGAAGGCTGAATCTCCACCTCCGGCAATGACGACTCTCTTGTCTATGAACAGGCTTTCGTCCACATAGTGTCGGTAGTGAAGGAAGTCTTTGAATCTCTCCTGGTTTTTAAAGGAAGGCTTTCTGTATCGTGCGCCGGTAGCCAGATATATAGATCTACCTTTGTAAAGATCACCTCCGGTTGTTTCTACCTCCAGGGTATCTGGATCTGAACCCAGATCCTGTTCTAGAATTTTTACTACTTCTGAATTACTCTTTAAATTGCACCGATTGGCAAGGGCATGTTCCATCAGTTGCCATGCCAACTCCTTGCCCCCG
>MDTD01192056.1_pt1 | contig 25075 bp, 15 predicted proteins | sample 811221 | NCBI WGS metagenome assembly MDTD01 (sample SAMN05326646, study PRJNA326480) | marine metagenome | isolation source: seawater | place: Pacific Ocean: South West | collected 2011 | reverse complement strand
GCCTGCTTGACCGTAGAGGCCCGGGCTTTCTGCTTTTTCGCAGATTTAATCATGCTCGGTGAGATTAGTCCCTCCCTAGCTTCCCGTTTCAAAAGCTCATTTTCCTGCTCCGCTTTTGCGAGTTCTTCTTCCAGTTGAGCTCGAGTTGGAGCGTCGGGTCCATCCTTGGTGGCAGATGCTGTATCTGGCTGGGAGGGACTATCCCCGGATCCTGCCTCAGCTGTTCCGGAAGTGGCCTCAGATTCGAGAGGGTCAGGAGCCGTGTTTGTTTTCGGGTTGGGGGACTGTGCTGAAGCGAGGCTTGGCTGTGGGAGGGGATTTGAGGCTGGAAGGGCTGGGGTCTGGGTAAGTTGGAACTGTTGCGCGTTAAGGAGGTCCAGCTCCGCACGCAACTTCCGGATCTCGGCTCCATCATCACCTTTTTCCATTTTCATGACGGAAAGGGCCACGGCGACCACTAGAAGTAAGCCGGTCGCTGCCAGGAGCGTTGTGATCAGATTCATGCCTAAAGTCTGGGGTATCCTCATGAAAAAGTCAAAAACCCAGCGGGTTTACCTGCAATCACGGCGCACGCAGGGCTTGCGGCGGCGGGAGTGCGCCGCTACAGGAAGGCTGATGAGCGCTCCGGAGAAGGGCTACAAGGGTACATTATCGCTGCCGCAAACGAGTTTCCCGATGCGAGGGGATCTCGTGAAGAACGAGCCCAAGCGTCTCGCGCAATGGGAAGAGGAGGGTATCTACCAGAAGATCATCGCCCGTCGCCGGTCAGAAAAAGCACCCAAATTCATCATGCACGATGGGCCTCCGTTTGCGAATGGAGATGTTCACATGGGGACTGCTCTCAACAAGGTCCTTAAAGACCTTGTGGTGAAATCACGAACCATGTCGGGCTATGAAGTCCCGTTCATTCCTGGTTGGGATTGTCACGGCCTTCCCATTGAATTCAAGGTGGTGCAGGAGGCGCGGGATGAGGAGCCTGCTGAGATCCGGAGACGCTGTGAGCGCTTTGCGCGGAAGTGGATCGACACACAGAAGGAAAGTTTCCAACGACTGGGGGTTTTTGGAGACTGGGCAAATCCTTATCTGACCCTTGATCCGAGTTACGAGGCGGAAATCATTCGTGTTTTTGCCAAGCTGGTCGAGAAGGGTGCAGTGTATCAGAGCAAGAAGCCGGTGCAATGGTCCTACGGCGCTCATACGGCTCTGGCAGAGGCGGAGGTGGAGTACATGGAAAAAATAAGTCCCGCGATTTGGGTGTCGTTCGCCTTAACGGAGCAGTCAGAACGTAAATTTCGTGAAGCGACGGGTTCAGTTGCAGAAGAGGGTCACAAGTTTGTGATCTGGACAACGACACCATGGACACTGCCAGCCAACGTAGGATTGGCAGTGCATCGCGATTTTACGTATGTGGCCGGTCGCTTTGAGAATCAGGAGGGGATTAGTCACCAGCTTGTCATCGCGAAGGACCTCTTGGAGGATTTCACCGCCAAGACCGGGTTCGCCCCGCATGGCGAGATCGTTGAATTCAAGGGAGCTCTTGCCGAGAGCCTTGAGGCCCAGCATCCCTTTCTGCCGCGCTCTTCACAAATTATTCTGGGGTCCTTTGTCACGATCGAGACGGGGACGGGTATCGTGCATGTGGCGCCGGGGCATGGGGCGGACGACTACGTGGCCGGGCGGGAATACGGTCTTGAGGTAGTCTCACCGGTTGATAATGACGGAAAATTTACGGAAGAGGTAGGTATCCCCGAGCTTGCAGGGCGGCACGTCTTCGAGAGTAATGAAGAGATTATAGATATGCTGGAAGGGCTGTCCGTTCTTCTGGGCCGAGAAGAATATCGGCACGACTATCCGCATTGCTGGCGCTCAAAGACGCCAATTATTTTTCGTGCAGTTGAACAGTTCTTTATTTCGTTGGACGGGCTTCGAGATACCGCGCTCTCTGAAATTGATAAAACGAACTGGCTGCCTCATTGGGGACGGAATCGGATTTATGGAACCGTGGAATCCCGACCGGACTGGTGTATCAGCCGCCAGCGAACATGGGGAGTTCCGCTTCCCGTATTCTTTACTGCTGAGGGTGAAGCGCTCCTTGATGCGGACCTGGCTCGAAAGGTCGCAGATCTGGTCGAGAAGGAGGGAACCAATATCTGGTTTGAGCTTGAGGAAGCAGATCTGGTAAGTCGCCTTGGGTTGCCAGAAGGGACTCGTAAATGCAGAGACACGCTGGACGTCTGGATAGATTCGGGAAGTAGCCACGTGGCAGTTCTGGACCGTCATGCGGAATTACAGAGCCCTGCGGATCTCTACCTCGAAGCAACGGATCAGCATCGGGGATGGTTTCAGAGCTCCCTGATGTTGAGCGTGGCTTATCGTGGGTGTGCGCCTTATAAAACGGTGATGACCCACGGATTCGTGGTCGATAAGGACAAAAAGGGTAAACTTTCCAAGAGCGAGGCAGAGAAATCCGGAAAGCCAATCGACGCGGCTCACTATTACAACAAGTATGGCGCGGATATCCTGCGACTCTGGGTCAGCAGTGTCGACTGGCAGAGTGAGGTGCCCTTCGGCGAAGATCTCTTCAAGCAGGTCGCCGAGCCCTACCGCCGTATCCGTAATACCCTGAGGATCCTGCTGGGAAACATCCACGGTTTTGATCCAGAGATAAACTCGGTGGAACCGGATAAGATGACGCTGGTAGACCGGTGGATTCTCGAATGCCTCAATGGAGTGGTAAAGGAGTGTCGGCGAGCTTACGACGCCTACGAGTTCCGGAGAGTATTCACGGTAATCAATCAGTTCTGCGCCCGGGAACTAAGTGCGGTTTATATCGACCTTAATAAGGACAGACTCTACTGCGACCGGGAAAATTCTGAACGTCGCCGGGCAAGTCAGACGGCCATGAACAGCGTGGTCGATGTTCTAACGCGGCTCCTTGCCCCGATCCTTGCATTCACTGCGGAGGAGGCCTGGGAACATGCGGGACGGGAGGGAAGTGTCCATGAGCAGGATTTCCCAGTGCCGGACCAACGCTTCGATAGCCGGGAAGCTACAGACAAGGTGGACAAGCTCATTGAACTTCGGGAAGTCATACAGAATGCAATTGAACCAGAAGTACAGGCGAAGCTCTTCAACAAGAATAATGAGGCAGCTGTTGAGCTGACCCTTCCTGCTGAACATGAATTGCGTGGGCTCCTGAATGATCGCGATTTCTTCACGGAGTTCTTCATTATCTCGGATCTTGAGCTTAACGAAGGTGACAAGATTTCCGCAAAGGCGAAGAAGACCGAGCATCCCATGTGTCCGCGTTGTCGCCGCTATGAGCCCCTTGCCTCGACAGGGGCACCTGAAAAATGTGGATTGTGCCGTCGATGCGAGGAGGTCATTTCCAGCGCAGAGTGATGAAGACCCTTCCACGCCTCCTTCTCCTGCTCGTACTGCCTCTCTATGCGCTCGATCAGGTCACGAAGTGGATGGTGGTTCTTAATTTTGAGGCACCAGCTCCAGGGTTTAATGTTTCTCATCAGAACTTCGTAGTGATTGAGAATTTTTTCACGATTGTCCGCGTCCATAATCAGGGCGCAGCTTTCGGAATGGGGAATGACACGGCATGGGCCCCCTTCGTCTTCTTCCTCATTGCGGTAGTAGCGCTCGGGTTGATCCCCTTCTTCTGGCGGCGGGGGGCCTTTAATATACTTCCTCTCAGGCTGGCGGCGGGGCTCATGATGGCGGGTATTCTGGGCAACCTGACCGATCGGATGCTACAGGGATTTTTTCTGCCCGCTTATGAGAATGCTGGGTTTTTTGCCCGCCTCGGGCAGGGCTATGTTGTTGATTTCCTCGACTTCAATATCGGGCTGGAAACGAAGCTGACTCCGTATGGGCACTGGCCTTCCTTTAATGTCGCGGATTCATGTATATGCGTCGCAGCGTTTTTTTTGATCCTCTCGACCTTCCGGGCGGAAGAAAAACGTGAAGACGAAGAAGGAGGCAAAGGTAAATGATTGGGCAGAACGTCGTTGGTTCCATTACGAATGGGGTCTGCAGCCGGCGGAACGTTTCCAGCATAAAACGACTGGAGATGCTGAAGGAGACCTAGAAAATGGAGATCTGGAAAGCTATTCTCGTCGGAATCGTGCAGGGACTCTCCGAGTTTCTCCCCGTATCATCTTCGGGCCATATCGCGCTGCTCCAGCACGCCCTAGGGATGCGGAATGCGGGCGAGGATGCGCCACAGGACATCACGTTTGAACTAATTCTCCACCTCGGAACCTTTCTCAGTGTAGTGATTTATTTCCGGAGGCGTTTAGCAGGGTTCCTTTTGTGTCTGTGGCAGAGGGAACGCAAAGAGGACCGAACCATGATCCTGTGGTTGATCATGGCCACCGTGCCGGCCACCGTGGCGTTTTTCTCGGCGAGGGACCTTTTTGAGGGTGCTTACGACAATCCGGTCCTCGTAGGCGGGTGCCTTCTGGTCACCGGCGTGATACTTCTCTTGCCCAAACTTTGTTCCCGGGAGAGCAAGGAGTTTGGCTTGCGGCAGGCGATCTGGATGGGTGTAGCGCAGGCGCTAGCTATTTTGCCGGGAATTTCGCGGAGTGGGACGACCATTACCGCCGGTCTTCTTGCCGGCGGAAAGGCCTCGAAGGCTGCAGAATTTTCCTTCCTGATGTTCCTGCCTGCGATTGGAGGGGGAACGCTCCTCAAGCTGCGAGAGCTTAGAGATGTCATGCAGGGTGAAGCTGCCGTTGCCTATCTGCTGGGATTTTTAGCGGCCTTTCTTTCGGGACTTTTTGCCGTGTATCTTGTTCTCAAGACCATTCAAAAAGGGAAGTTCGAATACTTTGGCTACTACTGTTTCCTGATTGGGATTGCGGCCATGATCTACTTTAGCTGTCGGTAACAGAGCGGTCTTTTGCGCGAGAGGGAGTTGGCAAATGAAGGGGATTGGTCATATTCGAATCACCGCATGCTGGCTAAACGTATTATTCCCTGTCTGGATGTCACCGATGGCCGTGTCGTAAAAGGAGTGAATTTTGTCGACCTTCGGGATGCTGGAGATCCTGTCGATTGCGCAGTGGCCTACAACGAACAGGAGGCTGACGAAATCGTGTTTCTCGATATTACAGCTTCTTCCGATGAACGTGATACGATGCTCGAGGTTGTACGTAGAACTGCGGGGTGCTGTTTTGTTCCGTTAACGGTCGGGGGAGGTATCCGGGAAGTGGAGGATATGCGAAGAATGTTGTTCGCAGGTGCCGATAAGGTCGGGGTAAACACCGCCGCGATCAACCGCCCGGAGGTTGTCGATGAGGGTGCAGGCACTTTCGGTAGTCAAGCGATCGTAGTAGCGATCGATGCCAAACGGCAGGGATCCGATAAGTGGGGAGTCTATACCCATGGTGGGAGAAATCCAGTTGAGGGACTCGATGCAATCGAGTGGGCTCGTGAGGTTTATAATCGTGGTGCCGGTGAGATTCTTCTTACCAGTATGGACGCGGATGGAACCAAGGATGGCTATGATATTGAGCTGACGCGTGCTGTTACTGATGCGGTTGGAATCCCGGTGATTGCCAGTGGGGGATGTGGGACTCTCGATCACATGGTAGACGTGTTACGCGATGGGAATGCTGATGCGGTTTTGGCTGCCAGTATTTTTCACTTTGGAGAATTCACAGTACCGGAAACAAAGAAATACCTTCAGGAGCGGGGCATTCCGGTGCGCCCTGAATTTGAAAATCAGTGCGACGAGAGGGCGGAGTAAGATTCTCTTCCAAGGCATTCACCCCTTGTAGATCCGCTCGACCCGCGGGGTGATCCCGGTGAAGATCGCCCAGGGGATGGTTCCTGCTTTAAGCGCAACCTCGGCAACCGGTATATTGGATCCGAAAAGTTCCACCTCATCGCCGGGAGAGCACTCCGGCAGATCCGTCAGGTCCGCCATTACCTGATCCATGGTGATTCTTCCGAGGAGCGGAACCCGTCGACCTCGGATAAAGACCTCGGGATTTTGCTCTGGAGCAACCCGGGGATAGCCATCTCCGTATCCGATCCCGATAGTCCCTACTTTTGTGGGGCGAGTCGTGATGAAAGTTCGTCCGTAGGAGATGCCATGGCCGGCCGGGAGATCCCGGATGACTGCAATCCTCGACTTCAGGTTCATCACAGGTCGGAGCGAGATCTCAGCGTTGGCAACCGGGGGCACACCATAGAGCATCAGTCCGGGACGTGCCAAGGTGGTGGTGCGGGACTGATATCCGAGGAGTCCTGCCGAGTTAGCAAGGTGAATATGTGTGAGCTCCCCCCGCTCAGGGAGAGATTCAATCAGGGTGTCGAAAGAATTGAACTGGTTTACGGTAAACGCGGTATCCTCATCGGCGCTGGGCAGGTGCGATCCTATCCCGGTGACTCTGAGTCCGGGAAGTGCCCGGATAGCAAGCAGAGCAGGCAGAGTGTCTTCAGGGAGAAAGCCGCCACGACCCATGCCGGTATCGACAGTAATATGAGCTTCCACGACCGAGCCTCGGGCGCGGGCAAGGTGGTCGAAGTGTTCTGCCTCCTCCATGGTATTCAGGCAAGGAAGCCATTGACGAGCCACGACTTCCTCCCGCTCGGCGGGAAACGTTCCCCCGAGCAGGTAAATGGGGGTCTGTATCCCAGCTTCGGAAAGGCGCCTCGCCTCGCCAACGTTGGCCACTCCGAAAAATGTGAGGTCCTCGTGGTCCAAGGTGTTGGCGATTGCTTCCAGCCCGTGGCCGTAGGCGCTGGCCTTGACCACGGCCATTACCCGCTGGTTGCCAAAGTGTCGGACCGCCTTGAAATTGTGTCGCAGGGCTCCAAGGTCGACCTCAGCCCAAGAGCGGGGAGGGCTTTCAGGGACAGCGCTCACTTCTCACACCCTAGGAAAAATTGAGAAGCTGCGCAAACTCAGAGGGCACTTCCGGAGATGACTACGGAATTCTCGGGCGCGCCGATTCAGGAGACAACACGTTCCCCTGCCCCTGCGTTCGGACAAGGACGGTCGTTCTGTGTCAGTGGCTGAGCACCAAGGCTGAGGGGACCTACCTGTTCTTGGCCGCCTCGGAGGCATACTGCAGGTCACGGCCGAAACCTGAGATCGTTTCGCACGAAGTCAGCATTGAAAAGGCCACGAGACTACCGAGGAGGAATACGACTTTAAGTATCTTACTTCCGGAATTCATTTTGTTTTATTGATAATTCACAGATTCTTATCGTCTCCGGCAAGAACCAAATGACAGTAATAGCGCTCCCGGCAGACAGAGCAGGCAGCTACTGCTCTTTAGATTTCTCAAACACCATGAAGTGTTGCCAGGGCAGTAACTTGGAATCAGTACTTTTCCACTTCAATCCAACTGACTCCATTTCCTTTCGCGATTGCGCTTCCGTCATTTTGTGGAGCGGCTTGATCGGAACGGTAGGATCCTCAGCACGGTATTCCAGAAGGATAATGCGCCCGCCGGGCTTCAGGGCCTTGAACAGGGACTCCATCATTTCACGGGGGTGAGAAAATTCATGGTAAGCATCAACCATTAAAGCAGCATCGATTGAGCCAGCTTTAAGCATGGTGTCATCTACTTTTCCGAGGTGAGCTTCGACGTTGGCCAGACCCAGCAGCTTCTCTTTCTTTTCGAGAAAGGTGATCATCTCAGGTTGAATGTCGACGGCGATGACCTTGCCCTTCGGAACCAGCGGCGCGAGACGAAAAGTGTAGTAGCCCGAACCGGCTCCTATGTCCGCAATCACATCAGTGGGTTTGAGGTTCAGTGCGGCTATGGCTTTGCTGGGTGCTTCTTCCTCTTCACGATTGCCCCGCTCCAGCCAGCGGATGGCCTGATGCCCCATCACATAGGAAATTTCTCTCCCCATGTAGTATTTGCCAGTTCCATCAAATGTCTTGCGCCCCTTTGAATAATGACTGGGCCATCCGGTCTCCCCCGTAGACCCCGACTTATCTTCATCGGTTTCCGCAAGAGAGATAAAAGGCAGAAGAAGACTACAGAATAAGAAAGGGAGACGGGCCATTGTGACAGATCACTTAGAGGTTCATTGATTAAGTTCGGGGTTCTCGAGGCTGGGCGCAATCAGAAAGCTTCATACTGGCGTCGACACAACAGAGAAGAAGAGGAGCGAGTGAGTATTATCAGGGTGGTTTAAGAATAAAGTCTGCCGCGATGGCAACTTCAACAGGATCCCGGGGTTTGATCTGATCCGGATCTCCGCCTGGCCTCTATCATGAATCTTGTCCCAACCCTTGCCTGTCTCTCACTTTGTTGCCTGTTACCCGCACTGATGGCACAGCAAAATCCTCCCAACCGTGGGGGAAATGGCCCCGGTAATGAACCGAGGGGCGAGCGCGGACCACGACGTGGTCCGGAGCAATTCCTGCGGAGACTCCCCGTAGTGCAAGCCCTCGACAGCGATGGGGACCTCAGCATAAGCGAGGAAGAATTGAAGGACGCGTCCGCAAAGCTGAAAACTCTTGATAAGAACAAGGACCAGATTCTCGAAGGTGACGAAATTCTGCCTCCGCCTCCGGAGGGTCGGGAGCCTCAGGGAGGGGAAGGCCGGGGTCCGGGTATTGGGGGAGGACCAGGCGCAGAGGGATTTTTGATGCGTCTCCCCCTGATGTCGGCTCTTGACCAGAACCGGGACGGAAAGATCTCTCCCGAAGAGCAGGAGGGGGCCCCCGGTGCTCTGGCCAAACTGGATACCAATCAGGACGGGAGAATTGAAATGAGGGAGCTAGCCCCTCCACGCCCTCCACGCGGGGGCCGGGGTCCCGGTCGGCGGGGTCCCGGAGGGAGAGGTCCGGGCTTTGGACCGCAGCCGGAAAACGTCGATCGACAGTCCCCGGATGAGATCGAGATAAAGGACGGCGCCGCCACTATTCCGGACCGTGCGGCATTCGAAGCACTCAGCTATCAGGGAGAGGATGTCATGATTGATACCCATCTTGCTGGAAATCAGTTCGTCAAATTTCAGATTGAAGGCGCGGATGGAGATAATCCGGAACTTTATTTTATTAATACCAAGACTCATCGAGCTCACATGAGATTCATGTCAGCGGTTGGGATTCCACGAGCCCGCCCCGGGGAAGGAGCGCAGATGAGGGGAGTGCTCGTTTATCGCCCAAGGTTGAAGGGATTGAGCGGGGACAGGGGGCTTTACACTTTTGAGTTTAACCCTAATGACCGCTACCCCTTCGAAACGATAAGGAGGGCCTATGAGTTGCTTGTCGGGAAGAGTGCCGAGCTGAGAGGCAGGCTGGGCTACTATCCGATGCCTGCCGCGCTGATCCGTTATCGTGAAGAAAAAGATCTCTATGATGACGCGCCATTCCGTGTCTATCTGGACGAGGACCTCTTCGGTGATATCGATTACCTTCCACTTAACCACGGGGAGAGTTTTGGCCGTTTGAGGATTATGGAGCTCGATGAGTATCCACGGCCTCGTGAGATTGTCGTTTACAGATCCCTTCCGAATGAAATGCCTCGCACTGCGGGGATTATCACGGAAGTTCGCCAGACTCCGCTTTCCCATGTCAACCTGCGAGCGATTCAGGACAAGGTGCCAAATGCTTTTATCGCCGGGGCTTCCCAAATGAAGGAGGTCAGCTCACTGGCAGGTAAGTATGTCTACTACAAGGTTGACCGGGAGGGATTCACCCTGCGGGAGGCCAAGGATGATGAGGTGGAGGGTCATTTCGCGAAACTTCGTCCTGTGAAGCCGCAGAAGCCTTCGCGGCATCTGGAGGAAACTCGAATTCGTGCCTTGGAAGATATCGGTTTCGAAGACTGGAAAAGTGTCGGGGTGAAAGCCGCGAATCTTGCGGCAATGAGTTCCTTTGAGCTTTCAGAGGGAGTAATTCCGCAGGGGTTTGCTGTGCCATTTCATTTTTATCATACCTTCATGAGCCATAACGGGTTTTATGAAAAGGTAGCGGAACTTCTCTCAGAGCACGAACGGCTGGGTGATTCCGAGGCGCTCCGGAAGGCATTGGGCGATTTTCGAACGTTGATCCGAGAGGGAGATTTTCCGGATGATCTGCGGGAGAGTCTCGCCAAAATCCACGGTTCGTTCCCCGAGGGCACATCTTTGCGGTGTCGCTCAAGCACAAACAATGAGGATTTACCCGGATTTAGCGGAGCGGGACTCTATGATTCCTGCACGCATCGAGTCGATGAGGGTCACCTTGCGAATTCCGTCAAGCAGGTCTTCGCCAGCCTCTGGAATTTCCGGGCAGTGCAGGAAAGGGAATTCTATCGGATCGATCATATGCTCACTTCCATGGGTGTATTGATTCACCCGAATTATGATGAGGAAGAGGCCAACGGAGTGGCGGTAACAACGGACATTCTTTATCGCACCGAGGGAACCTATTATCTGAATACGCAGGTAGGAGAGGATCTCGTGACGAATCCGGAGGAAGACTCCGTTCCCGAGGAACTGCTCCTCGACTGGTTTGATGCAGGAAAGACCAAAGTTATGCGTCGTTCTAATCACGTGAAGGATGGTCTTATTCTCAGTCCGGAGCATCTTGATCAACTTCGAGAGGCGCTTGGAATCATTCATAACCGCTTCGCGAAGCTTTATGGCTACTCTTACGATGCGAGGGACTTCGCCATGGAGTTAGAATTTAAAGTTACAAGAGAAGGAAAACTTAGCATCAAGCAGGCCCGACCGTGGGTTTTCTCGGAGTAAGATTTTCTCTGGCTGCGGCTGTTGAAACGCAGAGGCCTGCTCATAGACCTCTTGCCATCTGAATCAAATTCCACCACGCTGGAGGACCTCAGGACACGGAGATGCTTTTGGGATCCAGAATTCGATGAGAATCAACCGGATATTTTTGTCAGCGATGCTTGTGGGCGTGCTTGGTGGCGTATGTTCAAAGGCCCAGGAGCAAAATGCACAGTTGGACACATTAGAGATTCCTCCTGCTCCGCCTCGAGCAGCTGACCGCTCAGGGTTTCTCGGCGTAACCGCCGAGGAGCTAACCGAGGACGAGGTGCAAAAGCTTGGAATTGCCGCGGGACTTCGCCTCACGGAAGTTGAGGATGGCAGTCCAGCGAATAAGGCAGGTCTCGCTATCGGGGATATTGTCCTGAGCGTCGACGGGGAAGAAATTGGCGATGTTCTTCAGTTCCGTAATCGAATTTCCGGATTTCGAGAGGGAGAGGTTATACGGCTGAGCCTGATCCGGGGGAGAGGGAAGGTGGACAAGAGAGTGACCTCCGGGAACCGTCCTCCGCTGCCAATGGTGGTCATTCCGCCAGAAGCGATCGAGCCGCCAGGCCCCAAAGCTCTCCCCGACGCTCGTATAATTGACCAGCGGTTTCAGCGCTTCGGTCTGGGAGATGACGGTCAGCGGTTTAAGATGCGAGACAACGATGGGACAGTTGAGGTTATTGGTGCTCCGGAAGCTCGTGAGGCCACAGTATGGGACATGTCTAACAAGGTCGCATTTGAGGGTCCATGGGTGACACCGCAGGATAAGGCGGTTCCCTCGGCGAAAATACGACAGCGAATCGAAAGGGTTGAAAAAACTTTTGCTCTTCGGTTGCGGGGCCCCAAGGCCTTTCTGCCGCCCCGGCGCCCTGAACCGGCACCCCTTGCGCCAGCAATTCCTCCGAAGCTGGAAAATGCACCCGACCGGAAGCTTCCTGAGCCGGAACCAGGCAAATAAGCATGGCTCAAAGCGATCCAACGGAGTTTCACAAAACTAAGAATCTCTGAGTCCTGAAGGTAATCTCCTCATCAGGATACCATGATAAAGTGCAAGGTTGGCAAGCGCATCGGCATTGGATAGACCATCGACGAGAGTTACCTGACCAAGCGGAATTTCATGCGTTACGCCATTTTCTCGGACGTCCATGCCAACCGGCAGGCGTGGGAGGCGGTGCTCGCAGATATTGCGCAGCAAGGGGCTGACACTCTGGTATGCCTCGGAGATGTGGTGGGTTATGGGCCGAAGCCTCTTGAGGTGCTGGCAGGGGTCCGGGCTGTCACTGCTAATTTCGTTCTGGGAAATCATGATGCGGCAGCCTGTGGTCGACTGGACCCTTCGATATTTAATGATCGTGCCCGGGTCGTTATCGAATGGACCCGGGAGCAGCTCGATAATGACGCCCTTCAATTTCTAGGGCAGGTGCCTCTCCAGATGAATGGCCCGGACGTCTACTTCGTTCATGCTGAGATCGTGCAGCCCGGGGAGTTCGGTTACGTCGAGGGGGTTTCATCCGCGAAGGCCAATCTGGAGGCTATGGTCGAGTCTCTTGGGTTCATTGGCCATACCCATCTGCCGCTTGCGTATTCGATGCCAAAGCGAGGTGGAACGGTAACGCAGTTACCTCCGAAGGATTTTCAGCTGGAGCGAGGACAGCGCTACCTTGTCAACGTGGGTTCCGTTGGTGAACCCCGGACTACAGACGTTAGAGCCAGCTATGTAATTTATGATGATGCAACCCGAACAGTGTTCTTTCGGAAGGTAGCGTTTGACGTTGAGGCCTATAAAGAGGACCTCCAGCAGGCTGGCTTGGAAATTCTCCCGTATTTTGTGCAGGTCGTTGACGCGGGTAAGGCCGCCGATGCTCCTCGTCCCGCAGCGGCGCCACAGCTTGCCCTCGCGCATCTCCCGAAGGTTGGAGAGGTCGTGGCTGGAGGTCAGGGACACTTAGTCATGGGGATGCCCGGAACCGGAGTGCACCCGGCAACCGGGCTTGGGAGCTCGGCGCCGCAGTCCAAGTCCAGCCTCCCATGGGTTCTGAGCATTGCGGCTCTTTTTACTATTTTGGTAGTGATCATCTCTCTCGGCTTGATGCAGAACGAAGAGGTTGATGCGGGAGTCAACGGAGAGACACAACCGCCGAGTCCTGTAAGAGTCCCGGCAAATACGGTTTCCCCGAAAGAGGTTCAGCGAGTGAATACGGTGGAGGGTCCGATCAGGGAATTGATGGTTCAACGGGTCGGCAGAAATTTCCGAAACCTTGCAGAGCTTCGGGCAGAGGTGGATGAATTGAACTCTGGCAGTCCACTGTCGAGTGGCATGCTGGATCTTGGAGATGCAGGTAACGATCCCTGTGGACTAGTTTGGGAGGGCTACTTGCGTGTCCCAGAAAGAGGATTCTACAAGTTCTCTCTTGAGGCTTCGACCGGAGCAGCTCTCCTTATCTACGGGGAGGAGCAGGTCTCTTCTGTTGCAGGATCGCAAGAGTCGGCCCGGGTTCTCTGCAGAAGGGGAAATGCCCCATTCCGTGTAGAATATTTCCAGCAGGGAGGGGAGCAGAGCCCCGGACTCAGTCTCACATGGTCTGGTCCGGGGTTGGACGGCACGCTCTCCCTCGTGCTCGAGGGAGGAAGTAGCAGGGAGGCGATAGCAGGGAATCCCTCACCGAAAGCCCCCAAATCTGCGACAACTGATCCGACATCGCCTGGTAGCGCTGCGGGAGACCAGCCGGATCGAACAGCTCCGGACAATCTTAGCGAGAGCCTGACCGGCTATTGGCCTCTCAATCAGCGGGCTTCCAAAGCCGTATCGCGTTTTGCGGTGACGGACCGGGGAGTTGAGGAGAAGCTCATCATGAAAGGTCAGCCGCTGCGTTATTTCCGACCGGCCGCTGACCCGGGAGCACTGAAGTGGGAGAGACCAGAGTTTGACGACTCAAACGGTTGGCTTGATGGGAGCAACGGTATCGGCTACGAGGATGCTCCGGGAGACTTCAAGGAACTCCTTGAGACCAGAATTGAAACAGAAAAGGGGAAGCACCCACATAGTCTCTACCTGCGAATTCCATTTGAGGTAAAGGACCCGAAGGCCTACGAACAACTTGCGCTCTACATTTACTACGACGACGGATTTAAGGCCTTCTTGAACGGTTCGGAGCTCGGCAGCAGAAATGCGCCCTTTCCTTTTTTATGGAACTCAGGATCCGCCAAGAAGAGGAACGACAGAGACGCAGTCAAAGCCGAGGCAATCAGGCTCAGTGCACGCAGGGTCAGCCAGCTGGTGGAGGGAACGAACGTGCTTGCGATCCATGCCCTAAACGACGGAGAGAAGAGCAGGCCTAATGCAACAAACACCGGCTGTGCGAGCACCGATATGCTCATCCTTGCCCAGCTCGTCGGCTTGCGCAAAGCCGATAGCTTGCCCGAGAAGTCGATTGAGAGGAAGCCAAGCAAGCATGAGTTGGCAATCGAAGATGCCATGATCATGGGAGAGGTGAAAGTAGTAGACGGTGGCAGATTCGGGGAGGCCTATGAATTTGGTGGAGGTAGCTTGGATATTGGAAGGAAGAATGAGTTCGCGATCTCGGATCAATCCTTTACCGCCAGTCTCTGGTTTACGCGGAATCCCGGGTCTGCCGATGGTCAGGCAAGGAGGTTGATCTCTGCGGGAGGAGGTTCGGATCAAAAGGCGGGCTGGGCGCTTTGGCTTCAGAAGGATGGCACGGGACTTACCTTTCGCGTAAGCGATGGTGATTCGGGCTCAGATTTAACGGCCAAATACGAAAACCTTTTGAGCGGCGAGTGGCACCACGTGGCTGTCATCGTTGAGCGAGGTAGCAGCAGAATGCAGCTATTCATCAATGGGGTGCTGGCAGCGGAGAAGGTTGCTGCGGCCCTGCTTGATGGGAAGACCATCGGAGCTTCCTCAGGTCTTTGCATCGGGCGTAACTCTGACGACCAGCAGCATCACGCCGGTAAGATTGATGACGTTGTGCTTTGGAGGCGGGCGTTGCTACCGGAGGAAATCGAGAGGATTTTTCAATCCGAGCAATCTGCTGGAGGGCTCTTTGAATTAGATCCGCTGGATTAGATTACGGGTTCATCCCAGCCAAAATCTACTGGCTGCGGTAAGCCCAGAGATGGCTGGTTCCGCGGATATAAAGTGTATCCTCGTCGAGGGCCGGGGAAACGGATGCTGGCTCAGGCAGCTGAAAACGATGGGCCATCTCAAACTTGCTGCCGGCTTTCACTACGGAGAGATTCCCCTCATCGGAAAGGAGATAAAGATGTCCATTAGCGGCAACCGGTGACGCGCTATATTGGCCCGTGCCCCCGAGACGTCCACGGTAGCTGACCTTGCCTGTGTCCGGGTCTACTGCGGCGAGTGTTCCTCCATTCCGAACCATGTAGATCTGATCCTGGTAGAAAATAGGAGAGGGAATCTCCGGAACACTGCGGTTGAGTTCCCAAGCGATATGTTCTTTTCCAAGCTCGCCCCGTCCTCCCGGGTTGATAGCCATGAGAATCGGCTTTCCCGGTCGATTCGTGATGTGGGCAGACAACTCCTCTTCCGTCCACAGGTTATCGCGATTCTTGTCGGCCCAACCGAAGATTCCCTGTTGACGCTCGCGCCGACGTAGCGGGTCAGCGGGAAGGGGAAGGCCCCAACCCGGATGACCCAGAGGTAGTTCAGGTCGCAAAGGCCAAGTAAATTTTTCATTAATCTCGTCCCGGCCAACCTTGCCGTCGTTATTCCTGTCAAATTGCAACATGGAGGCCCAGAAGGGTTTGGGATCGATCTCAGCGTCGGAGACCCCGCCAAGTTGCGCAGAAGAAATATAGATCCTGTTCTTGCCCTGAACCGGAATGGCAATCGTTTCGCGTGAGAAACCTTTTGCGAACCATTTTTCATGACCGGTCAGGGGGTTATATCCGACCACCCGCCCATGCCCAAGGACCACTAGCTCGTCAGCATCATGATGTTTCCAGATTGCCGGAGTTGACCAGCCACTTCTCAGGAAAGGCCGGGCGGTTTCCCAGACGAGATTCCCGTTAGCCCGGCTGAATGCGAGGACTCGGGAACGGCTTACTCGACTGTTCGCGAGATTAGCGTCATCATCTGTAACAAGAATAAGAAGGTCTTTATAGGCGATTGGAGATGTAGAGGCTCCATAAAGACTTTTTGAGGTCTGCAAGGGTTTCTTCCAGACTTCCGTGCCGTCGTGCTGATAGGCAAGGAGACCATATGATCCAAAATAAACGTAGACCTTTTCTTTGTCTACAAGAGCAGAGGGAGAGGCGGGTGTGTTGGCCTTATGAACCTTTTGAAGAGTGGTTTCTGGCGCCATCTGCCGCCAGAGTTCTCGGCCATTCCTGCGGTCGAGCGCGATAGTAAGAAGTCGTCCCTCATCGAAAGCAGTGAGAAAAATGCGGTTTCCTGCAATTACGGGGGACGAGAGGCCGGCGGGCAGGGTTGTTTTCCATGCCAAGTTACCCGACTGAATCGCGACCGGTGGTTTTGACTCCTCCATGACTCCGGACCCGCCCGGTCCCCGGAATTGATTCCAAGTCTTCTTTGTGGCTTCCCCCGCGTATCCGGGTGAAGTCATGAGGATACCAATCAGGATCAAGATTCTGCTCACCGCCGAATCTTCCCCATGCTCTGGCGAGGAACCAAGGAGATTTTCTGTCTATGCTCCGGTAACATGTCAGAGGCGCCCCGTGGCAGCGCAGAAAATTATGACATTGGAGTAGAATCGCAAAGTAATCCTGTTCGTCTCGGAGTGAGGCCGTTGACGTGAGGGTTCTACCATTCCAGCAATATTCCCTGTTCGCAGGCAATTCAACATCGCGAAAAACGTGTGCAGAGCACCAAAGGTTTTTACGGCGTTGTAAGTTTAGACGTGGAAACGTCGTTTGAACTTATCCAGACTGTAGCCATGGCCTCGAGAAATGTTAAATTTATGCTCAGTGGACTTTTTTTCCTCTACGCCAATCATTGCCCTGCGGTCCCCTGGCCACAGTGGGGGGGAAGTCCGAGCAAGAACATGATATCCCCCGAGCTCGGTTTGCCGCTGGAGATCTCTGGAGGCGAGGAACGGGAAGATCGAGAGGGAGAGATTAATATTGAGAGTGCGAAGGGCTGTAAATGGGTTGTCACTCTTGGCTCAGAGTCGTACGGAACGCCAACTGTGGGGAGTGGAGTGGTTCTGGTTGGAACGAATAACGAGAAGCCAAGAAATCCATCAATAGCAGGGGACCGTGGAGTGGTGATGGCTTTTCGGGAAAAGGACGGTTCCTTTCTTTGGCAGTTGACCGCACCTAAGCTTCCAGGCGGAGATGAAGTGGATTGGGAATACCTTGGGATCTGTTCCTCCACCTTGATTGAAGGAGACCGGGGATACGTCATGACTAACAGGGGGGAAGTCGCTTGTCTCGATCTGAAGGGGCTGGCAAACGGAAATCAGGGGATGCAGAGCGAGGGCCAATATATGGCTGGGCCGGATAAGCAGGGAGCTGAGGTGGGGCCAACGGATGCCGATATTTTATGGACTTATGACATGATCAAGGAGCTCGGAGTGGTTCCGCATAATATCACAAGTAGCTCTGTCGCCCTCGTAAACGGGAAGATTGTGGCGACAACCTCGAATGGAATTAATGAAGAGCATGATCATATCCCTTCGCCGAAGGCGCCTGCCCTGATCACGTTAAACGCGATGACAGGAAAGCTTGAGGGTGTCGAGCAGGCGGGGATCTCGGCGGCGACAATGCATTGCAATTGGTCTTCGCCATGCATTGGTGAACGCCTTGGTCGCCCCGCGATATTCTTCGGGGGTGGAGATGGGTTCCTGCATGCTTTTGACCCGGCAGGAAAGAGGCCGAACAAAGGCCGCGCCATCCTGCAGGAACATTGGCGCGTAGATGCCAATGCTCCGGAATATCGGGTTGGTGAGGATGGTAACCCCCGGGACTATCCCTCCTACCGGGGACCGAGTGAAATCGTGGGCACTCCGGTTTATCATGGGGGGAAGGTATTCGTGACAATAGGGCAGGACCCGGAAAATGGAGATGGCGTGGGGATGCTCAGTTGTGTGGATGCGGAAACCGGAAAGCCAGATTGGACCTACAAGAAGATTAACCGATCTCTTTCAACTCCGTCCGTGAAGGACGGTCTCGTTTACATCGCTGATTTCACCGGTCAGATTCATTGTGTCGACGCTCTCACGGGGAAGGCGCTTTGGGTTCACGATACCCTGAGCCGAATTTGGGGTTCTACTCTGGTAGCAGATGGCCGGATCTACATTGGGACAGAAGATGGCGAGGTGGTTATCCTGAAAGAGGGCCGTAATCTGGAAGAGGTGGGAATTGCAGAGTTTTCGGGGCCCATTTATTCGAGTTTGGTTGCCGCCAACGGGACGCTCTACGTCCAGACTCAGAACCATCTTTACGCATTCGCAAAATAATATGGGCTCTGCTTACTGGTCGCGCAGGCCATAAAGGGCTTTTTTGGTCCTCACTATAAGCATGTTTCCGGCAACCGCGGGAGACCCCATGCATCCGGCTTCTAATTTGTTTGTCGCGATGACTTTAAAACTACGTTCAGCGGCAAGAACAGTGCCCGTCCCGTTCTCGTCGAAGAGGTAGATCAATCCGCCGGCCATGATTGGAGAGGCTGAGAAGTTTCCCCCAATTCGCTTTTTCCAGATTTCGGTTCCGGTCCGGGCATCGAGGCAAGCGGCTACTCCCCCATCATCGACCATGAAAAGAAGGTCGTCTCTGATAAGAATTGATGGCTTTTTCGGTGCCGCTTTCGTGTAGCGCCAAGCTACGTGACTCTCGGTAACGTGGCCTTCTCCATCCGGACGAACAGCGAGGAGAATGCCCTTGCTGAAGCCCATCGTCGTGTAGACCAGCCCGAGACCTGTGACCGGTCTGCAGGCGGTGGAATGTGTTCCAATGGTCTCTACCCGCCAGAGCTCTTTTCCGGTGGTTGGGTTGTATCCATACAGAGCCATTGCTCCTGCGCTGACGAGAACATCCTCTCCTGCGGCGGTCCGTACAATTATCGGAGTGCCGTAGGCTTTGCGCATATCGCCGTCTCTCTTTGGTTTTCCACTGGCGTCAAGATCGCGGTAGTCGACGCTCCGAGGTGTTCTCCAAAGGGTCTTCCCGGTTAGTTTATCGAGGGCCACAACAAATTGGTGGTCAGCGCCGTCGAAGTTGAGGATGAGAGCATCGCCATGGAGAATTGGAGAGGACCCGGCGCCCCGGAAATGATCGCAGGTAAAGTCAGTACGCTTCCAGATGACCTTGCCGTCAGAAGCTTTCAGGCAGGCAGTATAGGGAGAGCCGAAGGTCAGATAGACGAATCCGTCTTCGAGCACTGGAGTAGGTGAGGCGTAAGAGTTGAATGCATGACAGAACTGGGGTTTTTCCACCGTCCAAAGCAGCTTATCATAGAGAACTTTGCCATTGGATTTGTCGATACATAGAACCGAGAGTTTGGTGCCCTCGGGATTTGCATTTGTCACCCAGACCCGGTTCCCCCATACCACCGGAGAGGACCACGCCTTGCCCTCCAGAGGGGTTTTCCAGGCAACGTTCAGTTCTTCGTCCCATGCTGTTGGCAAGCCAGCGTTTTCGGTATGTCCATCCTCACCGGGACCTCGGAACTGGTTCCAGTTCTCAGTGGCGTTGGATGCGGTGCAGAGAGCCGCGATATGGAGAATGGTGAGACATGCCTGACGGAAGACCATGGTGGGATCTTCCTCTCCCGGTGACTTCCGGTCAAAGGAGAAATACGGTCCTCGACCTCACTCTCATGGATTAGTTCCACCCGGTGGATAAGAAAGCGTTTTGCCCTGACGGTAGAGATTCAGGCGTCTTTGTTGCTCCTTCTGTTCATCTGGGCGTTGACCGGCCTCCAGAAGAGAAATGACTTTGATGGTGGTTTGAACCGCTGCCGGGAACTGGTTTGCAGCTGCGTGAGCGGCTGCGAGGGTAGAGAGGAGAGTTGGGTCGTCGGTCGCACCTGGAGCCTGCATCATGAACTGTGCGTAACGAAGGGATTCAGCCCCATTTCTTACGGAGGAGTCTTCTGCAGTGGCAAGGAGCCACGCAATTCTGTTCAGAGCTGGAACTTGCTTTGGCGTGTATTTCAGGCTCGTGAGAAAAGAGGACAGCGCCTCCGCTTCTCCAGCTTCGCGGAGAAAGATTTCACCAAACTGGAAATGCACGGCTCCGAGCTGCAGGTTCCGTTTTTGTTCTGCCGGAATACCGGGGTTTCCCGGAGGAGCTTCGTGCTTCTCCAGAAAGCTGACCAGAGAGGCACGGGCCTCTTCTAGATAGCCGCCTTCCATAGAGGCTCTCGAAAGGGCCACGGGATCAGCAGGGAAATATTTTTTGGCCCATACTCCCTTGAAGGGAACTGCCGCCTCCAGTGCGGACTGAGGGCCCCTGCCAAGCTTCTCGAGATCTGAAAGGAGACGCGATACTTCTACGGGGCCTTTATAGATAGCACTGAGCCACCCACCCCGGTCGATCAGGAAACTGACTGGGACCGGCATCTCATGATGGCGGTAAACACTTGCGAGGATCGATTGCTGGAGCAGAGAGAGGAGTTGCTCATCTGCCATACCTCCAGCTCCTCGAAAACCAAATTTCGCCATGGCCCGAGCGGCATCCCCCGGAGTGATTTTCTCATCTGGATTGAGGTGGTCAACATTCAGGGCGACAACCGTGACACCTTTGGATTCAAGCAAGCTACGGGAGGACTCAAAGGCCTCCAGTTCGGCAGCGCAAGGGGTGCACCAGCTTGCCCACAGGTTGACGAGAACCGCCGTGCTCGATGCCAGTCTGGTAACGCTTTGTGCCTTACCCGAGAAATCCCGGTAGCTGAGTTCTGGAATCTTGAGAGGTTGCGACAGACGGATACGAGCGATCTCTGTTGCCTCCGGAAGCTGGATTTCGCCAGCCGGAAGGTTGATGGCCTTTCGCGTATCCGCCTCTACCGCTTCCCCGCGCTCCTGACGGAGAATCCAACGCTTTCCTTCCTGGAGACCTTTGAACTCCTCTTCCGCGCCCCCCGCCCAGCGGACTTTGGCCGCCACGAGACGCTTGTCGGCTGGTCCCAGGCCAAAGTGAAGCCATTTGCTCGATTGGCTCATCAGACCATTGCCGGCGTGGAGGGTCTTTACCCGGCGCTGGGTGGCCTCAGAGAATATGAGTTCGACCCTGGACCCAATGGCATCCCGGGAACACTTGCTTGCAGGGCTGCCTTCAAGTCTTACGGAAACCCAACGGGAGCTCTTCGGGGGAATCTTGTTTTGAAGGAACTGCAGGCGGGGAGCGGAGCGATTGGAGAACCAGAGATCGAGATCTCCATCGTGGTCCCAATCTGAGATTGCAAGTCCTCTTCCATCCGAGGGCATCCCAAACCCACTGAGGGTTGAGATGTCCGCGAAGTCACCCTGCCCGGTATTGAGGAAGGCACAATGACGCTCCCTTCCGCTGAAGGAGGCGCCATCACGAATGCGCTGGGCGAGATCGCTGAAAGCCCGCAGGTAGCCCGTGGTTGCCTCGTCAGGAGTGCTTGTCTCTGGAGCCTGCGACACGACCTGCCGCCAGTAGAAACTTCACAAGTCATCAGGATCCTTCTGGGTGATGAATCCGTTGCTTACAAGGAGGTCTTCCCAGCCATCGTTATCCAGATCAGCGAAGAGAGAACTCCATGCCCATCGCCCCATGGTAGTCTTTGAGGAAACGCTGACATCCTTGAAGCGGCCCTGTCCCAGATTTTGAAAAAGGGAATTTCCTCGGGCATGACGCTGATAGAGCGCCCGGGTTTCGGCCTTCCCTTCACTCTTGAATTTGGCCTGGAAAGCAATGCGATTACCAGCCGAAGAGAACATGTTACCGACATAGAGGTCGGCGAGTCCATTATTGTCAAAGTCGCCCCAGCAGGCGGACATGCCAGCTGCTACATCACGAACCCCGGCTTCAGCGGCAACATCAGTGAAGGTGGGCTTCCCAGATTCCCGGAGGGCATTTCGATAGAGGTTGTTCCCACCAAAATCATTGGCCACGTAGAGGTCCATGTCACCGTCCTGATCGTAGTCTTCCCAGCTCGCAGAATATGAGAACTTGCTGTTGCCGGGATGCAGGCCTGCTTCCTTGGTCACAGTTCGGAAGCGCAGGCCTCCCTCGTTCCTCAGCAGTTCATTGCGGCCTCCATTGGTAGCGTCATGGTAGGGCATGGGCCTGGCCACAAAGGAGTGGCGATTTGCTCCAGCTCGTTGCACGTAGCAGCTCGCAAAGAGATCGAGATCTCCATCTTCGTCATAATCGGCTGCCGCCAGTGAATATGGGACTGCGGACGGAAAGCTTTTCGCGGTTATCGGAGAGAAAGTTCCTGTTCCATCATTTTCAAGAACCAGAATTCCTGAAGCCGTTGCGATGGCGGCATCCTGATCCCCATCGTTATCGAAGTCGGCGAACAGTGATCCAAAGCTGTGGTCGAGAAGTCCGAGGCCTGATTCACGGGATCGATCAAGAACTGTCCCATCCAGCTGCTGAACCAGCATTCTGTTTGGGAGACCACCACCATCGCAAAGGTAGATATCATCAAGTCCGTCATTATTGATGTCAGCGGCAGCGAGTCCGTGCCATCCTCCGATTTCGATGCCTAGAAGAGTTTCAATCCGTCCGACCCAGTGATCCATCCCATAGACGATCTGAGCCTTCTCGTCAAAAGAAGCAAGGACTGCTCCTGTAGAGTCGGTGAAAGACCCTCCACTGCCTCGAAGGCATTCTTCATAGCTGGTTACCTTCAGATCCAGAAGGGCAGGAGGATCATCCTTGGTCCATTGAGCGGTCCATCTGGCATTGATCTGTAGATCTGAATCGGCAATCTGAACATTGAGTGCAGTGGTTGCACGTTCTCCGGAGAGCTCAACCTTCACGACTTTGATTTCGGCCATGGTAGCCTTGTCGTTGCTGAACTTACCGCGGAGATCCCGTAAAGCTGCGGAAAGGTCCATGGGTTCGCCCTCGGTGCTGCTAGCCCGCTGGACCTGGAAGGCTCCACTCACAGGCAGAGAGATCATGGGAAACCCGCTCAGAGATCGGCATGTCCCCGCCGGAGGATCTGTGCTGATGGCACGCAGGAAGTCCTTGATTTCCTTGAGTGTGAACCGGGTCGCGGAGGAAAAAACCTCGGTTTCCCATTCTGCGAGCGTGGGGTCAGGATCTGTATTAATGGATTCCGACCCGGGAGCGAATCCGTTCCAAGCCGGTTCGGGACGTGTCGGTTCTTCTTCCTTCTGTTGACAGGCCGATATCAGCATTGTCAGGAAGAACAGACCGGCCAAGCGGGAGGGAGAAAGCATTGGTAGAAAGAATCTTCCAGCAAGGAGAACCTTCCGTCAACCGTCTGCCGAGGCTAATCCAATGGGGTTCAGGCGATCTCACCAAAACATGGAGGAGTATGGGACGGAAGCGGGTCCGCTACTGTTCGATCGTGATCCTTACGCGGGTGTAGCGGGTCGGGTTCCCGGAAGCAGCGGTCTGGTCCCTGATGGTGACGGTTTCCGTTCCATCCCCATTATCTTGAGGTTCACCAACAGATTCCTCCGAGGAGATCCAGCTTATCAGATCGTTTGAGAATTGAACTTCGTAGGAGAGATCAATAGCTTCCTTCTGCCTCCGAAAGGAAAGGGCCAGATAGTCAGCGCCATCGTGCTCTACCAATGAAGCGTGGTAATTATTGCTGGCATCACTGGTAGTTGGGTTTCGACCGAATCCATACTCCATTACGGTGTTCAAGGTATCAGAATCAAGGTCCACCGCTCCGCCGGTGATCTGGGGGTCAGAAACAGATTCCTCGGCAAAATTCTGATACTTCCAGGAAGAAAACGTCACGGCAAAGTTTGATGACGAGGCACCGGGATTTCCTCCCGGCTCAACGCTGACACCCCAATTTGCCGGACGATCAAAGTCAGTGACTGGTGTGATAGCCGGATTGCGGGCGATCAGCGAATGACCTTCGTCGTCGGTGGCGTCATACCACGCGTCGTTGAAGCTGAATTCCAGGATGTTCTCGCCCACCGCATCCAGAATCTGGAGCTGTTCTCCATCGTTGCTGAGCTTGCCTGTATATTCTCCGGCGACATTTATCCCGCCTTCATATCGCAAATTGAATGCCGCGAGGTTTGCTACTACGAGGATCTGCTGTCCTGCTGCAAGGATGGTCTGGGGGGGGAAGGAAAGTGAGATTCCCTCGACGAAACTAGCGCCACTGATATCCAGAGGAGTCGATCCTGTATTTGTCAGCTCAACGAATTCGAAGTCTTCCGCCGTAAGGGTCGGATCGATCGCAAGTTCATTTTCTGTCGGTGGTGACGGTGCGAAAAGAATTTCCGTGACTCTCAGGAAGTCCTGTCCGGGGGTTGGGCTGCCCGGGTAGGTAAGACTATCAATCACCACCCCCGCTTCATTTGTGAGCGTCAGGGTTTCTCCACGGGCGGAGAGCTGCCCATCATAGCCGCTTACGAGATAGCGTCTTTCACCAGCCTTGGGACTGATGCTTCGCTCTCTAAATCCCTGGGCGTCACGGGCGACATAAAGGCGTCCCCTTGCAGGCAGGACTGTGCCCGCAGGAAAGGAAAAGGAGATGCCTCCTGAAATCTCCCAATGCGAGCAGTCGATTGCGGTCCGGTTGGGGTTTACGAGGAGAAAGTATTCTCCACTCTGGTCGGGAGAAGCTCCTCTCACGGTTGGATTATAGTCGACGGTTCCGAACCTGATGACCGGGGTCTCCGGCTGTCCGGTAGGGATCTCACTGAGGCCATAGAGCTGATTACGCCGCCCGGGGATATGCTCGAACTTGATTCGATCTGCCGCTTCCCGGAGGGTATTGCGGTTTCCCCACGAGCCCCATTTCCTGTAATCGAGATCGGCATCATCGTTCCCTCTCTGGGCGTTGTTATCATTGGGGTCAATGAGGAGCGTCAGCTCATCGACTCTGTCGGGAAGGTAACTGACCGGGGAAGAAGGAGGTCCGATCAGCTGGTCCATCAGGCTTCGCACCCGGCGCAAATACATCTGATTGAGGGTCGCATCGTTATAGATGAAATTCTTGAGACGGTTCGACGCCCCAGCCCGCAGATTGTTGTTTGTAAAGTTATCATCAAAGTATGCTGGCCCGCTAACCCAGTTGCGCCCAAGGCAGAGATCGATATCCCACACCAGTGGCCGCCATTCCCCGGTCCCAAGGGTATCCCGGTAGAGGTAGTAATTCTTGTGGCCATGATCCCTGTTGTTGGTGAGGTCCAAG
>MDTD01037332.1_pt1 | contig 25076 bp, 31 predicted proteins | sample 811221 | NCBI WGS metagenome assembly MDTD01 (sample SAMN05326646, study PRJNA326480) | marine metagenome | isolation source: seawater | place: Pacific Ocean: South West | collected 2011 | reverse complement strand
ACATCAAATAGTTTCGACACCATAGAGGAGTCTTGAAGTTTTGATATTGCCTGCCTTCTTGCATGAAGGCTATTATTTCTTGATAATGTGACTAATTTTTCAACAATAGGTCTCAATTCCTTTGCCTTTGGCAAAGTTGTCATGATTTGCTCATGCTTTATGAGTGCATTAGTCATGTTTGAAAACATGGCTTTTCTATGACTCGCTGTCCTATTCAATTTTCTTTGTGAGTTATTATGACGCATGTTACATTCCTTGAGCTATAAGACTAATAGCTTTCCTCATATCTTTTTGCAAGATCATCAATATTTTCAGGTGGCCAATTTGGGATATTCATTCCAAGATGTAGACCCATCTGTGCCAGTACCTCTTTAATTTCATTTAATGATTTTCTTCCAAAATTTGGCGTTCTTAGCATTTCTGATTCAGATTTTAATATCAGATCCCCTATATATACTATGTTATCATTCTTTAAACAGTTTGCGGATCGAACTGATAACTCTAACTCATCAACTTTCTTAAGTAATGCAGGATTAAATGTCAATTCAGGAGCTTTGTCCTCTACCACAGGAGCAACAGGTTCCTCAAAATTGACAAAGACATCTAATTGATCTTGCATAATTCGCGCCGCGAAAGCGACAGCATCCTCAGGTCTAACTGATCCATCAGTTTCAATTGTCATATTTAATTTATCATAGTCAAGTATTTGACCCTCTCTAGTGTTTTCTATTTCATAGGAAACACGCTTTACGGGTGAAAATAGGCTATCTATAGGTATCAGCCCCACTGGTTCATCTTCAGACCTATTTTTTTCTGCAGGTATATAACCTCTTCCTGTCCTTGCAATAAATTCCATACGAATATTGACCTTATCATCAAGTGTGCATATTACTGTCTCTGGATTCAGTATTTCAACATCTGTAGATGACTCAATATCTCCAGCAACAACGGTACAAGGTCCAGATTTGTTTAAAATCATTTTTACTTCCGTATCTGTGTGCATTTTGAGAGCAACATCTTTAATATTTAATATTATATCAGTTACATCCTCTCTTACGCCAGATATTGCCGAGAATTCGTGTAAAACTCCATCAATTTTGACGGATGTGATTGCACTGCCCTGCAAAGAAGATAATAGAATCCTTCTCAGTGAATTTCCTATTGTTAAACCAAATCCTTTTTCGAGTGGTTCCACAGTAAGTCTTGAGACATTTTTACCAGAGTTATCTTCTTTAATTTCTATCTTGTTTGGCTTTATCAGCTCCTGCCAGTTTTTTTCTATCACAACTTTACCTCTTTGATCATTTTATTTTTCAAATTTATTAAGAAATTGTACTTGTAAACTACACCCGACGTCTTTTTGGTGGCCTGCAACCGTTATGGGGTATCGGTGTTACATCTTTTATGGACGTTATAGTAAAACCAGTAGATTGTAGAGCTCTGAGTGCTGACTCTCGACCAGTGCCCGGACCTTTCACCATTACTTCAATTGTTTTCATACCATGCTCCATTGCTTTCTTAGCAGCATCCTCAGCCGCAACTTGAGCGGCGTATGGTGTTGATTTACGTGAACCTTTAAAACCCATCCCACCAGCTGATGACCATGATATGGCATTTCCTTGGGCATCGGTAATTGTTACCATTGTATTGTTGTATGTTGCGTTAACATATGCAATACCTGATGTTATATTCTTCTTTTCTCTTCTCTTAACTCTTGTTTTATCTTTAACCATTAAGTTCTCACTATTTCTTTTTACCAGCTATGGGCTTTGCAGGACCTTTTCTTGTTCGTGCATTTGTATGAGTTCGCTGACCTCGAACGGGTAAACCCCTTCGATGCCTAAGCCCTCTGTAACAACCCAAATCCATCATACCTTTTACATTCATAGCTACTTCACGTCTTAAATCGCCCTCGACGAGATAGTCGCTGTCAATAGCTTCACGAATTGCAATTACCTCAGAGTCCGAGAGTTGATTAACTCTTTTGGTATTTTCAATCTTAACTTTTTCGCATATTTCACGTGCTTTAACGGGGCCAATGCCATGTATTGAGCGTAAAGCAATCTCTACTCTCTTATTGGTTGGAATGTTAACTCCTGCAATCCTTGCCAATTTACTACTCCTTATGTCGATTTGTTGGATAAAAACTTAGCTTAATATATTTGTTTTATACCAACAATTATTATTATTATCAAACATAATCGTTTGATTATTTCTGGTTAATTATTGTTTATCTTCTATCAGATTTTCGATCATATTACTTACATCTTGAATGCTTTGCATGCCATCAATCTTATTTAAGTTATATTTCGAGCTATAAAAATTAACTATAGGTTTTGTTTCCTTGTTATATACCTCTAACCTTTTTTTCACAATAACTGAATTGTCATCCACTCTCTTTTCTGCACTCTCTTGAGCTCTTTTCATTATCCTCTGCATGAGGTCGTGCTCGTCAACTACTAATTCAATAATTAGATCAAGCTTCATTTGATTACGCTCCAATAACCCCTCAAGCTCATTGGCTTGAATCAGTGTTCTTGGAAACCCGTCAAAAATTCGTCCGGGCTTTGATTGAGTTTCAATAATCTTTTCTTCCATAATCTTTATGATTAATTCATCATCAACTAATTTTCCACTCGCCAACACTTCCTTTACAATTTTCCCGGTTGGCGTTTTTTTTGCAATAGCCTCGCGAAGAATGTCACCTGTTGAAAGCTGGCTATAGTCATATTTCTTAACAAGGTTCACGGCTTGCGTACCCTTACCACAACCTGGAGGACCTAATAAGATTAGATTCATCGCCTTCTTCCTCTTAAATTAGATTTTTTTATAAGACCTTCATATTGATGAGCTAATAGATGACTCTGAACTTGAGACACGGTATCCATTGTCACATTTACTACAATAAGCAACGATGTTCCGCCAAAATAAAATGGTATTGCTGCATACGATATCAATATCTCAGGTAGTATACATATAGCAGCCAAATATGCAGCGCCAAAACATGTAATCCTAGTCAATACATAATCTATATATTCTGCTGTTTTTTCTCCTGGTCTTATCCCTGGAATAAATCCACCCTGTCTTTTCAAATTATCCGCTGTATCGGCAGGATTAAAGACTATCGCGGTATAAAAGAAAGCAAAAAATACGATTAAAGAGATATAAAATAGTAAGTATAGTGGCTGCCCTCTACCTAAGAAAGAACTTAAGAAGTTAATCCAGTCAGGTCCTTGACCAGTAGAGAAATTTGCCACAGTCATTGGTAGCAGTAGTAATGAAGATGCAAAGATCGGAGGAATAACCCCAGCGGTATTTACCTTGAGGGGTAAATGGGAGCTATCACCTTCAAAAACTTTATTTCCTTGTTGTCTCCTTGGGTATTGGACCAAAAGCTTTCTTTGGGCTCTTTCAACATAGACTATTGTCACAATAACAATAATTGCCAAAACTAAAACTCCTAAAATTAACCATGTTGACAACGCTCCTTGTCGCCCTAATTCGAGCGTATTCACAAGAGCCGAAGGTAGCTCAGCCACGATACCTGCAAATATAATGAGTGAAATACCATTACCGATGCCACGTGCGGTCACCTGTTCGCCAATCCACATCAAAAATACAACCCCGCCAACTAGTGTTATTACTGCAGACATTCTGAAGTATAATCCAGGATCAATTACAATGTTTCCTGCACCCTCAAGACCGATCGAAATACCCCATGCTTGCAGTGCGGCCAGAAATACTGTTCCATACCTTGTGTATTGATTGATTTGCTTTCTGCCGCGTTCACCCTCTTTTTTGAGTTGTCCCAGAACCGGCGAGACTGCTACTAATAACTGCATAATAATTGCCGCAGAGATGTATGGCATAATATTTAGAGCAAAAATTGCCATTCTGCCGACGGCACCGCCGGCAAACATATCGAACATCCCCAGTATACCGCTTTGATTTTGCTGAAACAATTCATTTAAAGCGGATGTGTTAATACCCGGTAATGGGATAAAGGTTCCAAGTCTATAAATTAAAAGTGCTCCAAGTGTAAATAATATTCGACCTTGAAGATCTTTCGCTTTACCGAAAGTTGAAAAATTTATATTTGAAGCAAGTTGTTCAGCTGCAGATGCCATTAGTCACCATTTTATAAAATTAAACAAGCCTTAGTTTTTTGTTGTTCCAAGAACAGTTACCTTGCCACCAGCTTTTTCCACTAGCTTAACTGCTTTTAAGGAAGCTCCAGATACCTCAAGCTCAACTTTTGATGTAAGCTTTCCCCTCGCGAGTATTTTTAGCCCATCACGCTCAGATTTAATAAGCTTTGCCTTTAGTAAGGCATCAATATTTATGACCTGCTTATCATCTATCTTACCACTATCAATAAAATATTGAATCCTATCAAGGTTAAAGACATTATATGTTTTTGAGAATAAGTTATTAAATCCACGTTTTGGGAGCCTCCTATGAAGCGGCATTTGCCCCCCTTCAAATCCCTTTATAGAAACACCGGAACGTGACTTTTGACCCTTTACACCCCGCCCTGAGGTTTTACCGGTACCCGATCCAATACCTCGACCAACTCGTTTCCTGTTCTTCCTTGCGCCGGCTAAATCTGATAACTCATTTAATTTCATTAAATTAACCCTATTCTATAATTTCTACAAGATGGCTGACTTTGCGCACCATACCTCTAACTGATGGAGTGTCTTCAAGCTCTCTTACTCTACCAATTTTATTCAGACCAAGACCAATAAGTGTTTGTTTTTGATCAAACTTTCTACCAATTGAGCTGCTGATCTGTTTTACTGTTATTGTTTTTTTAGATGTTGACATACGCTACCTATCATCCGCTTCTGTTACTAACTCTTTTCTTCTTGATACAAGATTACTTACCTTTATACCTCTTCTTGCAGCTACCATGCGAGGGCTCTGCTCACTTTTTAATGCATTGAATGTTGCCCGAACCATGTTGTAAGGATTAGCTGTTCCTTGAGATTTAGCTACTACGTCTTGTACACCGACAGCTTCAAATATAGCCCTCATTGGTCCGCCGGCGATTATACCAGTACCGGAGGGTGCGGATCTTAATAAGACCTTGCCAGCACCGTGATGCCCATAAACATCATGGTGTAAGGTTCTACCATCTCTTAGTGGCACTCTTATCATATCTCTTTTAGCATCATCAGTTGCTTTTTTTATTGCCTCAGGAACTTCTTTTGCCTTACCATGACCGAAGCCAACTTTTCCCTTCTGATCTCCTACCACAACAAGAGCTGCAAATCCGAAACGTCGTCCACCCTTAACAACCTTAGCCACCCGATTGATGTGAACGAGTCGATCAATAAAGTCATTATTCTCTTCTTTTGCCTTAACTGGAGTCCTTGCCATATCCTAAATCCTTAAAATTGTAATCCATTTTCTCTTGCTTTCTCAGCAAGCGCTTTCACTCTCCCGTGATATAAATATCCGCTTCTATCAAAAACGACTTTATCAACTCCCGCTTTTTTAGCTCTTTCAGCAATGAGCTGACCAATTTTCTCAGCAGCTTTAATATCCGCCCCACTTACTTTTTTTTGATCTTTTTCAAGAGTGGAAGCAGAGGCTAATGTTTTGCCTTCTATATCATTAATTACTTGTGCGTAGATGTTCTTGGATGATCTAAAAACACTCAATCTTGGTCTTTGGTCTTTGTTTTTACGAAGAGATCTTCGCACTCTTAATTTTCTTTTTATTTTGCTGTTAATATTAGTCATTATTTACACTACTTTTTCTTGCCTTCTTTTCTATATACATACTCATCTTTATATCTTATTCCTTTGCCTTTATATGGCTCTGGAGGTCTAAATCTTCGAATTTCAGCTGCAGCTTGGCCAACTTTTTGCTTATCTATTCCTTCAATTTGGATCTCTGTAGGCTTAACACATTTTATATCAATACCTTCAGGTACGTCATATTTTACTTCATGGCTAAATCCAAGTGCAAGTTGTAATACATTACCCTGCATTTGCGCCCGGTAACCAACGCCTTGGATTTCTAGGGTTTTCGAAAATCCATCAGACACTCCTGAAACCAAATTATTTACTATTGTCCTTGTAAGACCCCAAAATGATCTTGTTTTCTTCTCAAGATTTTTTGGCGAAACACTTATTTCGTTATCGCTAATTTCTACCAAGATATCCTCAGATAGCTCTGCTGATAATTCACCCTTTGGTCCAGTAATTGTGATTTTACTATCAACAATGCTAGCTTTTACGTTATCTGGTATACTTATTGATTTTTTTCCAATTCTTGACATATTAAACCTAATTAAAATACCTTACAGAGTATTTCCCCTCCAACATTAGCTTCGCGAGCGTTAACATCTGACATTACACCTTTAGAGGTTGATAGGATTGAAACGCCAAGTCCATTAAATACTCGCGGCAATTCTGATACAGATGAATATACTCTTCTTCCCGGTTTTGATACTCTCTCTAACTTCTTAATTACTGGGTCACCTTCATGATACTTTAGCTCAATTTCGAACATTGGGAATTCACCTTCAATTTCTAATTTCATAAAGCCGCGAATGTATCCTTCATCCTGCAAAACCGATAATACATTCTCCCTCAATTTTGAAGCAGGAGTTATTACTGTAGGTTTGCCCCTTAATAAGGCATTTCTTATTCTTGTTAGCATATCTGCTAGTGGATCTGTCATCATTTTAACACCTCACCAACTTGACTTAATCATACCCGGTATTTGACTTTCTGCTGTCAAATCTCTTACTGCAATTCTTGATACACCAAGCTTTCTGTAATAGCCTCTCGGTCGTCCAGTGATTGCACACCTATTTCTATATCTTATTGAAGCTGAGTTTCTTGGAAGCTTTGCAAGTTTAACTGTAGCTTGAAACCTCTCTTCCATAGTTAAGGATTTATTCTTTGTAATATCCTTTAATTTATTTCTTTTTGATGAAAACTTTTTGTTCATTTTCCATCTTTTATTATTTCTTTCTGTTATGCTTACTTTTGACATATAGACTCCTATTATTAATTCCTGAAGGGAAAGTTTAACCCTTCAAGTAGAACTTTTGCCTCTTCATCTGAATTTGCCGTCGTGCAGATTATTATATCCATCCCTCTTATAACATCGACTTTGTCATAATTGATTTCAGGAAATACAATATGCTCTTTTATTCCCATGGCATAATTTCCATTCCCATCAAAACTCTTTGCGCTTATACCTCTAAAATCTCTAACACGAGGTAATGCAATGGTAATTAGTCGGTCAACGAATTCATACATTCTTGATTTACGTAGAGTTACTTTTGTACCAATCACCATACCCTCACGAAGCTTGAAGTTAGCTATAGATTTTTTTGCTTTTGTGAAAACTGGTTTTTGCCCAGCTATTAAACCTAATGCCTCAATTGCAATATCAGCTTTTTTAGTTTCAGAAACAGCGTCACCCAGACCCATATTAATAACTATTTTATCGAGTTTTGGTATCTGCATTGCATTTGTGTATTTGAATTGTTCACTTAAACTCTTGATAACAACATCCTGATAATGCGTTTTCATTCGAGGAATGTAACTATTTGTCATCTATTACCTCACCGTTAGTTTTGAAAAATCTCACCTTTTGTCCATCTTTCAAAAATTTGAAGCCAACTTTTGATTTTTTCGATTCATTTGGCTCATAAATAGCAACATTTGAAAGATGAATTTTACCTTCTTTTTCAATTATTCCAGCCTGTTGTGTTTGTGTTTGCTTTTGATGCTTTTTCTTCACGCTCACACCTTGAACAATAAGCTTATTTTCTTCAGGAAAGACGGTAAGAACAGTTCCAGTTTTGCCCTTATCTTTCCCAGTTAATACTATAACACTGTCACCTTTTCTAATCTTTGCCGCCATCTAGAGTACCTCCGGTGCTAATGAAATTATTTTCATATGATTTTTCGCTCTGAGCTCCCGCGTGATTGGACCAAATATTCTGGTTCCTATTGGCTCTCCTTGATTGTTTATTAAAACGGCTGCGTTACCATCAAATCTTATTGCAGTTCCGTCATTTCTTAATATTCCTTTTGCTGTCCTTACAATAACAGCCTTTAAAACATCTCCCTTTTTGACTCTACCACGAGGTATTGCCTCTTTCACCGTGACCACGATTGTATCACCTATGTGTGCAGTTTTTCTTTTCGATCCACCCAAGACTTTTATACACTGCACTCTTTTAGCACCAGAGTTATCAGCCACACTAAGATTTGATTGCATCTGTATCATTAGTCTATATTCCTTATGATTCCTAAATAACTATCCATTTTTTTAACTTTGAATATGGTTTCGATTCTTGAATTCGAACTTCATCACCGATATTATACTTATTCTCCTCATCATGAGCGTGATATTTTTTTGATCTTCTGACTGTTTTCTTCAGTAAAGGATCAATAAAACGACGCTCAACGCGTACGACAACTGTCTTATCTTGGCTATTATTTTCTACAACACCTGAGAGTATTCTCTTTGGCATTATTTCTTCTCCTGTATTTTATTTTTCTCATTTTGAATTGTTTTAAGTTTTGCAATTGTTCTTCTCACTTCTTTTACTCTTGAAGTATTATCGAGTTGGCCACTTGACCTTTGAAAGCGAAGGTTAAGCTGCTCTCTTTTAAATTTTATTAGTTCATCACTAATTTGGTCTGCTGACAGTTCTCTTATTTCATTTGTTTTCATATTTTGTATTCCTAATTCGTATCGCCTAACCTTGAAACAAACTTACACTTAACGGGTAACTTTGCAGCAGCAAGCGACAGAGCCTCTCTTGCAACATCAACAGGTACCCCATCAATTTCAAACATCATTCTCCCAGGCTTTACTTTAGCTGCCCAAAATTCAACAGAACCCTTACCTTTACCCATTCTGACTTCAGTAGGTTTTTTAGAGACAGGAACATCAGGAAAGATCCGAATCCAAACTCTCCCTGCTCTTTTCATATGTCGTGTCATTGCTCTTCTCGCAGCCTCGATTTGCCTAGCGGTAACCCTTGACGGCTCGAGTGATTTGAGCCCATACGAACCAAAATTTAATGCAAATCCTCCTTTAGCATTTCCACTAATCCTGCCTTTATGCATTTTTCTAAATTTTGTCTTTTTTGGTTGTAACATTTATATTATCCCTCATTCTGGTCTTTGGTTTCTCGATTGATCTTGAGATCCAGTTATGCTTTTTTCTTGTGCCATTGGGTCATGCTCCAGTATCTCACCCTTAAAAATCCAGACCTTTATACCGATAGCGCCATAAGTCGTTTGTGCTGTAGCTACACCATAATCTACGTTTGCCCTGAGAGTGTGAAGAGGTACACGCCCTTCTCTGTACCACTCTGTACGAGCTATTTCTGCTCCACCCAGCCTTCCACCACAGTTAATTCTGATTCCTCCGGCTCCCATCCTCAGTGCAGTTTGGACAGCCCTTTTCATCGCCCTTCTAAATGCAACACGCCTCTCAAGTTGCTGTGCAATAGATTCAGCAACCAGTGTGGCGTCAATTTCGGGTTTTTTAACTTCTAAAATGTTTATTGAAACGTCAGTGTTTGTAATCTTTTGTATTTTGGTTTTAATAAGCTCAATATCTGACCCTTTTTTACCAATTAATATCCCAGGTCTTGCTGAATATATTGTAACATTGCACTTTTTATGTGGGCGTTCAATCACGATTTTTGAGATTGCAGCCGTTGACTTTAGGCTATTCAGAAGTGATCTAATCTTACGATCCTCCATTAAAAGTCTTGGATACTCGTTCTTTTCAGCATACCATCGGGAGTCCCAGGTCCTATTTATCCCGAGCCTTAATGCTACTGGTGATACTTTCTGTCCCATTACTTATTTTCCTCATTTTCTAATTGTTTTACAACAACCGTTATTTGACTGAATGGTTTTTTTATTCGACCAACACGACCCCGCGCCCTTGCCTTCCACCTTTTCAGTACAAGATTTTTTCCAACATACGCTTCATTCACATATAATTCATCAATATCTAGGTTATGGTTGTTTTCAGCATTGGCAACTGCGGACTTTAGGGTTTTGAGCACGTCCTGCGAAATTCTCTTTCTTGAGAATTGAAGATCATTCATTGCTTTTTCAACCTTTTTGCCTCTTATCATTGCAGCCACTAAGTTCAGCTTCTGCATACTGATTTTGAGATTTTTAGTTGTGGCTAAAGCCATTCCCTCTTGTAATTTTGTTGCCATTACTATTTCCTCTTTGCTTTCTTGTCAGCTAGGTGACCATAGTATGTTCGAGTTGGCGAGAATTCACCAAATTTACGCCCTACCATTTCTTCTGTTACGAGAACTGGTATGTGCTTTTGTCCGTTATGAACGCCAAACGTAAGCCCTACAAATTGCGGCAGTATTGTTGATCTTCTCGACCAGATCTTGATTACATCATTTCTTCCTGATGCTCTCGCTGTTTCTGCTTTCTTTAGCAAATACCCATCAACAAAGGGTCCTTTCCATACTGAACGCGCCATCTATAAATTACCTTTTCTTTTTCAAATGCCTGCTTCTGAGAATCAGTCTATCTGTTACCTTATTTGTTCTTGTTTTTTTACCCTTCGTTGGCTTACCCCATGGTGTCACTGGATGTCGACCACCGGAAGTTTTTCCTTCACCGCCACCATGTGGATGATCAATAGGGTTCATTGCAACACCTCTGACCGATGGGCGTTTACCCAGCCAACGTGATCTTCCTGCTTTTGCCAGTTTAATATTCTTGTTGTCAGGGTTTGATACGGCACCGATTGTAGCCATACACTCAGAGCGTGTCATTCGCTGCTCACCAGAATTTAGTCTAAGTATTGAGTAAGATTGATCCCTACCAACTAGTTGTACATAAGTTCCAGCAGAGCGTGCAATTTGCCCGCCTTTTCCTGGTTTGAGCTCAACGTTATGTATTATTGTTCCTACAGGGATGTTGGCAAGCGGTAATGCGTTACCCGGCTTAATATCGGCTTCGGCACTTGAAACAACTGTATCTCCGACTGCTAATCTCTGAGGTGCAAGGATGTATGATTTTTTCCCATCATCATACGATAACAAGGCTATAAATGCGGATCTATTTGGATCGTATTCAATTCTTTCGACTTTAGCAGGTACTTCTAAATGGTTCCGTTTAAAATCAATCAACCTGTACAAACGTTTATGCCCACCACCACGCCTTCGAGATGTGACTCTACCTTTATTGTTCCGACCTCCGGATTTTGATAGACCTACAGTTAGGGTTTTTTCTGGTTTTCCAGACCAAAGACTCTCTCGTGACACTAATACTAGTCCACGTTGTCCTGGCGTATTTGGTTTATATGATTTTAATGCCATTATGTATTACCCACTTAACCCTGTTGTAAAATCAATATTTTGACCCTCTTCAAGAGATACTATTGCTTTTTTTAAGTCTGATCTCTTTCCTAATTTACCTCTAAATCTCTTAACTTTACCCTTTCTTATCAATGTATTGACAGATTTAACCTTTACTTTGAAAAGTGTTTCTATTGCTTCTTTTATTTCAGCTTTCGTGGCACTCTTTGAGACATCAAAGATTACTTGACCATTTTCTGATATTAATGTGGCCTTCTCAGTTATGACTGGATTCCTTATGATATCATATATATCTATCTTATTCATTTAGCCGACCCTCAATCTCTTTTAATGCAGCTTTTGTTATGAAAAGTTTATCTCTTCTCAGCATGTCATATACGTTGATACCCTGAACTGGAAGTATATCAATGTTTGGAATATTCATTGTTGCTAATTCAAAATTCTTATCAAACTCTTGCGCATCAATGAAAAGAGCCGAATTTACAGCCATCTTCTGCAAATTCTTTATTAAAAGTGATGTTTTTGGTTTACTAAGTTTGGCTTCATTTAAAATAATAATATTCCCATCTTTATGTTTTGAGGACAATGCATGCCTAAGTGCCAATTTTCTGAACTTTTTTGTTAACTTAATTGAGTGATCACGTGGATGGGGACCAAATGCACGCCCCCCACCTCTGAATTGAGGTACCTTTTTTGACCCGTGTCTTGCGCTCCCAGTTCCTTTTTGTTTATACATTTTTTTAGTTGTAGCTGTTATTTCTGCTCTATTTTTTACTTTATGTGTTCCAGCACGCCTCTTTGCAAGCTGATAGACAACTGTTCTATGAAGAATATCTTTACGTGGCTCTAATCCAAATATAGAGTCATTCAGTGTTGTTGTGCCAGAGGCTTTTGATGATATGTCAATAACGTTAATCTTCATTTACTCTCCATCTCCGACTTTTTTTATATCGCCATCATCGCTATTTTCTAACCCTTCTGGAATAACTTTCTCAGCATTAGGTTCAACATTCTCTTCTGTTGGTGTGTCACCTTTAGTATCCGTAGTTGATGATTCATTGGTATCTTCTTTAATTTGGTTTATGGCAGTTTCAGCGTCAGTTGACTCTGGAGTTAACTGATCTGGCGTCGGCTGATCATCACTTACTTCTTTTGATGAATTTTCTTCGATTTGCGAGTTGGGGTCTATAAAGCTACCAGGCGTTGGTAATTCAATATTTGACTTGATCTTAATTGCATCACTGATAGTTACCCAGCCACCTTTGTGTCCAGGCACCGCTCCATGTACAAAAATAAGACCTCTTTCGTTGTCAACTGAATAAATTGATAGATTTTGAATTGTGACTTTTGCTGCACCCATATGCCCTGCCATTTTTTTTCCTTTGAAAACTTTGCCTGGATCCTGACATTGTCCAGTTGAACCATGACTTCGGTGGCTTATCGAAACCCCGTGTGAAGCTCTTAATCCAGCAAAATTATGTCTTTTCATGGCCCCAGCGAAGCCCTTTCCAATACTCGTTCCAGTAACGTCAACTTTCTGACCTGGAACAAAGTGGTCTGGCTTCATTTCAAGACCAATTTGTATATAATTATCTTCATCAATTCTGAATTCAACTAATTTTGATTTTGGTTCTACTTTATTTTTTGCGAAGTGACCCCGCATTGGCTTTGTTATATTCTTGACCTTTGGCGTACCAGCACCAAGCTGAATAGCAGAATAACCATCATTCTCAATTGTTTTGTGAGATACCACCTGGCAACCAGCAAGTGATAAAACAGTCACAGGTATATGTTGACCTTTTTCTGTAAAGACCCTCATCATTCCAACTTTTTCTGCTATTAAACCTACTCTCATAATTTATTGCCTATAATTTTATTTCGACATCAACACCTGCAGAGAGATCAAGCTTCATTAGAGCATCAACAGTTTGAGGTGTAGGATCTACAATATCAAGAAGTCTTTTGTAGGTTCTGATTTCAAATTGCTCACGACTTTTTTTATCGATATGCGGTCCACGCAATACAGTAAATTTTTCAGTACGACGTGGCAGTGGTATTGGACCACGAACGTTTGCACCCGTTCTTTTTGCCGTGTTTACAATTTCCGTTGTTGATGTGTCTAACAATCTATGATCGTATGCCTTCAACCTTATTCTTATATTTTGTCCTTGCATAATCTTCCTATCTTTTTTTATGCATACTTTGCGATAACCTGATCCGAAACAGCCTGCGGAACTTGCTCGTAATGATCAAATTGCATTGTAAACTGTGCCCGACCTTGACTCATAGACCTTAAATGACTTACATAGCCAAACATATTAGCAAGAGGTACTTTTGATTTTATCACAGTAGCATTGGATCTTGATTCGGTGCCCGCAATTTGCCCTCGGCGCGAGTTAAGGTCCCCAATAACATCACCCATATACTCCTCAGGGGTCACAACCTCCACATCCATAATTGGCTCCAGTAATTTCGGTGAAGCTGACTGGGCAGCTTCGCGGAAGGCGGCCCTACCTGCGATCTCAAATGCCATTACTGATGAGTCAACATCATGAAATGCTCCGTCATGAAGCACAACATTAATGTCTAGAAGAGGAAACCCTGCTAGGACTCCGTTATCTAATACAGAGGCAATTCCTTTTTCAACACCAGGAATATATTCTTTTGGTATTGCTCCACCAACTATTTTATTTTCGAAAACAAAACCAGTGCCAGCCTCACCCGGGCTTATTGTCATTTTAACTCTTGCAAATTGTCCTGCGCCCCCCGATTGTTTCTTGTGCGTGTAATCTACATCGGAAGGTTTTGTGATTGTCTCACGATAAGCAACTTGAGGCGCACCAATATTTGCATCGACTTTAAATTCTCTTTTCATTCGGTCAACGAGTATATCTAAATGTAACTCACCCATACCTTTTATGATTGTTTGACCAGACTCATCATCTGATGATACACGAAAAGAAGGGTCTTCTTGAGCGAGCCTTGCAAGTGCCGCTCCCATTTTTTCTTGGTCACCTTTCGTTTTTGGCTCAACTGCTATTTCGATCACTGGTTCAGGGAACTCCATTCTTTCTAATACAACAGGATATGATGGATCGCAGAGTGTATCACCTGTTGTTGTTAATTTTAGGCCAGCAAGAGCAACAATATCCCCTGCATATGCCTCCTTGATGTCTTCCCTTGAATTTGAATGCATTAGCAGCATTCTACCTACTCTTTCCTTTTTATCTTTTACTGAATTCAGTAGCTGCATTCCACTTTCAACCTTGCCTGAATATATTCGGCAAAATGTTAGAGATCCTACGAAAGGATCATTCATCACCTTAAATGCCAATAGAGAAACTTTTTCACTATCTGATGATTGGACTTGAATCTCTTCCTCTGTTTTCAAGTCAATCCCTTTAATTCTCTCTACATCCATTGGTGAGGGTAAGTAATCTAGAACACCATCAAGAAGTGGTTGAACGCCCTTATTTTTAAAAGCGGAACCACAGAACACTGGGTAGAATTCGTTCGTGCACGTTCCCTTTCTGATCAATGATTTAATTGTTGGTATATCGACTTCTTCACCTTCGAGGTACTTTTCCATTGCAGCCTCATCCAGCTCCACCACTGTTTCAACCATTGTTTCTCGGTATTTGGCAGCTTTTTCTTGTAATTCACTTGGTATTTCTTCGTAGTTAAATTTCGCACCTAATGCTTCATCTTCCCATATTATGGCTCTCATCTCAAGCAGGTCGACCACGCCTTTCAAGTTAGACTCAGAACCTATGGGAATTTGTAAAACCAATGGTTTAGCGCCAAGTCGTTCTTTGACCATCTCTACGGACCTATCAAAGTCTGCGCCAATTTTGTCCATTTTATTTACAAATATCATTCGTGGGACATTGTACTTATTGGCCTGCCTCCATACAGTTTCTGTTTGGGGCTCCACCCCTGCATTTGCATCTAAGAGAGCTATTGCACCGTCTAGAACCCTCAATGACCTTTCAACTTCGATGGTGAAGTCCACGTGACCTGGGGTATCAATTATATTTATCCTTTTACCATTCCAATAAGTCGTGGTTGCGGCAGAAGTTATAGTTATACCCCGTTCTTGCTCCTGTTCCATCCAGTCCATAGTTGCTGCGCCGTCATGCACCTCTCCGATTTTATGACTCTTCCCTGTGTAATATAGAATTCTTTCGGTTGTAGTTGTCTTTCCAGCATCGATATGTGCCATAATTCCGATATTTCTGTATTCTTCAATTGGATTAGATCTTGCCATCGTACAACCTTATTTAATTACCATCTGTAATGCGAAAAAGCTCTATTAGCTTCTGCCATTTTATGCGTATCTTCTCTTTTCTTGACTGCATTCCCTTTATTTGAAAAAGCATCCATTAACTCATTTGATAGCCTCTCTATCATAGTGTTTTCACTCCTTGCCCGAGCGGAGCTGATTAACCAGCGTATTGCAAGGGCTTGCTTTCTGTCATTTCTTACTTCAACAGGCACTTGATAGGTTGCACCACCAACCCTCCTCGATCTCACCTCAACATCTGGCATTACGTTTTTAAGAGCCTCGTGGAAAACGTTAACGGGATCTTGCTTGCTGTCATTCTGTATTTTATCAAAAGCGCCATAAATAATTTTTTCGGACGTTGACTTTTTCCCTGATAGCATCAAACTACTCATAAATTTTGATATAACCTTGTCTCCAAATTTTGGATCAGGTAACACCTCTCTTTTTTCTGCGCGTCTACGTCGTGACATTTATTACTCCTATTTGGGCTTTTTTGCGCCGTATTTTGATCTACGTTGTTTTCTATCTTGCACACCTTGTGTGTCAAGTACGCCCCTCACAATGTGATAGCGCACACCGGGCAGATCTTTAACTCTACCACCACGAATTAAAACAACGGAGTGTTCTTGTAAATTATGGCCTTCTCCGGGAATGTAACTTGTTACTTCAAACCCGTTTGACAGTCTAACCCTTGCAACTTTTCGGAGTGCTGAATTTGGTTTTTTTGGTGTTGTGGTATACACCCTCGTGCATACACCCCTTTTTTGTGGGCATGCTTCCATAGCAGGCACTTTATTTCGCTTTATTTGCGGCTTGCGTGGTTTCCGTAATAGTTGATTAATAGTTGGCATATTAACCAGTTTTCCTTTCGTATAAAGTATCTCTTTTTTTATTTTCCCAATAGCGTCTAAGCCTTAACATACAGCCTATTGGTCCAGATGTTCGGACAATACTTCTTCGTAAGCTAATCGTCAAGTATTATTTACTTAATAGATGCTCACGGTTTTAGGATCTGTGCCCTTATTATTCCTCCACTGGAATGTCTTCAGCTAAGCCATCATCACCAGCAGTTTCTGGCACCTCTGGAGGTAATTCCCCAGCATCTGTAGCGTCAACCAGTTCTTCAGCTTTTTGCTTCTCTTGAATAATCAGATTGTCACGATGTGTAGATACCTGTCGTAGCTTGCTTATTGCACTTCCAGTACCTGCTGGTATTAATCTGCCCACAATCACATTTTCTTTAAGGCCTTGCAGTAGATCTGACTTTCCGACCATGGAAGCTTCCGTAAGAACTCTAGTTGTTTCCTGGAAAGATGCAGCAGATATGAAGCTACGCGTCTGCAATGCAGCTTTTGTTATCCCCAAGAGAATTGGACGAGCGGTAATCAACTTTTTGTTGGCGCTTGAAAGCTCTTCATTTAGCTCAAGCAAATCAATTTTATCTATCTGCTCAGCATGAAGAAGATTTGAGTCACCCGGATCAATGATCTCTACTTTCTTTAGCATTTGGCTAACAATAACTTCTATATGCTTATCATTAATTGTTACGCCCTGAAGTCTGTAGACATCTTGAATTTCTGTCACTAGATAGGATGCAAGTTCTTCAACGCCTTTTATGGCAAGTATGTCATGAGGTGCGGGGTTACCATCTAATATAAAGTCACCCTTTTCAACCATATCCCCATCTTGAACTTCGAGGTGTATGTTTTTTGGGACCATGTACTCACACACTTGATCTGCATCATTATCTGGGATAATCCTTATTTTGCGTTTATTCTTAAAATCATTACCAAATTCAATAGTTCCTGTAATCTCTGCAATTATCGCATGGTCTTTTGGTCTTCTTGCTTCAAATAGTTCAGCAACCCTTGGAAGTCCCCCAGTAATATCTTTTGTTTTAGCACTTTCTGTCGGAACCCTTGCTAAAACATCGCCAGCGGATACTGTATTATCTTTCTCGACTGACAAAATTGCATTTACTGGCAACGTAAACTTTTTTGTCTCTGACTTAGTTTTCGACTTAGATTGTGTCAATATAACTGAAGGCTGAAGGTCATTTCCACGTGCTGAACCCCTCCAATCGATTACGACTCTCTGAGAGATGCCGGTGGACTCATCCAACCTTTCATCAATTGATATTCCATCAACTAAATCTTCAAAATCGACCTTACCTGATACGTCTGCCAATATAGGTCTCGTGTAAGGATCCCATGAGGCAATACGTTGACCCCGCTTTACCATTTCTCCATCTTTGACAAATAATTGCGCGCCATAAGGTACTTTATTTTGAGATTTCTCGGTATCATTTTCATCAAGAATTGTTAATAATAGACTTCTTCCAGTAACCACAACTTTGTCATTTGAGTCCGTCGCGAGCGATGGGTTTTGTATTGATATTTTGCCATCATGTGAGCTTTCGATAAAAGATTGGTCCACAACCTGTGCTGTTCCACCGATGTGGAAAGTTCTCATTGTTAGCTGAGTTCCTGGCTCTCCAATTGATTGGGCTGCGAGAACACCAACTGCTTCTCCTACGTTGACCGAGGTTCCTCTGGCGAGGTCTCTGCCATAGCATCTTCCGCAAGCTCCTATTTTAGACTCACATGTGAGAACAGATCTTACTTTTACAGCGTCAATCCCAGACTCTTCTATCTCTTTTGCCAGAGCCTCATCTATCATATTATCCTTGTCGAATTGAACTTTACCAGAGGATGGATCTTTTATATCCTCCGCCAAATATCTACCGAGCAATCTGTCACTGATTGGAACGATAATTTCACCACCATCCATCACACTTCTCAATGTGATACCATTCTCTGTACCGCAATCCCGTTCTAGTATTATACAATCTTGAGCAACATCTACCAGTCTACGGGTTAGATAACCTGAATTTGCAGTTTTCAAAGCAGTGTCTGCTAAGCCTTTTCTCGCTCCATGGGTAGAATTAAAGTACTCAAGCACAGATAGCCCTTCTTTGAAATTTGATGTAATTGGGGTTTCGATGATCTCACCAGACGGCTTAGCCATCAAACCTCTCATGCCGGCAAGCTGCTTCATTTGAGCCGGCGACCCCCGTGCCCCAGAATGTGCCATCATATAAATTGAGTTTTGATCTTTTTGTTTATCTGATTTTTCTTCAACTTCGATCACTTGTATTTTTGACATCATCTCATCAGCAACTTTATCGGTACATTTTGCCCAAGCATCAACCACCTTATTATATTTTTCACCTTGAGTGATTAAACCGTCGTTGTATTGGTTTTCATATTCCTTCACCAAAACATTTGTCTCATCAATTAAATTTGATTTTGTTTCAGGTATAACCATATCATCTTTACCGAAGGAGATCCCTGCTTTACAGCCATGGTGAAAACCAAGTGCCATGATTTTATCACAGAATATAACTGTATCCTTCTGCCCTGAGTGTCTGTAAACCTCATCAATCATTTTTGATATATCTTTTTTCGTCATAACTTTGTTGCAAAGTGAAAAATTAATTGAGTGATATTTCGGTAAAAGTTCACCCATGAGGAGTCGCCCAGGAGTAGTTTCATGAGTTTCTTTTACAAGATTGCCATCCTCATCTTTTGTTGTAAATCTTCCTTTTATTTTTGCGTGTAAAGTTGTAGTACCAGACTGAATAGCATAATGTACTTCATTCATATTACCGAAAACCATACCTTCACCAGGCTCATTTTCTTTTATTAGAGACAGATAATATAATCCTAGAACCATATCTTGGCTTGGAACTATTATTGGTGAGCCATCTGCTGGGTGAAGGATATTATTTGTAGACATCATCAGCACCCTTGCCTCCAACTGAGCTTCAAGTGACAAGGGAACATGGACTGCCATTTGGTCACCATCAAAATCAGCATTAAATGCAGAACACACTAGTGGATGCAATTGTATTGCCTTTCCTTCCACAAGTATTGGTTCGAACGCTTGTATCCCAAGCCTGTGAAGTGTAGGCGCGCGATTGAGTAAAACAGGGTGCTCCCTGATAACTTCGTCAAGAATATCCCAGACTTCTGGACGCTCTTTTTCAACCAATCTCTTGGCTTGTTTGACTGTTGTGGATAAGCCTTTTGCTTCTAGTCTTGAATAGATAAAGGGTTTAAATAATTCTAAAGCCATTCTTTTTGGTAAGCCGCATTGATGTAACTTCAGAGTAGGACCTGTCACAATTACTGATCTGCCAGAGTAATCAACTCTCTTTCCGAGAAGGTTTTGCCTAAATCTTCCTTGCTTGCCCTTTAGCATATCTGCCAGTGATTTTAGTGGTCTTTTATTTGCACCAGTTATTACGCGCCCCCTTCGTCCATTATCGTAGAGTGCATCTACAGACTCCTGTAGCATTCTCTTTTCGTTTCGGATGATTATTTCAGGTGCCTTTAGTTCGATTAAGCGTTTCAGACGATTATTTCTATTTATGACCCTGCGGTATAAATCATTAAGATCAGATGTTGCAAATCGACCGCCGTCCAATGGTACAAGAGGTCTAAGCTCGGGAGGTATGACAGGAACAATTGTCATAATCATCCATTCAGGCTTATTCCCTGAATTCAAAAATGCCTCAACAACTTTTAATCTTTTTGCAAGCTTTATTGGTTTAAGCTCTGAAGTCGACTCATCGATTTCAACCCTCAGAGTTTCCGCGAGCTTTTCAAGATCGAGACCTATTAATAAATCACGGATTGCCTCGGCGCCTATACCAACAGTGAACGAGTCATCTCCATATTCGTCTTTGTAATTAAGGAGCTCTTCTTCAGTAAGCAGTTGCAATTCCTTTAGAGGTGTCAAGCCAGGTTCTATTACTATAAAATTCTCAAAATATAGAACTCTTTCAAGATCTTTTAATTTCATATCTAAGAGAAGTCCAATTCTTGAGGGAAGAGATTTTAAGAACCAAATGTGGGCAACTGGAGCAGCTAGTTCAATATGCCCCATTCTGTCACGCCTAACTTTGGATAGAGTGACTTCAACACCACATTTTTCACATATTACACCCCTGTACTTCATACGCTTGTATTTACCACATAGGCATTCATAGTCTTTTATCGGCCCAAAAATTCGTGAGCAGAACAAACCATCTCTTTCAGGTTTAAAAGTTCTATAATTAATTGTTTCAGGCTTTTTTATTTCACCAAAAGACCACGAGAGCATTTTTTCTGGTGATGCAATAGTAATTTTTATTTGATCAAAAATCTGCGACTGTGAAAAGTTTGGGTTAAAAACATTTGTTAAATCTTGATTCATATTTTTTCCTATTATTCGCTGCTCATATCAGAGAGGTTATTGTTTGATATCTCATTTGTTAGATCCGAGGACTTTAGCTCTACATTTAATCCAAGTGAACGTATTTCTTTTACCAGCACATTAAATGATTCTGGGATCCCAGCTTCAAATGCGTCATCGCCCCGTACAATTGCTTCATAAACTTTTGTTCGCCCAGCTACATCATCTGATTTTACAGTCAACATTTCTTGAAGTGTGTACGCTGCGCCGTAGGCCTCAAGAGCCCAAACTTCCATTTCTCCAAATCTCTGCCCACCAAACTGAGCTTTTCCTCCCAACGGTTGCTGAGTGACAAGACTGTATGGTCCTATTGATCTGGCGTGGATTTTGTCATCAACTAGATGATGGAGTTTTAATATGTATTTATATCCAACTGTCACCTTTCTATCAAAGGCTTCCCCCGTTCTTCCATCAAATAATTTGACTTGACCTGACTTATCTAAACCAGCCTTTTCGAGTAACTCATCTATGTCATGCTCACGAGCACCATCGAACACAGGTGTTGCAATCGGTACCCCTTTACTCAGATTTACCGCAAGCTCAACAAGATCATCCTTCTTTAAGGCATCTATAGTTTCATTTTTTCCGTATATGTCGTTTAGAGTTTTTCTTAAATTTTTAGCTTCTTTGTCTTTATCTTGAATTAGATCAATTGAGTCCCCAATCAATTTACCAAGCCCCCTACAAGCCCAACCAAGATGTGTTTCCAGAATTTGCCCAACATTCATACGACTTGGCACTCCAAGAGGGTTGAGCACAACATCAACAGGCGTCCCGTCTTCTAAATATGGCATATCTTCTTGTGGCATTATTCTAGAGACAACACCCTTATTACCATGTCTTCCAGCCATTTTATCACCTGGTTGCAGCTTCCTCTTCACAGCAACAAACACTTTTATCATTTTCATCACGCCCGGAAGCATATCATCTCCCCGCTGTAATTTCTCAACCTTGTCGATGAAACGATTTTCGATAGCCTCTTTTGACTGATCATATTGCGCCTTCATGGCTTCAATTTCTTTCATTTTTTTGTCGCTTGATAGAACAAAATTCCACCAATCTGCTCTTTCAACTTTTTCAATATTTTCAGAGTTTATTTTTGTTCCCTTTTTAATCCCAGATGAACCCTTTGCAACCTCACTGCCAATCAATGTGTCACGCAATTTTGCTAAAACATTTCTATCGAGGATATTTGTTTCGTCATCCTTATCCTTTGACAGCCTAACTATTTCGTCACGCTCAATGGCAAGGGCTCTTTCGTCTTTTTCTATGCCATGTCTATTGAAGACTCTTACTTCAACTACTGTGCCTGTAACACCCGGCGGCAATCTCAATGATGTATCTCTTACATCTGTCGCCTTTTCGCCAAAAATTGCTCTCAAAAGCTTCTCCTCAGGCGTCATTGGACTTTCACCTTTTGGCGTAATCTTTCCAACTAATATATCTCCTGATTTTACCTCAGCTCCAATGTAAACTATCCCTGCTTCGTCAAGATTCTTGAGAGCCTCTTCGCCAACATTAGGTATGTCTCTTGTTATATCTTCAGGTCCAAGTTTCGTATCTCGAGCCATGACTTCAAATTCTTCTAAATGAATAGACGTAAAAGTATCTTCCCTGACCACTCTTTCAGATATAAGAATCGAGTCTTCGTAGTTGTAACCATTCCATGGCATGTAGGCTACGAGAACATTTTTACCTAAGGCGAGATCACCCAAATCAGTGGATGGGCCATCGGCAATGATATCACCAGCGTCAACTGATTCACCGACTTTTACCAACGGTCTTTGATTTATACACGTATTTTGATTTGACCGCTGGAATTTAGCTAAATTATAAATATCAATTGCAGATTTCGAAGCATCTTTCTCATTTGTTGCTCTAATTACAATACGGTTTGAGTCTACTTGGTCTACTATGCCCGTACGTCTGGCAGTAACAGCGGCACCGGAGTCCCTTGCGACAACAGACTCCATTCCCGTTCCAACAAATGGTGCTTCAGTTTTCATTAGAGGCACTGCTTGTCGTTGCATATTTGATCCCATCAGTGCTCTATTCGCATCATCATTCTCAAGGAATGGTATAAGTGCAGCAGCCGCAGATACTAGCTGTTTTGGCGACACGTCCATAAAGTCAACTTTTTCAGCTGGCACTAATTGCACTTCGCCAGCTAGTCGACAATTTATGAGTTCGTCAACAAACTTTGACTTGCTGTCAAGTGTTGCGTTTGCTTGTGCTATGTTGTACTTTGTTTCTTCAATTGCGGATAGATAAACAACCTCATCTGTTACTTTACTTTTTACGACCTTCCTGTATGGGCTTTCAATAAAACCATATTTATTTACCCTTGCAAATGTTGCCAAAGAATTTATCAGCCCGATATTTGGACCTTCTGGTGTCTCGATTGGACATATTCGTCCGTAATGTGTTGGGTGAACATCACGTACCTCAAAACCGGCTCTTTCTCTTGTTAATCCGCCAGGGCCCAAGGCAGAAACCCGCCTAATATGGGTGATCAAAGAGAGTGGGTTTGTTTGGTCCATAAACTGGGAAAGTTGAGAAGAACCAAAAAATTCCCTTAATGCTGCTGTGATTGGTTTAGCGTTAATTAAATCATTTGGCATCACGGTGTCTATGTCAACTGAGCTAAGCTTTTCTCTTATTGCCCTTTCCATACGGAGCAATCCAATTCTATATTGATTTTCAACCAATTCTCCAACAGATCTGACCCTTCGATTACCTAAGTGGTCTATATCATCAACATCACCTTTGCCGTCTCTGAGCTCAACAAGATGCTTTACGACTGCTAGTATGTCTTCTTTTCTCAATACACAATTATCATTATCCGCATCAAGCTCTAATCTCATATTCATTTTTACGCGACCAACTGCAGACAAATCGTATCTGTCAGGATCAAAAAACAAACTTTCAAATAGACCCTGCGCGGTCTCATCGGTTGGTGGTTCACCTGGCCTCATCAAGCGATAAATATCAACTAATGCTTCTTTTTTATTTTGATTTTTATCAACTTTTAGAGTATCACGAATGAAGGCACCTGTGTTTACATGATCAATCTCTAGTATTGGTAGTTTTGTAATTTTATTTGCTTCTAAAACCTCAAGCAATTCTCCTGTAATCTCATCTCCAGCTTCTGCATAAATGAGTCCCGTTTTCATGTTTACGAGGTCTTCAGCAACAAATTGACCGATTAGCGCTTCCTTTGAATAAAGTATTTTTTTGAGGCCTGATTCTTTCAACTTTTTGATGTACCTTGGGGTCATTTTAGTTCCAGCCTCCGCCGCAACTTCCCCAGTGTCTGCATTAATCAGGTCAGTCGAAATTTTTAATCCTTTGTATTGAGCCTCCTTGAAGTCAGAGACCCAACCCTTTTTATTCATTTCAACTGTATATTTTTGATAAAAATTATCCAGAATTTCTTCAGCATCATAACCGAGTGCAAAGAGGATTGTTGACACAGGTATTTTTCTCTTACGGTCGATACGAGCATAAACAAGGTCTTTTGCGTCAAATTCAAAATCGAGCCATGACCCTCTGTAAGGGATTATTCGAGCTGCGTACAAAATCTTCCCACTAGAATGTGATTTACCTTTGTCATGATCAAAGAATACACCCGGACTGCGGTGCATTTGACTCACAACAACTCTTTCTGTGCCATTAAAGATAAATGTACCGTTATTAGTCATCAATGGAATATCACCCATGTAGACTTCTTGTTCTTTAATGTCTTTGATGGATGGGGTTTGTGTCTCTTCATCGATATCAAAGACAATTAATCTCAGAGTTGCCCTGAGCGGTGCCGCGAACGTCATTCCTCTCTGTTGACACTCTTCAACATCGTATTTTGGTGCATCAAAATCGTATTTTACAAATTCAAGCCGAGAACTTTCATTAAAGTCTGTTATTGGGAATATGGATGTAAATACAGACTGTAAGCCTGTATTATCTCTCCCGTCTTTGGGTTCTTGTGCTTGAAGAAAATAATCGTATGATGATTTTTGCACTTCAATTAGATTAGGCATTTCCGCAACCTCGCGGATCTTGCCAAATGATTTTCTTACTCTTTTTCGTCCAATGAAAGTTTGAGACATGCTGTGTTCCCGTTAATAAGTTAAATGTAGAAGTTGTGTT
>MDTD01038488.1_pt1 | contig 25099 bp, 22 predicted proteins | sample 811221 | NCBI WGS metagenome assembly MDTD01 (sample SAMN05326646, study PRJNA326480) | marine metagenome | isolation source: seawater | place: Pacific Ocean: South West | collected 2011 | reverse complement strand
TCGTCCTCCGTTTCCTCGCCGAACGTCGCATCATGAAGCAGTTCCGCCATCCCAATCTGGTCACGGTGTTGGATACCGGCGAATGGGAAGGTTGCCCCTACTTCGTCATGGAATATTTCGAAGGCCAGAACCTCGAAACCGTCATCTCGCAACAATCTCCCTTGCCGTTCGAACTCTTTGCCAATATGGCTGAACACCTGGCAGAAGCCTTGGCCTATATTCACGGCCTCGCAGTCCTCCATCGGGATGTTAAACCCAAAAATGTCTTCGTTCTGGCCGACGGCTCCGTCCGCTTGGGTGATTTTGGCATTGCCGTCGTGCTGGGTGAAACCCGACTGACTCAGGAAGGCTACGGTATCGGCACCCCCGTTTATATGGCGCCGGAACAGTTTGAGGGCCACGAAGTCGGCAAGGCTGCCGATATCTACTCCTTTGGTGCCACCTTGTACCATGCCATTTCTGGCCAACCCCCCTTCACGGCTCAGAGCGCCATGGAAATGCTTCGCAAACACATGACGCTGACACCAGCACCGTTGTCGGATCACCGCGAAGGCATACCGGATGCCTGGCAGAACCTCATCGTCAATCGTTGCCTCGCCAAACGCCCCGAAGATCGCCCCGACAGTATGGCGCAAATCCTGTCCGAGCTACAGGATTTACGGCAGCACCCCTTCGCCTGAGCATATCGGGAGCATCATGAAGATTGTCATCGGAGTCGTTCTTTTTGTCCTGTTGGTGCTGATTATCCGTTGGATCGTGCGCAAACTCCGCATTCGCCGCTTCCACCGTTCGGCACCTGGCATCTATCGTGGTGGCCAACCCAATCCCATGGCCCTCTGGATGCTCGCCAGAATCTTCGGCGTCCGCACCATCATCAATTTGCGCGAAGACTACATCGAAAATACCAACCTTTTCGGCATGAAGGAATACCGCATTCTCCTTCCCCCCCGCACCAATATTCCCACCATGGAGCAGGTCGACGAATTTCTGCAGATCATGGATGAACACAGCGCATACCCTATGCTCATCCACTGCAAAGTTGGTGCCAACCGCACCGGCATCATGATGGCCACCTGGCGCATCGCCCGTCAAGGCTGGAGCCACGACGATGCCCTCGCCGAAATGAAGCAAATCTCCGGCAAAATCATCCCCGATCACGCCCTAGACTGCCTCCAACAGATCGCCACCCGATTTGAGCAGAAAGCACAGCCGCAAAACGCCATAAAAGCATGAAATGCAAACTCCCACCTAGGCATGGTGTAAAAAGTCGCCCTGCAAACACATAAAATGAATGAAAAATGAGAAAATCAGGGATTTTCTCCCAAACATCTCGTATATTGTAGTTTGAGCAAAATTCATGCTTATGACAATCGATATCGTCGTACACATCCAGGGGAGGTTATGTCATGACGAACTTAGTATTTCTGGGGCCTCCAGGAGCAGGCAAAGGCACATTGTCTCAGGAGTTGTGCAAACAGGAAAAGCTGATGCATATCTCAACTGGAGATTTGCTCCGCGCCGAAATCAAACAAGGCAGTGACCTTGGCAATGAAGTCAAAGCCATTGTTCAGGCCGGTAATCTCGTACCGGATGAACTCGTTTCCAATCTGTTGGTCTCCCATGTCGCCAAAGAGATCGAAACCGGGAAATTTCCCGGCTGCGTTTTCGACGGTTACCCACGTACCGTCAATCAGGCTGACCTTCTGGGGACAGCTCTTGTTGAGCTGGATATCCCACTGGATGGTGTAGTCCTTCTGGAAGTCATGGAAGAAGTCCTGGTCCTTCGCCTGACTGGCCGTCGTATCTGCCGCGCCTGCAATGCGATCTTCCACATGGCATTCGGCCCTTCCAAAGTAGATGGCATCTGTGATGAATGTGGTGGTGAGTTGTACCAGCGTCCCGATGACAATGAGGAGTCGGTGATGGAGCGTCTCAAAGTTTATGAGAAGGAAACCAAGCCACTGGTCGAATACTACGAAAGCCAGGGATTACTCCTTCGTGTCGATGCTTCACGCGATAAAGCAACCAACATTGCGTCTATGCGGAAAATCCTGTCGCCAATTCTGCGCGCAACCAGTATCTGATTTTACCGCTATCAAACTTTAAGCCTGACGGTCCATATGATCGTCGGGCTTTTTGTTTCAGTCGCTGATCAGTTCCGACTTCCGGGTCTTGTAATGGTGACGAGCTATTCTGATCACGTCCCTGAGCGAAGTGACCGCATATCCTGCCTGCCGGTTGGCAAACCCAATTTGAAACAGAATCTGCCATTGGCGAAACAGGATACCGTACGCCTGAAATAGCGAAAAAGTGTCCTGATCGTAAAGATTCGTAGATTCCGACATCGCTCCATTCAGTTCCACAATGTGCAAATCTTTCCCAGCCATGAAGGCTTCTGGATCACTGTATCGCACATCAAAACGTCCAATAAAGAAACCATCAAATGCCTTGGCAACACTATCGATTTGTGCTGCTAACTCCGGTGTAATCAGCCGCGCACCATCAAGAAAATGGGTTCCCTGGCAATGATTACCTGCAACTCCCAGGCGAAAACACTCTCCTTTTTTCAACACCTGTTCTTCATTGTCTAAGTGTCGAGTCAGGAAGGTCTTGGCTTGCATTCGATATCGCGGATGCTGATAGATTAATTCCCGTATTGTCGATTTGCCATTTCCGACTAGTTCAGGGAATTGTTTGTCTGTGATCGAAAAGATTGCCCCATGATCTTCACTTGGGTGACGAAAATAAAATATACCCGCCTCATAAGGCCCCAGATGATTGGCTTGAATCATGATATCACCGTAATCTCTTTCAAAGTAGGCACGAACATCGGTTTCTGTTAAAGCCAGTTTTAGTCCTACTCCGCGTTGGGATGCATTCGGTTTCAGAATGAGAGGAAAAGACCATGCTCGTTCCGCTTTCATTGCTACAAACTGCTCGCATGCGTCATCTGTCGATTTTGCCTGAATTCTGCCCCATGGAATTACGACTTCGTCTGGCAAGTGACAAAGTAAGTCGGCTTTCGATTCCCCGACAATCCCACTGGCAAGAATGCCGGGATTGCTGGCTGTCACAGTGGCAAGTCCACATTATCGAATACTCAGCCAAAGGAGTCACGAATATAGCGGCAGATAAAAGAGCCAAGCTGGCCAGAATTCCCAGCGCCATAACCTGCTGATACGGGCATGCAAACGGCAACGTCCTTCGCGTGTAACCAATAGAACGAGTTGGTTCACCACATAGAAAAGCACAAACAGCGCGACTACCATCACCAAGATACTTTCCCCAAAGACACGTTGCACGGGTTGAGTGATGGCATCTCCAAAATAGGCAGCCAGCACGACAATCATTGGCGTCCACAAACATCCCGCAATCGCAATCCAAAGCAGAAAAAGTCGGACACTTCCCCCAACTAATCCCGCCCCGGCAAATGCCGGAATGCGAGTTCCAGGCAGAAACCGACTGCTGATAATAGTTGCCCAGCCGTAACGCTGAAACCATTCCCGCCATCGTTTGATGCGTCTTTCAGGAAATAGCTTTTGCCAGTTGTTCCTATTGCAACTTCGTCGGCGAAACCGGATTCCTTCATCACTGCGACTGTAATGCGGTGCCTGGCATGCTGCGTTTTGGCGAGGCCTACAACGTAGGCGCATTGATCGCACCACGACACTACCAAGTGGTTCATGGTCGGCAGGCTCCCTGCTTCCACCTGATGAGATCGAACGTGCGGTAACCAGATTCAGGGCGGTCTATGAAGCTGTAGGTGCGACTGAAGCATTCGATCACGCATGGGGTCCAAAAGACCATCGCTTTTCAAAGACATAATGTGGCACTTTATTGACAGAGCGATGGAGAGCGATTTGATATAGCTCGAATGCGGTTGGTAAAGGTGGCAGGCTTCCTGACCTTTGACCTTGAGGCGTTTCGATTGAGCTTTTGGGTTATCTTTTGTTTAACCCGCAAGTTTGCCAAAGCAGGAACGGGCAAAGCGAAGGTCTTCCCGGATGGTCTGATCCAGGTAGGCTGCATCGTATTGAGCGGTTAGCCAATCCGTTTCCGTACGCGAGTCAGTCCGTTGGGCAGTACAGACGCCTGGCGATAGTGGGCAAATGCAGGTTAACTATATTTTACTTATCGTTATTTGGTGATTGAAATTTGATGGTTTGTATTGACTCCTCAGATGGTGGACGCATGGTAAAATCAAGGTAATTGACTGTGCTGGCGGAGCTTTGTTCTGGTTAAGGTGGCATATGAAAGCCACTCGCAGAGAGTTATGCTGGCTGTACCATTCATCGTAATGAGGTAGCAGATGGCAACGCGCAAGAATGCAATTTGGATTTTCGGAGATCAACATCCTGGACACGCACTTTCCTGTCACGGAAATCCCAACCTGAACACCCCGCATCTGGATCGTCTGGCAGTCGAAGGATTGGATTTTGTCAATGCCGTATCCGGCTATCCGCTCTGCTGCCCCTATCGTGCGGCGCTGTTGACCAGCCGTTATCCCCATGACACCGTTCCCGGCCATCAATATCCACTGGATCCATCCATCCCAACCATTGCCGCACCTTTCAAGGCTGCAGGCTATGACACGGCCTATTTTGGCAAATGGCACCTCGATGGCATTAAAGAAAATAGTTATGGCAACGCCTGTAGAACAGAGATTCCCAAAGAGCGACGCGGCGGATTCGACACCTGGATAGGCTATGACAATAACAATGCCCAATGGGATGTAATGGTGCATGGTCATGATCATGACAAGGGTGAAGTCCCCATGCATAAACTTAAGGGCTATGAGACTGACGAATTGACCAACCTGCTGCTCGACTACATCAATAGGAAAGCGGCAGGTCAGGAAAATTTCTTTGCGGCTCTGTCCGTGCAGCCCCCACATGATCCTTATCAGGCACCTGCCGAATACATGGCCCGTCACAACCCGGCCCAGGTGCAGATGCGGCCGAATGTTCCGAATATTCCTCGTCTGGAAACGGCGGCCCGGCGCGATATTGCCGGTGCCTATGCCATGATTGAGAATCTTGACGACAACATCGGTCGTATTATTGCCAGGCTGGAAGAGCTCGATCTCTGGGAAGATACGGTTCTGATCTATTTCTCAGACCACGGTGACATGCATGGTTCTCACGGCCAGATGAAGAAGACCTGCCCTTACCAGGAAGCAACAAATGTTCCTTTCATCATCGGCAGTGGAGGAGGACGCTATAGAAATCGTATAGGGCGACCCAATGCGGTCATTAACCACGTCGATATCGCCCCCACCACGTTGGGACTATGTGGTTTGGATGTGCCCGAATATATGGTGGGTCATGACTATTCCTACCTGCGGCGAAGAGATCTGGATTCCAAAGATTACGAGACGCCGGATTCCGCGTATATGCAGCTAGTCGTCCCCACCAAGCATGGTTATTCCACCGACCGTGCCTGGCGCGGCATCACCACGCGTGACGGCTGGAAATACATCTGCTTTGAAGGTGCGCCTTGGCTGATGTTCAATCTTAATGACGATCCCTATGAACAGGCAAATCTGGCCCATAATTCAATCTTTGCAGGTAAGCGGAAAGAACTTCATGAGCGCCTGGCCAGGTGGATTGAGGAAACCGGCGATACATTTAGTCTGCCAGTACCCGATGAGCCAACCCCGGCAGCCTGGCCAATGCCTGACTGACCCGCACATTCTCAATAAGGAACGAATCCGATGTCGATCAAACCCATGAATATCGTGTACATCCATTCACATGATACGGGTCGGTATGTTTCACCCTACGGGCACGCCATAGATACGCCAAACATCCAGAACCTGGCCCAGGAAGGCGTGCTCTTCCGCAAGGCATTCACGGCGAATCCGACCTGTTCACCTTCACGAGCCTGCCTGCTGACCGGACAGTGGGCACACAACAATGGCATGGTAGGCCTGGCGCACCGGGGGAGTCGGCTGAAGGACTACAGTCAACATCTTGGTCATGTCCTGCGGGAGAACGGCTATACCACCGCACTTGCCGGGGTGCAGCATGTCGCGTCTGATTATGAGGACGGCAAAGGGGCCAGAGACTTGCTGCCTTACGATCATTTCCTCTCTTTGGAGATGGAAGTGCCAAGCATCAAGCATCAGGACAGTGCCAATGCTCATCGCGCAGTCAAGTTTATCAAACAGGAACACGACGAACCGTTTTTTCTGTCTGTAGGCTTTCATCAGACTCATCGCAACGGCGCCGATGGGTACGACTACCAATGGCATAACAATGGCGAATCACCTTTGGGTGATCCACGCTATGTCATGCCCCCCGCCCCCCTGCCGGATACACCGGAAACCCGGCAGGACTTTGCCGATTTCAAGGTAGCAGCACAGCGTCTGGACGTGTGCATGGGAGCCGTTTTCCAGGCGGTGAAAGATGCCGGAATTGAAGATGAGACCCTGATTATCTGCACCACCGACCACGGCATCGCCTATCCACACATGAAGTGTTCGCTGACGGACCACGGGATCGGGGTCATGCTAATCATCAAAGGGCCACATGGTTTTTCAGGTGGTAAGGTCTGCGATGCCATGGTGTCGCAGATTGATCTGTTCCCGACAATCTGTGAACTGATTGGTATCACAGCACCAGATTATCTGCAAGGCCGATCCATTATGCCGTTGATTCGCCGAGAAGCAGAGGAGATCAATGAGGCTGTCTATGCGACCGTGAATTATCATGCGGCCTATGAGCCCAAGCGTGCGATCAGAACAACGCGTTACAAATATATTCGTCGTTATGCGCCAGCCGATCATCCACTCCTGCCGAATTGTGATGACTCCATATCGAAATTGCTGCTCCATGACGATCATGACTGGAATGACCGGGGCCAGCTTGAAGAATATCTCTATGACCTGATCTATGACCCCCATGAAGCCGCAAATGTCGCCAGCGATCCGGCTTATACGGATGTACTGGACCACATGCGCGATAAGCTGAAACAGTGGCAGGAAAAATCCAGCGATCCCCTGTTAGAACATGGTTTCGTCGAAGCCTGGCCACATTCGGTGACGACTATTCGGACTGAATATTCTCCAGGCAAAAAGGGGATTGTGCCCTGCGAACCCGGCAAGGTTATCTGATTTCTGACTCGCCAACCCACCATGCATGCTCAGATATGTGTACCTTGGTATGCATGCGCTCACTCGTCCGGCAGGCGATTCTCCAAGGAGTCACCCGCCGGGCGACTTCTTTCTAAGGCCCCTTTCGGGCATCTTCATGAAGAGACACCCGGATGATCGGGGAACCAGGCGCGAAGAGCCTTGAGTCGGGTTGGATAGAGTCGTGAGTGGTCACCTGCTTCGACAATCAGATCGCTGAGAAGATCAAACTCCCCTTTGAGATCAATGTCACTTGCCTGCTTGATCCTGAGGCCAAGGTGGTAATTGGCACGCGTAACATCTTCGTTTATGTCTTTTTCCTGTCCGGCCTCAAGAATAATGTTAGACCAAGGTATCGCTTGCTCAGTCTGCTCTACATCTTTGATGGGATGCCCATTTTCTGCGTACGGGCCGGTCATCCGGCAAAAACCCAGCTTGCCCGAAAATTCAATGCGAAACCAACCAGCTCGACCAGTCAGCTCAACATGCCTGCTGGTCGAAAGAATATGGAGCCCCAGTGTACCTACAGCTCCAGTCAGCAGTATGGCTGTCAACAACATGAGAAAGATGGGATTAAGCAGATATTCCTCGCGTGGGACCAGAACCTGATACATAACCAGAGCGATTGTGACCATCGTCAGCAGGGTGGCATGAATACCCAACTCGCGTGACTGCTTTTCTTTGGGTTGACGACGCTGCATGAAGACAATCCGTTCCTCCGAAAAAAGGGTCAGATGGCGGTCTTCGATTGTATAGGAGACATGCTCCATAAGTTGTCGTCTAATCCCCTGCTGGTCGCATTAAAAAACGTAGCGCACACCCAGGGTGATGCGGTCTTCGTTGTAATCGCGATTGGCAGTAATGGTAGAAAACCCCAACGTCGCCGCAAGGGATTCGGTAAGCTGTTGATCCAGTTCCACCCCGAATAGCCAGTAATGGCCATCTGTATCACGCGTCACATCACTGCCAAGCAACGAATAATAGTAGGTGTATCCCGTGATTCCAAGAGAATCAGTCAATGGTCGGTATACATCAAGTAAAGCAGCAAAGGCAGAATCTGTCTTGTCGAAGACTTCAGAAAAGCTGCTTTTGTTCATGCTGGCCAGGGTTCCGGTAAGACCAATCTGATAGTTTCCGGCCATCCAGATCTGCGTAGCAAGCAGACCCGTTGCCCACAGGGTATCCTGGTCTTCTGTACTTGATGCATCATGGCCAACTTCAACTGCTGCAACTTCCACAAAAGGGCCAACACTGAAAGTGTTTGTCACGGCGTACATGGCCGCTGCCTGCAGAAAATTACCGTCGAGGGAAAAGGCATCCCCATCCCATTCGTAAGCCTCATAGCCGGTGGAGATATTGATCTGCAGACGGTCTCGGTAAATCGTTCCCAGACCGATGGAAAGGTCAAATGCCTGTGCCCCCTTGCCCAGCAGATCATCGTCAATATCGGCATAGGAGGTATCGACGAAACCCACGGTATTCGAAAAGTTTGAGTGTTTGTCTGAGCGATTGGCGAGGACTATACGCTGACAGGTCATATCAGCTTTGACAAGGCTGGTGTTCTGTGATGCAGAGTCAATGGCAACGGCTTGAAAACAAACAGAGACAGAAAGCATGCACAGGCAGGCAAAGGGAATGGGGAGTTTCATCATGCTGACTTTCGGTAAGAGTAATAACCATAGGCAGGAAGTGCTCCAATGTATCGCGATACCACACATTTCCGCAACCTGAATCATCACAATTCCGGGGAAAGCTGTGTCTGTTCCCCTTCTTGCAATACTCAGTATAGAGCCTAATGTCGCTACTTCCCCCTCTGTAAAATCCACGATGTGGAGCTACATGTGTGTTACCTATTTAACCTTCTGCTGGCAAGCTGTTTGATTGCCTTCTCTGGCTTGGCTCAAACCAAAAAGCCAAGCCCCAAGCCAAAGAAACCAGCCAGCGTTCTGGACCTCAGTATTTTGAGTGAGAAAGAAGTAGCGAGAATCTGGCTCCAGGCTGTAAAAAAGGGTCAGATCAACCAGTCTGTTGCTGCTGCGAACCGTTTGCTGAAAGAGCGCTCTCCCCAACCTGCTCCCGAGATATACCGTACCCTGTTTGAGAAGGCTAAGACAACGTCAAAGTTTCTGGATATGGGATTTAACCAATATGACTACCAGAGCTGGTATCATGCTTATTTTTTTCACTCTATGGCCCGGCGCATCATTTCCGGGAAAAAGTCGGATGATGCAAAGGTCAGAGCGATTTATCAGGCAACTGATCGACGCATTTCGTCACAGTCCGACCCGGGAGACACTTCTGTTCTCTGGCCGTACCGTATCTGGCTTTTCCGACAGGGGCTGTGTGACCGGCAGGCTTGGGTTGTTGGCGAGCTTGCTTACCAGGCAGGATTTGAGTATGGCATTGTGTATTTTCGTAAACCGGAAGACCTCAATGTCTCACCCCATACCATTTGTGAAGTCAGGAATGCGAACCGTCAGGCCTGGACCCTTGATCCGATGATGAATGTCTACCTGCCTGAAACCGGCATTCCCAGACTGGCCAGTCAACAGTATCTGGTGGAGCAATATTGGCCTGATCGTCCGGATTTCTGGCCTTGTCTGAGCCGTGCAGCATACTGGCTGGCATGTTTCCCGCAGGATTACTGTGCCCGAAACCAGATGTTATATGACGTTCTAAAACCGCTGCTGGGGAAAGATTGCCCACGTTTCGGGGCAGATCCAAACAGCCGAAAAAGGCAGTATGAGCAACTTGCACCAGATGCTCGCAGAGCAGGGCTCCCGATTGGACTATGGCACTACCCGATTTTGCTTCTGGCCGTGCAGAGTAAGTATAAGATTCCCCTTCCTTCTCCTACAGATCGAGACTACAATAAGGTAATCCCATGAACAAATGCAGGTGGCGCCGGATCAGTCGTGCTTTCCTTTTATATGCGCTGCTCCTCCTAGTGGTAAGTTGTCGCTCATGGAATCTTTCACTGTTCGAGCGCCAAGCGGAAGCCCCACCCATTACTGCGGACTTGAACGCAATTGCCATGCGCAGTGGCCATACCGAGCAAACGCTTAAACTTGGACGGGAGGTTTTTTCCACTCGCTGTACCGAGTGTCATGAGTTGCGAACTATTCCTGATTACAGTGAAGAAGAGTGGCTCTACGACTACCTGCCACTGATGGCTCGGCGCGCCCGGCTTCAGCCAGCAGAACACGGCGCACTGAAGGTCTATATTCGAACTGTGCTTCGCCTCAAGCAGCAGCAAATGCATCCGTGAATCCATTTACCATAAAGGTAATTTATGCCAAGCATCACCATTAACGGACATTCTCTCGAATTCATTGACACAGGTGAGGGCTTTCCTGTGCTGCTGGGTCATAGCTACCTGTGGACCCATAGCATGTGGCAACACCAGATTGATTCGCTTGCAGCTCAGGGATTCCGCTGCATTGTGCCGGATCTCTGGGGGCATGGGCTAAGTGGGGCAAATCCTGATGCAGTAAAATCTCTGGATGCACTGACTGAATCCATGGACATGCTGGTTGATTCTCTTGGACTGGATGCGTATGCCATCGCCGGGCTTTCCGTGGGAGGGATGTGGGGAGCACGCCTGGCACTCAGACACACCGAACGGGTAAGGGGCTTGATGCTCCTGAATACTGATCTGCATGAAGAACCGGCAGATAAGCAAGCGCTCTACCTATCCATGCTGGATGCTACCGAGAAAGCAGGCTGTTTTCCCCCACCACTTGCTGACCAGGTGGTTCCTTTCTTTTTTGCTCCGGAAACTTACCAGGAGCAGCCGAGTCTTGTCTCAGATTTTCGGCAATCTTTGCTTGCTATTCCGGCTGCCAATATTCCTACGATTGTCCGGTTGGGCCGTTCCATCTTCACTCGTGAAAGTATCATGGATCGTATGGCTTCCTTTACCGTGCCAACCCTGATCATCAGCGGAGAAAGCGACAAAAGCAGACCTCCAGCAGAATCTGAGGCTATGGCTCAAGCTATTCCGATGGCAAAACTGCACATTATTCCCAAGGCGGGACATATCACGGCACGAGAACAGCCGGAGCAGACGGCCCGGATCATGCTGGATTTTCTTGCTGCTATTTGGCGCAATTGAGATGGTATGACGACGTTTAGAGGCAGTGCGGCGAGGTAATCATCACCTTTGCCGAGGAAAATTCGTTGAATTCTGCACCTGTAGCTGACATTCTTTTACGCAAATTCGGCTTGCAGAACAATTGGCAGCATTCATACTTAAGCAGTTTCCGCACCCGCCGACAGCATGTGCGGCGTGGGGAGCAGGAAATAACATCTTCCGCACCACAGGGATTCATACCAGGAGTGACAGACATGGCTCTCAACGCAGCAGCTGAAAAGCTGAACGACAGTATCCAACAAGCCAACCCCGCCGTCCTGCAGATGCTTTCTGACCAGGGCAAAGCCATTTTTTTCCCGCACAGCGGCATCCTTGGCCAGACCGCAGCCGCTAAGGGCAAGAAAATCAATGCCACCATTGGGATTGCATTGGAAGAAGATGGCTCTCCTCTCCGTCTGAACAGCGTGGCCAGCATGGTTGACCTTGATCCTAAAGACATGCTGCCATATGCACCAAGCTTTGGCAAACCTGAACTGCGTGATGTCTGGAGCCAGATGATGGTGAAGAAAAATCCATCATTGGCCGGCAAGCCGTTAAGTAAACCGGTCGTCACCTGCGCACTGACCCATGCCCTCAGTATCTGCGGCTATCTGTTTGCCGATGAGAGCAGCGCCATTCTCGCACCGGACCTTTACTGGGGCAATTATCGTCTGATTTTCTCCAATGCTTATGGTGCCGCGATCAAGACGTATAATACCTTTAAGGATGGTGGCTATGATCTGGATGCTCTGGAAGCAGCATTGGCAGAAGGCCCGATCGGGAAAAAGATCGTCATTCTAAATTTCCCGAATAATCCGACCGGCTACACCATCACCGAAAACGAAGCCGTAAAAATGGCTGAAATCCTGACCTCTGCCGCAGAAGCAGGCAACCAGATTGTGACCTTGATCGACGATGCCTACTTCGGTCTCGTCTATGAGGAAGGGGTGATGGAAGAATCGATCTTTGCACGCCTTGCTGATGCCCATGAAAATTTGCTGGCGGTCAAAATTGATGGTGCCACGAAGGAAGATTATGTCTGGGGTTTCCGGGTAGGTTTTATTACCTATGGCATCAAGGGTGCAACTGACGAGCTCTACACTGCCTTGCAGGATAAAACCGCAGGTGCTGTGCGTGGCAATATCTCAAATGTACCGCACATCAGTCAGTCGATTCTTCTTAAAGCTTATACGTCCGATGCTTATCAGACTGAGAAGCAGGAAAAGTATGAGATTCTCAAGCGTCGCTGTGTCAAAGTGAAAGAGATTCTGGCAAGTAATGCCAAATACGCCGAAGTATTCAGTGCGCTGCCTTTCAACAGTGGCTACTTCATGTGCCTGAAGCTGAAAAGTACTGAGCCTGAAAAAGTGCGCCAGATCCTGTTGAGTGATTACTCAACCGGGGTGATCGCGGCATCCGGCGTCATTCGCGTCGCCTTCTCTGCAACACCTTATGACCTGCTTGAAGAGCTGTTTGAAAATATCTATCAGGCTTGTCTGAAAGCCTGAGCACCATTCCAGTAATATACGATTTCGTACGCATCCCGCTTTCCAGAAGTTAACTCCTGGAAAGCGGGATGTTTGCTTCTGCCCGTAGCCCTGATGTCATGCTCTCGACAGCTTGGTGTTCTGTGTTATGGTATGGGCGATTGCTCACGCAAGCTTGCTTCCCTGGCAATGGCGATCTCGCCAGCAAGAGCCGTGATCTCGATTCTTTCCGCAATAGCTGGCACAGTCGGCTAATCCCATCACCTTCTGATTCACCAAGGAATCCCAGGCTATCATGGCCAATACATTTGATCTCATCGTCATCGGAGCCGGACCCGGCGGGTATGTAGCAGCAATTCGTGCAGCACAGCTGGGGATGGATGTTGCGGTTGTCGAAAAACGCCCCGCACTTGGCGGAACCTGCCTCAACGTGGGCTGCATTCCCTCCAAGGCCTTGCTGGAAAGCAGCGAGCATTACCACCGTGCCGCACACCAGTTTGAAGTCCATGGGATCAAGGTTGGCAAGCTTGAGCTGGACTATGCAGCCATGGCCGCACGCAAAGATAAGGTGGTCTCGCAGACCGTTGACGGGATCAACTACCTGTTCAAGAAGAATAAGATCACCAGCGTCTTTGGTACCGCCAGCTTTGTCGATGAAGAGACTATCTGCGTGACTAAAGATGATGGCAGTAAAGAAACCCTCATTGCCGACAATGTCATTATTGCCACCGGTTCCGAACCGACCGAATTGCCATTTGCCAAGTTTGATGAAGAGGTGATTTTATCATCGACCGGAGCACTGGCTTTGACGGAAGTGCCGGAGAGTATGGTGGTGATTGGTGGAGGTGTGATTGGTCTGGAACTGGGCTCCGTTTTTGCCCGTCTCGGATGCAAAGTGTCGGTAGTGGAATTTATGGATCGCATCACGCCTGGCATGGACAAGGAGCTGTCCCAGAATCTTCAGCGGGTGCTCAAGAAGCTTGGCATGTCATTTTCCCTCAGCACCAAGGTCACCAAAGTCACCGGGACAGAAAAAGGTGTTGCCATCGAAGTGGAAAACAAGAAAGGCAAGGCTTCCACGATTGAAGCGGACAAGGTTCTGGTCTCCGTTGGACGGCGTCCCTATACCACAGGGCTGAATCTGGAAGCTGCAGGGATCAAAGTGGATCAGCGTGGTTTTATCGAAGTGGACGATCATCTCGAAACCTCAGCCAAGGGCATTTATGCGATTGGTGATGTCATTGCCAAAGGCCCGATGCTTGCCCATAAAGCCGAAGAAGAAGGGGTGATGGTTGTCGAAGCCCTTGATGGGCAGAAACCGCACATGGATTACAATCTGATTCCGGGGGTCATTTATACCTGGCCTGAGGTAGCATCCGTCGGCAAAACGGAAGAGCAACTTGTCGAAGAAGGCATTGTCTACAAAACCGGGAAGTTCCCCTTTCGTGCCAGCGGCCGTGCCCGTGCGGGTGAAGAAACAGACGGTTTTGTAAAGGTTCTGGCCGATGGTGAAACCGATGAAATCCTGGGCATTCACATGATCGGTCCGCGTTGTGCAGATCTGATTGCGGAAGCCGTTGTAGCCATGGAGTTCAAGGCCTCGGCAGAAGACATCGCTCGTATCTGCCATGCCCATCCGACTTATGCTGAGCCAATCAAGGAAGCCGCAATGGCCGCGACTGGTAGCCGGGCTATCCATATCTGAGCGGACGGACTCCGAAAAGACCAACATTTGAAGAGGAAAAACCCGATCAAGCTTTTGCGGTAACATGCAATCGCAACCTGTTCGGATTTGGCTTACATATGCTTTCTCTTGCTCTGATGCTTTTCCTGATCATGGATCCCTTTGGGAACATTGTGACGCTGAATACGCTGCTTGACAGCCATACGCAGCAAAGCCGCCGGCTGATTCTGTTGCGTGAAAGTGCGATTGCCACGGCATTACTGCTCCTCTCGGCACTTATCGGTGGGCAGTTTCTCCGTACACTAGGACTGGCAGAGCATTCGCTGAGTATATCGGGCGGAATCGTCCTTTTTCTTATCGCGATGGGTATGCTTTTTCCATCCCGAAGAATCGTCGAGGATACAGCTTTAGAATCACCATTGATAGTCCCCATCGCAATGCCCCTGATTGCCGGACCAAGTGCCATTTCCATGGTTATCCTGTTCTCAGAGCAGCATAGTCTGTCTTCGGTCTGTGGAGCTGTGTTGATCGCCTCTGCAGCTTCGGCAGTCCTGCTTACGCTTTCTCCCTCCATTTTTCGCTGGCTGGGGAAGAGAGGCGCCAATGCCGTGGTGCGATTGATGGGGATGCTGTTGGTGATGATTTCTGTTCAGATGATATTGGACGGCATCGATGTCTACCTGACTTCCCGGAGTTGATGACTGGCAGGTTGAGCATCTCGGGATGAATTATTCACACCTTCGGTTGAAACGACCGTTTGGAAGGGGCAGTTTATGACTTCGGCTATCTTTCGTGACTGAAGTCCCGAATTCAACCTTCCACAGTTTACCCGTCTGGTGATCTCATGGGCGATTTTCCCTTGATCGATATCCCGAAACTGGGGGGTGGAATGGTTATTGCACTGGTGGCCATGGTGCATGTGGTGCTCGCGCATTTTGCGGTGGGTACCGGGATTCTGCTGCATGGCCTGGAATCCGCAGACAAAGATGCCTCCAATGCCGGTATTCAGCGTGCAATCAAACTGCTCAGTCTGTCGGTGGTATACATCAGCTTTATTACCGGAGCAATAACCGGAGTTGGAATCTGGTTCTGCATTTCACTCTTTTCCGCTGATGCCACCCAGCACTTAATCCAGAAGTTTGTCTGGCTATGGGCTGTGGAGTGGACCTTCTTTGTGGTCGAAATCGTGGTCGGATATCTTTATTACTATCGACGCAAAGTACTGGACTGGCATGATCGCAGGCGGCTGGCCCTTCTCTATGCACTGGCATCATGGGGTTCCCTGCTGGTGATTACCGGCATTCTCAGTTATATGCTGACCTCAAAAGAAGGTTCAGCTCTGGCAGCATGGTTTAACGCTTCGGTGCTGCCAAGCGTGCTCTTGCGAACCATCAGTTCTGTAGCCATTACCTGCCTGGTGCTGGCTCTCCTCGTTACGATCCGTCCGCTGTTTCCATATGACCGGAAAGGAAAAGAAAAACGAGCGGTTTTCAAAGTACTTTATCGCTATTTGCGCTGGTTCTTCTTGCTGTTACCAGTGGCAATCTGGTACCGGTTGACCCTGCCGGGAACATCCGCGAGTTTCGCCGAGGGGTCGTCCATTCCGATCAGCATGTTCCTGGCCGGAACGGCGTTCTTCAGTGGTGTGGTGACGCTGGTGGCCTTGTTTGCGTATCGGAAAGAGCGTATTCTTCAGACCGAAGCCGCGGTGCTGTTGCTGGTGATGGGGGTCGTGGCGACCTTCACCGCAGAATTTGTTCGTGAAGGCATCCGCAAGCCATACATCATCTATCCGATTCTCTACTCCAACAATATCTGGGCAAATGATGTCGAAGAATGGCAGCACCAGGCCGATACCAAAGGTAGTGTGCTTGCTGTTACAGTCCTGTATCCCGGCACACCACAAGAAAAACAGGCCGGATACTGGCAAATTCCGCGTGAGGACTCTGCCATGCAGGATTTGAGTGAACTGGAGCGCGGTGAATACATCTATCGCAGCCAGTGTATGATCTGCCATACCCGTTACGGTTTCAATGCGCTTTCGCATCTGGTGCGTGCCTGGGATGATGAAGACTATGCGGATGGGGTTCTGGAAAACCTGCACATCGCCAAGCCATTCATGCCACCATTTGTGGGAACTCATGACGACCGTCTGGCGTTGATCCGCTATCTGCAGACCCTTGATGAAGAAGCGGGAGGCAGCCCATGATTGCCCAACTCTATCATATCCTTTTCGGTGCCACCTGGGCCGTTCATTATTGCTTTGTGATGATTGTAACCGGGATTCCAATACTGGCTCTGTTCAATCGAGTCCGCAAACGTTTTGAGGCTCCTTCCGTGGGATTTCAGGAAGGACCGTATCCAGTCTGCATCTCACTGGCAATTACCACCGGTATTGCCCCGTTGCTTTTTTCGCAGGTGCTCTTTCACCGCCTGTTCTATCAGACCTGGATCAATCTGTTTCCATTGCCCCTGATCGGCCTGGGTCTGGTCATTGCGTTCTTCTATGCTTCGTATCTGGTACGGGTAAAAAGAGGATGGGGGTTCCTGCTGAACCTGTTTCAGATCGGATGCATCATCAGCTTCATCCTCTTCTTCGGCGCACTTTTCAATCATCTGACCCAGGAAGACAGACTCGCCCAGGACTTCTGGCAACATGGTCCACCACGCTGGCTCTGGCATTCTCTGGGAGGACATCTGGCAGCTTCCATCATCGGCAGCTCCCTCTTTCTGGCTTTGCGTGAAAAAGGCTGGTTATTGCGCCTTGCCCCGTTGGTTATTATCGCGACGGCGGTTTCCATGACAAGGGAAATTCTACGCCTCAAATTCATGGATCATGGCTTGCCCCAACCACTGATTGAGCATCTCGACTACGGTTCGATGATCCTCTTTCTGCTCTGCGCAATTGTGATGGTTGTGGCGCTCATCCATGCCATCCGAGTTGCTTTTTCCCGTCAACAAGCTGAACGATAACCCCTGACAGCCTTGTTGTCTTTCAGGGACTGAGCTTCATGGTGTCATCAAAAGTTAAATATTGATTTTTATTATAATTAACTATAATTTGTAGAATAGAATTTTACACATGAGCTCGTGTTGACGAGCACGATCATAATCAAAGTCAGGAGACGGGGGACAATTGATGCCAGAAAAATCAATGCAGGGGCATTCGCTCAGCACCATGATTGGAGTATGCACGCATTTCGAAAGGCGTGATGAAGGGTGGAAAGTGGAAGCACTCTTGCCTAAAGTCGCAGAACTGGGCATTGGTGTTATTCGCCAGGAGATCAAATGGGAAGATGTGGAGACCGAAAAAGGAAAGTATGCCATTCCCCGCGTGGATCAGGATTGGCTTGATCAGACCGAAGCTGCTGGCTTTAAGATTATTCTGCTGCTCTGCTACGGAAACCCCGTTTATGAGAACCCTCTGGATCCCGATGGTTTTGCTGCCTATGCTCAGTTTATGGCGAAAACCCTGAAAAGAAGGCACATCATCGCTTATGAGATCTGGAATGAGCCTACGAATTTCTACTTTTACAATCAGTATGGTGGAAGCTGGAGTGGTGCCGAACCTTCTTTATGGCGGGTAAAATTCTGCGAGTTGCTGGTCAAAGCCGCCAGGGCAATCAAAGCGGAAGATCCAGCCGCAGATATAATCACCAATCCGGGAGAACCGCAATCCATCCATATGATGGAGCGACATCCCGAGGCATTTGCAGATATCTCAGGAATCAGTCATCACCCCTATTCGGTGCGCTTTCCACCCGAAACCGTTCCTTTTGGCGGTGGCAGGATCTCGGCAAAAGATCAGGCTTGCGTCGCCGATGACCAGCATAGCGTCCTGTCGGTTTACAGTATGACGCGGGATCATATGCGGACTAAACTCGGGCGCGATCTTAAGGTTTATGTGACGGAATACGGCTTTCCCAGCTACGATTCGCATCGCAGGGGAGGTTGGTTTGCTGGATATTCAGAGCACGCCCAGGCTGCCTACAGTATCCGGTCACTTGTGATGGCTCTTTGGGCAGGAGTAGAGAGCCCCTGCCTGTATGATTTAATGAATGATGGCACCGATCCTTTTGATGCTGAAACCAATCTTGGCCTCGTTCGCCATGAAGATGAAGGCCTGAAAGAAAAGCCGGTCTATTTTGCCGTGCAGCGGCTCATGCATCTGCTTCCCAAAGGAGCCGTAGCGCTGCCGGAAGCACCCGCGGTCCTCAAGGTGGAATCAAACCCGCCATCGGAGGACTACTTCTGGCAACGCTCGCCAGCAGAGCCATTCCTGGTTATTGACGGCCCCATGGCGCTCTGGTTCAAATGGAATGAGGAGAACTTCCTAACCTTCATCTGGAAGGCCGGTCGACTTAACCAGGAGGAAGGCCCGCAATATGTCGATCTCTTCTGGCCACCTGGAGCACCCGATGGCCTTAGCAGTGCACGTATTGTCAATCTGGTGACCGGTGACGAAAAAGAGATCCCCATCACCATTCCCAATCGAAATGGTATGAATGGTGAAGCCAAAATCCTCGCCAATATTCCACTTACCGGCGACCCGCTGATTATCTGCTGGCAAAGCAGGCGGATTTCCTGACGCGTTCCAGACAGGCATCCTGCAAGCAGAATGGTTGCAGGATGCTCAGAGGGTCAGCGCATGGTTACGGACAGAGCCTTGGACAATTCCTGGCGAAGGAAATCGTAGGCCTTGTTGACTTCCTTATCCTTGAGCGTGCGCTCAGGATGACGGAAGGTAAAGCTGTATGCCATCGACTTCTTGCCTTTGCCCAGTGCCTTCTCATCCTGGAAAATATCGAATAGCTCAACCGACTCCAGGAACTTGACCCGAATGGTGCCAATCGCATCCAGAACCTGTTGATTTTCCAGCGTTTCATCTGCCAGGAACGCGATATCGCGTGTCGTGGCAGGAAATTGCGGCAAGCCTGAGAAAATGGCTTTTTCGCCGGAAAGTGCCAACAATTGATCAAGGTCGATCAAGGCCATGTAGACCCGATGGCGAATGCGCATATCATCAGTCAGCCCCTCATGAAGCTCACCAAACGTCGCAATGGTCGTGTCGCCCACGCTTACTGAAGCACATACCCCTTTGCGGAAAACCGGATGAGCGGCTTTCGCCACCCTATAATCCCGGATGCGACGTGCAACCAGGAGATCTTCGAGCCGACCTTTCAGATCATAGAAATCATATTCCACTTCACGCTCAGCCGAGAAACGACCCGGTTGTGAGAGCCCGGAAAGCACCATGCATGCTTCCACCCGCTCTTCCTGAACATTGGCACGATTGGCAAAGACCCGGCCAATTTCAAAGAGTTCAAGATTGTGATTGCCATGAGCAATATTATGCGCTGTAGTCGCTACCATATCGCACAGGAGCGTCGGTCGCATCACCCCGAAATCCGGGCTTATGGGATTTGAAACCTTAACCAGCTCAGCCTCGCTGAATCCGGTTTGCCGGATGGCTTCTTTGACATTGGTAAAGATATTGCCGCCGCACTCATCCAGGCCAAGAGCGAGAAATTGCGAACGCACTTTCTGCAGCGGGTACATCGTATCTGCATCGGTATCGCCACCCAGTTTGCCGGCGGGAATGGCGGTCGGGATCTTCTCAAGTCCATAAACCCGAGCCACTTCTTCAATCAAGTCAGCTTCCCGCTCCAGATCATGACGCCAAGGGGGCACCGCAACGGTAAGCGACGATTCATCGCGCTTTGCAGTCAAGAGCCCCAAGCTATTCAGAATCTGTTCGACGGTTTCGGCAGGGATGTCTGTTCCCAGCAAGCTGTTAATTCGTGCAAAGCGTACACTCACTTCGGGGGCCACATATGGACCCTGCCGACTGTCAATAATGCCACTGACCAGCTCACCGCCAGCGAGGTCACAGATGAGCTGACAGGCCCGATCACTGGCCACCTTGACCATTTCGATATCGACTTCACGCTCAAAACGATAGGATGAATCCGTGCTGATCCCCAGACGTCGAGCTGTTGCGCGCACCGCAGAAGGGAAGAATTTGGCGCTTTCCAGCAAGACTGTCGTCGTCTTGTCTGAGATCTCGCTGTTGGCACCACCCATGACGCCAGCGAGTGCTACCCCACGTTTGCCATCGGCAATCAGCAGATCATCCGTAGTCAGTTTGTGTTCGGCATCATCCAGAGTCTGAATAACCTCACCGGCTTCGGCGCGTCGCACCACGATTGTGTGATCAGCCAGTTCATCATAGTCAAAAGCATGCAACGGCTGGCCCAGTTCATAAAGGACGAAATTAGTGATATCAACCACGTTGTTGATGGGGCGCAGGCCGACAGATTCCAGACGTTTGCGAAGCCATTCCGGGCTGGGCTTGATAGTGACATTCCGAATCACTCTGGCCGTATACCGTGGGCAAAGATCCGGGTCTTCCACCACCACTTTGGCAAGCTCATGGATATCACCACCGGATTCTTTCAACCCAATAGTCGGCATGTTAAGGACATTTCCGGTCAAGGCACCGATTTCCCGGGCGATTCCCACGTGAGAGAGCCAGTCAGACCGGTTTGGGGTGATTTCCCAATCGATCATGGTATCGATACCTAACACATCCCGGAAAGGCGTACCAACCGGTGCGTCATCAGGCAGGATAATGATGCCGGAATGATCTTCTCCAAGCCCCAGTTCGTCTTTTGCGCACAGCATGCCGTATGATTCCACCCCACGGATCTTCGACTTCTTAAGCTTGAAATCCCCAGGCAGCACTGCGCCCGTCCGTCCGAGCACAGCTTTTTTGCCGGCATCACAATTTGGGGCACCGCAGACAATCTGCAGAGGCTCACCAGAACCATCATCCACCTTGCAGACACTCAGTTTATCTGCATCCGGATGGGGTTCTCGGGACAGGATATGCGCGACCACGACCTCCGGGTCAAGATCATTCAACAGCTCTTTTTCTTCCACTTCCAGACCTGCCATGGTCAGCGCTTCGGCCAGTTGGTCGGGTTGCCAGGGGATATCGATATACTGCTGCAGCCACTTATAGGAGGTCTTCATGAATCTGTACCGGAAATCTGATTGGGGTTATACCGTCGAAAGGGGAAAAAATAATGGTGAAACCGACTTTTGCCACAAAAGCCGGCCTGATCCGACCCTGGATTGATCGGTTTCAACAACTCATGACCGGAGTCAACGCAGGCCAACCGCCTTCATCACATCCAGCGTCGTGTCCTGGGCAACCTCACGTGCCCTCGTCGCACCGTCGCGGAGAACCTGTTCGACATAGTCCAGGTTCTGCACCAATTCGGCGCGCTTATCACGCATCGGCTGGAAATACTCCCAGAAGATCTCAAACAGGGCTTGCTTGGCATGGCCATAGCCCATACCGCCTGCCTGATATTGCTCCCGCAACGCCGCCTGCTGCGTTTCATCCGCAAAAAGCTTGTACAGTGAAAACACATTGCAGGTATCGGGATCTTTCGGATCTTCCATCGGTGTGGAGTCGGTGACGATTTTCATGATCTTTTTGCGCAGCGGCTTCTGTTCGCCAAAAATCTCAATGGTGTTGTCGTAGCTCTTCGACATTTTTTCGCCGTCAATACCGGGGACTACCGACACTTCCTCTTTGATCTGCGGTTCCGGCATGACAAGGATATCGCCATAAGCATTATTGAAACGGGTGGCAATATCTCGGGTCACTTCCAGATGCTGCTTCTGATCCTTGCCAACCGGCACAATATTCGACCGGTAAATCAGAATATCGGATGCCATCAGCACCGGGTAGGTAAACAACCCCAGATTGGCTTCAAGTCCCTTGGCCACTTTATCCTTATAGCTGTGACAACGCTCCATCAGCCCTTTCGGCGTGAAACAGCTGAGGATCCAGGTCAACTCGGTCACTTCCGGGATATCGGTCTGGCGGAAAAGCGTTGCCTTTTCGGGATCAAGCCCGCAGGCCAACAGGTCAATGGCTACATCCAATACCCGTTGACGCAGTTCATTGGGTTTGGGGAGGCTGGTCAACGCGTGGTAGTCAGCAATGAAGATAAAAGCTTCGCCCGAGTTCTGCAGCTCAATGCATGGCTTCATCATACCAAAATAATTGCCGATATGCAGCTTACCGGATGGCTGGACGCCGGAAAGAATTCTCATCATCTGATCCTGTAGGTTTCTGAAATTATGACGGCATCACAATACGCAGCTTTACCCACAGGGCAAGCACTTCAGCCAAATTGCCTGCCTGCTCTACGGTGCAAGACATGCTATACATGATCGGTATACGACTCAATCTTTATCAGCATAAACATGAGTATTCATATTGCTGTATGCAGATTTAGTTGGGACCGAAAAGAACAAGGCACCGTTATCTCTAACGGTGCCTTGCGCGTAATTCGTCAGTCAGTCAAGACTACTTGTACCATTTGATACCGCAGCCCAGCGCCTTGGTATTGGCTTCCGGGACTGGCTCGCCTGAAGCGATTGCAGATAAGGTATTTTTCAGATAGGGCTTCTGTACACCCGCAGCATCATGGGCATTGTCGTCAATAGCACCGACATAGACCAGTTTGTTGTTGGCATCGAAGACATAAATATGTGGTGTCTTGGTGGCACCATAGGCCTTGGCCAGCTTGCTGCTTTCATCGACTACATACGGAAACGAATAGCTGTAGTCTTTGGCATATTGCTTCATGGCTTCGAGGCTGTCGCCTTCGACTTTGCCAGGATCATTGGAGTTAATAGCAATAAATCCAAAGCCCTGGCTCGCATATTCATCGGCGATTTCGACGAAACGGCTGCGCCACTTTACGACCCATGGGCAGTGGTTGCACCAGAAAGCGACGACGGTTCCTTTGTCACCTTTGATATCCGCGAGGGATACCGACTTGCTGTCGACATTGGTCATTTTGTGATCGGCCATGGGCATGGAAGTACCGATGGCCAGTTCGCCTGCAAGCCCGATCATAGGCAGCAGCAAGGCTGCGAGGAGAGTCGCGGCACCACGTCTTTTGGTGTTGGGGGATGACATGAGGTTACTCCTTTTGATAGAGGAGGTTTTCGATTAGTGAGCGGGTTCTGTCTTGACCGTGACGGAATTTACTGACATTGCTTTTTTGACATGCGCAGTCAGCTCTTCATGGTTGACAGCACCTTCCCACCAGGTGAGGAGGTTAGCTTGTTTATCGTAGATGACTGTCATTGGCAAGGCGCCAGACCAGTCTTTGGGGAAACTCTGTACGAACGGTTCATCGCGCTCGGCTTTGATGTAATTGGTCCGAGTCACGCCCTGTTCTTTAAGAAAGGCAACGGCGTCTTTTTTGCTTTCTTCAAAATCACAGGATAGGAAAGTGACATTGACGCCTTTGGCTGCCAACTCCTGGTGCAGCTTGACAAAATGAGGGAACTCCTGGCGGCAGGGAATGCACCAAGTCGCCCAGAGATTGATGACGGTGTATTCGGCTCCATTCGATTTGCTGCTGGCGATAACGTTGGCAGCTGTTGAAGGGACAAGATGGGTATCTTCAGCGGAGACAACCATGCTCTGCATGCTAAACATAACAATCAAAATGAATAAGGGGCGCAAAATCATATCTATACAAGGTGAGGTAGGAGTGCCTGCATAACCAGGGAAGAAAATCCAGAAGGTAATTTTGGCGGCTCAGGTTTGCGGGGAAGGGAAGTGGCCTATACAATAGACGCAATTTCAGTTAGGAGGCAAGACAATAGATGTCGAAACAACTATTCAGGTTCCATTACATCATAATTTTTTTATTACTGGCTTGGTGCGGGAGGCTACTTGCAGATGGGCCAGCGGTCACTGTTGATTCGGTGGACACTATGAATTCCACCGAGGTCGCAGATGCTGATGATGATGAAGACGATGGCGATCTGGTTCCAGAAGAATCTGAGAACGAAGGATCGAAAAAGCCGTTACTGAACCGGGACATTCTGGACGAATCACTAAGCCTGGGACAGCATTTTCTGCTGATTAACCAGCGCCCGGAAGGCAATTTTATTTATGATTATGATCTGGATAAAGAGGATGTAACAGCTAACGAAAATCAGGTTCGTCAGGCAGGTGCGCTCTGGGGATTGACGCTGATGTATCGGGATGAGCCGACAGTACTGCTGAGAGATGCAGCCCGCAAAGGCTTTGCATTTTATGCCAAGAATTCGAAGTGGGATGACAAGCGCGGTCGCTATGTGGTCTATCCAGATAATCAGCACGGAAGGACCGGGACAAATGCACTGGTGATCCTGAGCCTGCTGGAGATGTTGGAGTCAGGTAAGGCGCTGCCGGAAATTGAGCGTAATGTCTACTACGAATTCTTGAGGCAATACCTGCCCTTTCTGCTGACGTTGCGACGCACAGATGGACGGTTTCTGCCTATTTACGATTATAACAAGGGAATTGGCCGAGGGCGCCCATCACCGTATTTTGACGGGGAATCATTGCTGGCTCTGGTGCGATCTGCAAGATATTTCAAAGACGATAAGCTGAAGTCGCTGGCATTGGAATCGGCTGAAACCATGCGACGAATCTACGCTGAGGAAGCAATCCAGAACGATGACAGAGATCTCACCAAAGGTTTTTTCCAATGGGGATGTATGGCGTTTTATGAGATCGCGGATGCGGGATGGGACGAGGAGCAGACCTATGCAAAAGCTGCGGTTGACATGGGTTACTG
>MDTD01084923.1_pt1 | contig 25111 bp, 21 predicted proteins | sample 811221 | NCBI WGS metagenome assembly MDTD01 (sample SAMN05326646, study PRJNA326480) | marine metagenome | isolation source: seawater | place: Pacific Ocean: South West | collected 2011 | reverse complement strand
GAAATTGAAACGAAAACCGGCGCAAAACACATCGTTCGCTGGGATGGAGAGGAACCGACGTTTTCCTAGAACCTCGAGAACGAGGCTGGTCCTACGAAGCGTTCAGATGGCGTGCAGGCGCTCACTCTTGCTCATGTGAGGCGCCACGCCATCCACCAGGATCATGTGCGGGACGGTCAAGGCCGCGAGGCCGATGAAGACCACCTGCAGAACAGCCTCACTGAGTGCAAGGTCGCTTGAACGCGCGGCGAGCGCGACGAGTCCAGACCCCCACGTAATGAGCGTGAGCACAACCGTTGGCTTGGCGATGTCAAGGGCTGCCAAGGCCTCCCCGAAGATACGCCGCATGCTCAGGAAATGCCGTGCGGAATGAACCAGGCAGAAGTACACCGCGAAGCCGACCAAAGGTGGCGTGACGGCAAACAGGGTGGCCAAACCGATGGTTTCGAGGACGTAGGACCGACGGGCGTCGCCCGTTGTCCTGACAACAACGAGCAGGATGCATGCAGCCACAACAACGGAGGCGGCGTCCAAACAGAGCCATACGAATTCGGTGTCCGAACCTACGAGGGTCTGGAAGACAAGGTCGGTCTCCAGACGATGGAACTGACTGATGCCCGCGATCACCAAACCGCCTCGGGCGAAACTTTCGAGCAGCCACATGCTGGCATCTTCGTCGTCCACGTCTCCCCGTCCAAAGTGCAGCAGGCTGATCCCCAAAAAGAGGGTGAAAGTGAGGACAGGGGCCAAGAACCAGGCCAACACCACCGCCGCAGCGAGGCCAACGTACGCCAACAAGAACACCGCTGCCTTGGTGCGTTGCCGCATCCATCCGAGGTGAAGGGCCAGTGCACCGTCCATCGCGCCGTGGGGCAATCCGATGAACACAATGCACGCCAACGCGAGCAGGTTCAATCCGCCAAGCGACGTTGCAAGATCGAGTGGGGTCATGCCACCACCTTACGAGGCCGTTGAAACATCAGCTTCGAAACGCCCCGGATGAACGGCCATTTTGGCATCGTCATCATCACTTTGAGTCGGAGTCGCCATGATGCTTGGCCGCTCATGAAACGGATGAACTCCTCTCCGGTAAGCCCTGAGGCCATCCTTGAGAACATCGAAGGGCCATGTTGAGGCCAGTGTTTGAGCACCACCAGCAAAACGGTGTCCATCCACACGTCAATGCCCTTGTGCGGTCGCTTGAACCGAAGTGGCTTGCCGGAATTCACGTCCTCGATGGCGCGCTTGATCTGCTCTTGAATGAACACGAAGGTGTAGCCGCTGGCCGGACGAATGGCCCCAGCGTTGGCCCCGAGGCCGGGGATGGATGGGTCGTGAGGGGCAAGGGTGCCCATGGGGATGATGCCCTTCTCTTCGTGGTGCACCTTCACCACCCTTGTGTGGTGCTGTTCCATCAGGTAAGCATGGATGGCGTCGACGTAGTATGGCTCTGGCATGGGTTGAGGGCTGAAGATGGTTGATTCAACAAGCGCTCGGGTTTTGGAAAAGGGGAGCAGATAGATGAAATGCATGCCTTGACTTTGATCCACTCGGAAATCCATCAAAATCGCCGTGCTGTCGTCGAACGCAGGTCGGTCAATTTCCACTTCCAATCCATGGAAATGTTGCAACATCGCGTTTTGGCTGGAGCGTGGTGGACGGGAATCAAACACGAGGTCTGCATCAGTACGGTCTGTTTCGGTTTCGAACGCGACGTTGTGGGTTGCTGCAACGGTTTTGCAGCGGTCGAGGTAGGCCAACTTGTGCATCACGTGATAGGCGTGCTCGGTCGAGGAAAGCACCGCTGTGTCTTCGTGGGTGACGATGGACCAATTTGACCACGATGCGCGGGCGCCAGATGCAGCGAAATTCAGGCCTTCCGTGTTCCAGAACCCGAGCATGTGATCATGGGGCTCAGGCGCCCCTTCGGGTTGCATCACCGTGAAGGAATGAGTCGGAAGTTGGTCAGCCACAGACGCCAAGCTCATTGCGGCGACGCCATCGCCAAGCAGCACGGTCTCGACGGTCATCATCGGCTGCCCCCTGGCAACATGGTCGGCGACAGCAATGCGTGCAGGGTCGCATCATGGCCCGGACGCGGGTGGGGGAGCCTTCGAACAAGCCCGAAGGAGGCCTTGAGGGTGCAGAAGGCCTTGGTGGGCTTGCTTGTGACGTGCTTTGGGCCAAACCAAAGATGCTCAGATTGGAGGAGTTGGACGCCAATTTGTCGGTAAATTTTGGCGGCCACGCCAATGGAGAAATGCGCTCTGAACGGCAGGTACGCAAGCCCCGCCCGTCCGCTTGCATAGTATTCCTCAGCCAAGGCCAGGAGCCGACGCACCGCTGCTGTAACGATGGCGGCGTCGTCACATGAGGGGTTTTCCGCAGCACGAAGGATGTCCTCAGGCGCCATGCCCCATGTCCACGAGGCGGGCAGGTAGCGCCGCCCCATCTTGGCGTCTTCAACCACGTCCCGAGCGATGTTGGTCAGTTGCATGGCGATGCCAAGGTCGATGGCATGTGCTTCGGCGAGTGGGTTCCGAACGTTCAGCACCCTGCACATGAGAAGGCCAACCGTGCCCGCGACCTTGTAGGCGTACTGGATGAGTTCCTGTTCATCACGAATCAGAACCTCAGGGCGTTGATCGTCCATCAGGCCTTCCACCAGCGAGCAAATCACTTCGGTCGGCAAGGCGTGATCTTCAACCAAATCCCGGAATTGGTTGAGGACAGGATGGTCGTTCCACACGCCTCGTTCAAGATCGGATTGGATGACCTCAAGGTGTGCAGGTCCGTTCGGGATGTCCCCGTCTGCCATGTCGTCAAGGACCCGACAGAAGGAGTACAGGCGGGCGGCGTTGTGACCGATGGTCGGCCCGAGGAATCGGCGCGCCCAAAAGAAACTCTCGCCGCTGGTGGCCAACACCTGCTCTGGGTCGCCGAGCCTCAATTCGGCGTCCTTCATGCGCGGAAATGACGTTTGAGAGAATATAACTGGTTGTCTTTTTGCGAGATATTTCTCGAGGCAAAAAAGCGAATATTCTCATACCGAGAAATTGGACAGCACGCATGGCCACCGGTCAGTCAAGCGACCGCAAGGCGGCGGTCATCGGGAGCGGCTTTGGAGGCCTGGGTGCGGCCATCAGGCTCCAAAGCGCGGGCATCCAAACGGTCCTCTACGAAGCGAGGGATCTTCCGGGAGGGAGGGCATACGTCTACCACGATGACGGTTTCACCTTTGACGCGGGGCCGACGGTCATCACCGCTCCACACACGCTCACAGATTTGTTCGAACTGACGGACCGACGCTTGGAGGATTACATCCGCCTCATCGAAGTCACACCGATGTACCGTCTGATCTGGAGCGATGGGGACCGCTTCGATTACGTGCGGGATGAAGCCACCATGGTGGAACAAATCCGGGCACGGAGTCCACGCGATGCCGAAGGGTACCAGAAGTTCTTCCAATACGCCAAGAAGGTCTTCGATAAGGGGTACACAGGCCTCGCAGACCGTCCCTTCCTTCGTTTCTCGGACATGCTTGCAGTGTCTCCTTCACTGATGCGTTTGCGGGCAGATCGCTCCGTCTACAACACCGTGGCGAAGTACGTCAAGGACGACCATTTGAGGCAGGCGTTGAGTTTCCACTCCTTGTTGGTGGGCGGGAACCCCTTCCAGACCTCATCCATCTACACCCTGATTCACTTCCTTGAACGAGAATGGGGCGTCTATTTCCCCGAGGGTGGAACGCACGCTCTGGTCCGGACCTTGGTTCAACTGTACGAAGAATTGGGAGGCGAACTTCGGCTCTCGACGCCCGTGAAGGCCGTTGATCTCATCGAGGAGGGAGGGCGCACCAAGCACTGCATCACCGACGGAAACGGTGTGCAGGAAACCTTCGACATGGTGGTGTCCAATGCGGACGTTCACCACACGTACAGCCGGTTGTATGCGTCATCGCCGGTCGCTCAGCGTCGAACGCGGAAGCTGGAGAAGGCCGACTGGTCGATGTCCCTGTTCGTGCTGTACTTTGGTACGGACATCGCGTACGACGACGTGGCCCACCACACGATTTTGTTCGGGCCTCGCTACAAAGGCCTCCTCGATGACATCTTCAAGGGGAGTGAACTTCCTGACGATTTCAGCCTCTATCTGCACGTACCAACGGTGACCGACAAGAGCCTCGCTCCTGAAGGTTGCAGCGCAGCCTACGTTCTTGCGCCGGTCCCTCACCTTGGACGTGCAGACGTCGACTGGGACGCCATCGCCGAAGCATACGGCGATCGCATCATCGAGGCCTTGGAAGTGGAGATGCCCGATCTGAGCAAGCACATCGTGACGCGTCGCCACATCACTCCTAAGACGTTTGAAACCGAACTCGCGGCGTTCAAGGGCTCGGCCTTCTCGGTGGCTCCAAAATTGACGCAGAGTGCATACTTCCGACCCTCCAACAAGGACTCAGGCATTCCAGGCTTGTACCTCGTTGGCGCCGGCACGCATCCTGGAGCAGGCTTGCCCGGGGTGTTGAACTCTGCAAAGGCCACCGTGGACCTCATCCTCTCAAACGAGCGATGAAATCGGACCGATCCGAGGCTCAGCCTTGGTACAGGGCCAGCGCTTCGTCGACCGACGCGCCTTCGCAGATGATGGCGTGGCAGGCCGCCGCCATGCGCACGGCTTCCTCGGTGCCCTTCTGGTGGATGTTTCGACCCGTGGCCGCGCCGCGGCATCCGGACACGTGAATTTGGTCATGCAAGCGCTGGAGGAACTCCTTGGGTGGCATGGAGCCTCCACCGGAGCAGATGATGCCGGTGCGACCGGCCGCTTCGACGGCGATGCCGAGGCTCTCCGGAGCGGTCATGCCCTCGAAGGCGCGCGGGTAGTTCACCTTCGCAAAGTCCGCACCAATGCAGGCGGCGACACCGGCTGCACCGGCGATCAGTTGTGGGTCCTTCTCGTCCGCGACGGCCTGGCCACGGGGGTACATCCAGACCACGGCGAGCATGCCAAGTTCGTGCGCTTGGCGGATGAAGGTGGCCGCTTCAGTAAGCATCTCATGTTCGTGCTCGCTGCCGAGGTAGACCGTGTAGCCGATGCCCACGACGTTGATGCCGTTGTGGACCAAGGACATCACGTCGTCCATGTCCCACATCGCCATGCTCACGGGGTCACGCTGGGCCGTCTTGACAAGGTTCGTCTTTGAGTTGAGTTTGACCAGGTAAGGCAGGTCTGGGGCGTCTCGAGCGTACTGTGCGATGAGGCCGAGTTGACCGGCGAGCACGCCGAGCGTGCCTTCAGCGAAGGAGAGGTCACCGATTTCGAACAAGTGAGCAGGGTCGTTGGAGCTGAGCGGGATGCCTTCGCCGTAGAAATCGTCGTTGAGGTGCTCGATCTTTTGGTCGCACGCGAAGAGGTTCATCGAACCCGTGCCCGCGGTGGCGTTGAGGTAATTCTCGACGTAGGTGTCGATGAGTTCGTCGGGCACGTCGGCGGGCACCATGACATCGCTGGGGTCCATGGTGGTGGCCCGCCGTGACGGGACTTCAACGCTCCGTTGGGCGCTTCTGGGCGAATCGAGCGCAGTGACCCGTGTTGGTACCTCAGCCGGTACAAGCGACGCCCTGCCGCGGCGGCGGCAAATCGTTGCGTCCTTCTCCTTCACTGACCGGTGAAGGAAGGAATGCGCTTCTCGACGTAAGCCGCGATGCCTTCCTTGGCGTCGTCGCTGAAGAAGAGGGCCGCCTGGAGTTCACGCTCGAGCGCAAGGTGGTACTCGAAGGGAATCTCCGGGCCGGTCTGGCAGGAGCGCTTGATGTTGCCCACGGCCTTCGCGGCCTTGTTGGGCAGGGTGAATTGAGCGCTGACCCAGTCGAGCATCATCTCGCGGAATTCGGTCGCGTTCCCTTCCCAAATCTGGTTGATCAGGGTGTGGTTCTTGGCGTCTTCAAAGGACATGAGTTCGCCGGTCACCATCATCTCGAGGGCCTTGGCCTTGCCGATGAGGCGGGTCAGGCGAGCGGTGCCGCCGGTTCCGGCGAGCACACCGAGGTTGATCTCAGGCAAACCGACCTTGCCGCTGTTCTTGCGGGCGATGCGGATGTCCGCGGCCATGGCGATCTCGAGACCGCCGCCCACAGCGTGGCCGTTGATGGCCGCGATAACGATCTTCGGCGTTTGCTCCAGGCGAGAGAGGGTTTCGTTGGCGTGAAGGCAGAAGTTGTACTTGAAGCCGGGCGAGACGCTGTTGAGCATCTTGATGGACGCACCGGCGGAGAAGAACTTCTCACCGGCGCCGGTGATGACGATGGCCGTGACCTTGTCGTCGAAGCGGGCGCGGATGATGGCCTCGTCGAAGTCACGGAACATGCCGTGCGTGTAGGTGTTCACCGCGGTCTCGTCGCCTTGAAGGGGTTCGCCGCCGGAGTCGGAGGCGAGTTCGATGACGGCGATGCCGTTGTCGGTGGTGCCGTAGTTCACGAGGTTGTTGGGCATCGCTTCGAAGGTCAGGCCGTAGAGGTCGGACATGACCCGCCCAATGGAAGGGCGCTAATGAAGCAACCGCAGCGGCTCAGGCGAGCGTCGCTTCGGTTTCGTGGGCTTCTCCGTCTCGACTTTCAAAGGAGGTGTGGCCGCCGCTGCGCCGCGCGGCTTCCCACCGGGCCTTCACGGCTAGCGCAGCCTCGCTCTGTTCCCATGTGTCCCGCGGCTTGGCCGCGCGGAAGGGCAGGCGCTTCGGTTTCGTTGGCCCGCTGCCGCGTTCAAGCATGAACGGGGAGGTCGTTGCATACACGAGCCGCTTCAGCAGGCTTGGACGGAAGAGGCGACCGATCCATCGCAGGCCGTCACCAGACCGATTTTGGTCCTTCATCCAGCGCACGCACATGCGCTTGAACATGCGGTCGCCCCCCCTGTTCATCAGCCAGCGGTTCGCCACACTGGTCTGCACGTAGGGCAGGAGTTGCCGTCGGACTTCCTTGTCGTACGATGGACCACCAAGCATCTCTTGAGCCGCCAACACGCCCGACCATACGGCCATTCGCATTCCGAATCCCCACATGAAGTCCTGAAGGCCGCCCGACTCCCCGACAAAGTGCTGGCCCGTTTCAGGAACGGTGTAGAAGCCGTTGAGCGTGAAATCGCCCTTCCCACCGACGCGCTTGATCGGTTCCATGTCGATGTCTGGATAGAGCCGCTGGTAGGTGGCGATGCATTCGTTGAGGAAGCGCTCGCTCTTCTTCTGCTTGCGCCAGAGGCAGGTGCAAATGAGGCCAACGCCGTCGATGATGATGAGGTAGCTGTATGCGCCGGGCGCGAGTTTGTCGTTCAATTGGAACGCGATGTGGTTTGGGTGACTGGTCCGGAAAATCTCGCCGAGGGCAAGCGCGGATGTGTCCTTTGGACCGCAGGCCACGATGTCGGCGTCCTTCTCGTCAATGCGCGACTTGTAATGCAGCGTTGCTCCGGCTTCGATGGCCATCCGCTTGAACGCCTGGTCGATGGTGTGGTCAGACATGCCGCGCTCGACGATGCGGTACGCCACGCCGTCGGTTTTTGCTTGGGTGACCTCGTCGTCTGGATGAATGAGGTCCACCACGGAAAAGGAGGTGGATTTGAACGAAGTGGAATCAAAGCCCCACGTTTCGAGTTGGTCGAAGAAATCGGCATCCATGCTCCAATTTTCGAGCGCCTGAAAGTCTCCGTCAAATCGCGCACCGGAATCGGCCCGGATGTCGTGGACGTGGACTTCGCGGCCCGCCCGGGCGAGCAGCGTGGCGGCGGCCAAGCCCGAGAGCCCGGCTCCCATCACGGTGACGGGGCCCTCGCCTTCCATGACAGGACATCGGCGCGGAGGGTTTGAAGGATGCGCTGCCCGAGCATCGTCCATGTCCACCCCCTTCGAGGTGATTGTGGACACTCCCTCGGCCCGTCTCGAGCCTGATGCGCTGCTTCAACGCCTGCCCGTGGACGGCGTTGGGGCTGTGGTCAGTTTTGTTGGCCTGACGCGAGGGACTGAAGGTGACGCAAAGGTGCTCCGATTGGAGTTCGACGCGTGGCAAGAACAGTTGCCAAAGGTGCTTCACGACCTTGCGGTGCAAGCCGGCGAAACCCACGGCCTTCGAGCCGTGGCCATCGCGCACCGCATCGGCAGCGTGGAGCCCGAGGAACCCATCGTCGCCATCCACGTGGGTTCTGCCCACCGTGGTGCCGCTTTCGAGGCCTGCCGTTGGCTCATCGATGAACTCAAGCAGCAGGCCCCCCTGTGGAAAAAGGAGGTGACCGATCATGGAGCCACGTGGAAAGCAGGACTCGGTTGAAATTGAGGGCATCGTCGACATCGGTCGGAAACCGGCCGTGGACCGTCGAGCGGTGGCCGAAGGCTGGGTGACGCTGCGGCCCGAGACCCTCGCGGCCATCGTCGAGGGCCGCGTCGCCAAGGGCGACGTCAGGGAAGCGTCGACCATCGCCGCCATTCAGGCGGTGAAGGACACGCCGCGCATGATTCCTCATTGCCATCCTGTGCCCATCGAGTCGTGCAAGGTGCGTTGGCACGTGGAAGACACGCGCCTTGGTTGCGAGGTTGAGGTCGGTGCGCATTACCGGACTGGAATCGAAATGGAAGCTTTGGCCGGCGTCACCGCGGGTTTGCTCTGCGCGTTTGACATGGTCAAATCGCTGGAAAAAGACGCGTCAGGCCAGTATCCCGTCGCGCAGATCGACGGTGTGCGGGTCCTCGAGAAGCACAAGGGCACGGCCTGAGTTCTGTTCCGGTGTGTTCATCACCCCTCTTTCGTTCGCGGACCATGCGCGTCGGCGACGTCTGGCCCCACCTGCTCGAAGCCGTCGATATGGCGGCGCTGGCCAGCGCTGAGTGGCGTGGCCTTGGCGACAAGGATGCAGCCGACGGCGCCGCCGTGGAAGCGATGCGTCGCTCCTTTGACCACGCCCCCTTCGACGGCCGCGTGGCCATCGGCGAAGGCGAGCGCGACGATGCCCCCATGCTCTACATCGGTGAGCCGATTGGCGCCGAGGTCGGTCGCGAAGGGGCCCTCCAACTCGACATTGCCGTGGATCCGTTGGAGTGCACCAACAACTGCGCCGACAATCTTCCGAACTCAATTGCCGTCCTCGCTGCTGCACCCCGTGGCGCGCTGCTGCACGCTCCGGATTGCTACATGGACAAGATTGCCGCCGGCCCAGCCCTCGCCGGTCATGTCGATCTCGACGGTGAGGTGGCCTGGAACCTTGAGCAGGCTGCACATGCCCTTGACCGGGAGGTCTCCGACGTTCGCGTCGTCGCCCTTGACCGGGACCGGCACGCCGACCTCATCCGCGAGGTGAAGGATGCGGGCGCACAGCTCGAATTGATGTCCGACGGTGACGTCAGTGCGGCCATCTGGGCCGCCCGAGATGACGGCCCGTTCGACCTGTTGTTGGGCATCGGTGCGGCGCCGGAGGGCGTCATCACCGCAGCGGCCATTCGCGGACTTGGTGGCGTGTTCCAAGGCCGTCTCGTGCTCCGCAACGACGAGGAAGCTGCCCGTGCAGCCACGATGGTGGGGGATGACCTCGACCGTCGATGGGAAGCAGAGGACCTCTGTGCGTCCAAAGATGCGGTATTCATCGCTGCTGGAGTGTGCGACGGTTACCTTCCCGGTGTGGTCATGGACGACCACCGCACGGTCACCACCAGCGAAATCATCGACGTCGCTTCCGGCACGCGACGCACGATGGTGACCGAGCGTCGTCGATGACAAGGGTTCTTCATTCGGAAGGCCCGCGGCGTGTCATGGACGTGATGGTGGTCGGTAGCCTCGCCTACGATTCGATTCAAACTCCTGCTGCACAAGGCGAGCGGCTCCTGGGTGGCTCGGCCACCTATGCCGGACTGGCCTCCGCAGCAAACGATGCCTCCTGTGGTCTCGTGGGTGTGGTTGGTGAGGACTTCCGCGACGAAGACCGTGCTTTGCTCGCCAGCGCGGGCCTTCACTTGGACGGCGTCGTGACCGCAGAAGGGCGCACCTTCCACTGGGAAGGCGAGTATTCCGGCGCGATGGGCGAAGCGTCAACCCTGAACACGGAACTCAACGTGTTCGAAGCATTTGATCCTGAAGTTCCCGCAGCATGGACCGCACCGACCGTGTTGTTCTGCGCCAACCTCCATCCCGCGCTTCAGAGCAAGGTTCTGAATCAGTGCACACCCACTCGGCTGCGCATGCTGGATTCGATGAACCTCTGGATCGACATTGCGCGTCCCCTCTTGGTTGACGTGCTGCGCCGTGTCGACCTCGTGGTGCTCAACGACGGTGAGGTGCGGATGCTCGCCGACGATGCCAACTTGGTTCGCGCCGCACAATGGCTTCACGGTGAACTGCAGCCGGACGCCATTCTGGTGGTCAAGCGAGGCGAGCACGGCGTGCTTGCCATCCATTCCAGTGGATTGCTCCACGTCCCATCCGTGCCTTCGCCCGGTCTTGTGGACCCCACAGGATGCGGGGACAGTTTTGCAGGCACGCTCGCCGCTCACCTCTCCAAGGGAGAGGGCCCTGTGGGGCGAGAGGAGTTGCGGATTGGGCTCGAGCACGCGGCCGTGGTGGCGAGTTTCACCCTGCAAGGCCTCGGCGTGAGCGGCCTCGTGGCCATGGAGCAAAGTGACCGAGATGAACGGCTGGCGGCGCTCCGTGCCTTGACGCGTTGATCAACCGTCAAGCCGGTCCAGGTCGATGAACGGCCGTCCTGCCGCAGGTTCTGTGTGGACCTCGATCATGTCGCTGAACGATGAAGCAATCTGTCCTTGACGCTCACCGGTCAAGGTCTCTTCAGAAGCTGGAAGCGGAGCAACAGAGATGTCGTCAAGCAAGTTGCGGAGTCGATCATCGGCCCGTTCTCCACCGCTGGAGCCGGCATGAATGCGGTTGTGTTCGTCAACAATCGCTTGCGATGAGGCGTCGGTTCGCAGACGTGTGTGCTGCCAGGTGCTCATCGGCGCAACGTCCTCCGCAGCGACGGCCTGTCCGTCCTCGTCGCCATACATGGCGGCGTAGTCCTGCTCCTGCGGCGAGGGCGCAGGTGGTCGGAGGGCGGCATCGAACAGCCCACCGAGGGCTCGACGCCGGGGGCGAACTCCGCTTGCGGGCCGTGGAATGAGGTGACGAGGCGCGACGGTCCCCGTCTTCGGTTGCAGGTTGACCGGTTGTCCCGCAGGAGCGACGGCTCGCTCATTTTCAGAACGGCGCGAGGTGCCCACAATGCCGCGTAGCGGCGGAGCAGGAGGTTCAGGGGCCGTCTCGACGGATGCCGTGTCTGGCATGGGCTCTTGCAATCCCATGACGGGGAACATGGGCGCAGGCTCAGGCGCAAGGGCTGGCCGTGAATGGCCCGTTGGGCCGACGAAGCTGGGCAGGTACGGCTCTGCACCGGGATCGAAGGCAGGAAGCGGAGGCTCAACCCGTGGCGCAGGCAGAGCACGCTGCTCCTGATGCACGGCTTGCCAGCCTGTTCCGCTCACTGCGAAAGGAGAGCTTGCCTCCTCGCGGGCTTGTTGCGCCTCCTCCCGATCAACGGGCGTGCGAGGGTTGAGGGCATCGTGTGAAGGACTCGGGAGCGTTTCACGCTGTTCGATCATCATCTGTTGAGCTCGCGCGTGCAGGCCGTCTCGTGGAGGGGTCACCGGCACCGGCACATGGACCGGTGCGAGGTAAGCGTCGGATTGCATGGGCGCCCGCCGGTCCTCGATGGTGATGTTGACCGCAGGAGCGGGAGAAGCAATGCTTGGCGCCGGCGTTGACGGCTCGTCAAAGAAGTCGGCCATGATGGCCTCATCTGGAGCCGCCCGCGGTACAATTTCCCCCTCGAGAAGGCCGGTGATTGGCGTCGGGACCACCAGTGCTTCAGGTGTCGAGCGGGGTTGCATGAGGTCGTTCAGCCCCACGCGTGCTTCAGCCAGCGGCTGGCCCGCCATGAGCCGCCCCATCAGGTAAGCGAGCATCATCAACTTGCCATCTGCACCGGTGATGACGTGACATTCGCCGTTGTGCAAGTCGACCGTCAGGGTTGGGCGACGCGTGAGCGCCCATGCACCCACAAGGATGCACCCAACGGTCATGACGACGTTACGCACGGCGACCATTTCGATGGTCCAGCCCGCCATGCCGATCAGGATGAGGCCAAACAGGTGGCTGTACGGGGGCATCAGGTGCGTTTGGTGATGGTTGAAGGAACTGATGGACGACAGGGGAAGGGTCGTGGTTTTTCCCTCCTTTGCGCGGATGAGGAGGGCGGAAGGATCGACCTCAACGGCCACCCTTCCACGCATCCCGGCCAGATGCAGCCCGTCGAGGACCTCACGGTCCAACTGCATCGGGCCGGCAGACGCCGGCACGATTTCTCCCATCCGCGCGCACTTGGTGGAGAGGAATATGAATGCTCCCTCATCCTTCCTCTTCCGCAATGAGGTTGCAGGGGGCGGCTTCGTTCGCCGAATCACGCCTCAAATTCGAGCCGTCCAGAGCCGATGATGCGGGGTTTGGAATCAAGCTGTGCGATGATGGCTTGAGGCGGGGATTGGGCTCGAATGAGCGCGGGGTGGTCCCACTCAACGGTGAGGACGTTCGCTTCGGCGCCGGTCACTCGGCCGACAATGAATTGCAAATCGACCGAGAGGTGAATCACGTCTCCTGTTTGCAAGGTTCGGCGCTGAAACGGGGATGGCGTCAGGTGAACGGTCGAGCGAGCATGTGCCACCATGGCGGGAGGTCGGTGTGTGCCCGTGCGTGCATCGTCGATTGGCGGATGCACAATGAGCGTTCCACCGGTCAAATGCGCCTCCTGGGCGTTGCGCAGTGCGAGGCCCACGCGATCGCCGGCCGTGGCCGTCGGCACGTCATCGTCCATCACCTGCAGGGATTTCGCCGTGCCTCCACCCTCAGCGGGAAGGAGCAGGAGTTCGTCGTGCTGTTGAACGGTCCCCGCCTGCACGTATCCAATGGCGACGAGTCCAATGCCGCGGACGTTGAAGTGCTGGTCGACAGGGATGACCAGGGGCTGTTGCGAGGCTTCTGCGAGTTCGTCCGCCAAATCGTCCATCAGCGCGTAGAGGCGTTCCCTGAGGTGAGGACCGTCCTCTTGCTCAAAGGACCACGCCGCAAGGCCGGCTTGTTGGAAAAGCCCCTTGACTTGGTCTTCGTCAATCCAACCGCCGTCCGTTGGACGAATCACGGCAAGGCCTCGCGTGAGGCCTGCGCTGGCGAAGGCCACGAGGGCTTCTCCGAGTGTGGCGTCAACGGCTTGCACCTCGATGAGCCCCACCCGTGCGGCGGAAAGGGCGTTCAGCAGCGGGCGCAGACGCTCGGGATATTTGGCCGGACGAATGATGGAGAGGATTCGGGCGCCTGAATCGCCCATTTCCTTGTTGACGTAGGTGTGGACGTCACGCTGGTCGCTCGGTTTGGCGATCAACCGCGCAAGGTCGTCGGTACACACCGCCGCGATGTTGAGGACCGGCATGGGGTGGCCTCGGGATGCTCCACATCAAGCCTTGGACGCTGCACGGTTGCGAAGCATGTTCGCTCGGAGTTCCTCAGCATGCGCCCACTCACGCTCAGCGGCTTCGCCTTCCGGCGTCAGTTGAGGAATCGGGATGGGACGCATCATGGAGTCGATGGCGACGAAGAAGAAGTATCCCTCGCAGATGGGGCGGCGTTCCCAATCCGACTTGCTCATCGATTGAGCGGTGACCTTCACGCAGGCGGTGTGGGTGGACGTGAACACGACCTGGCCGGTCACTTCGAGAAGGTCGCCTTGACGGGCTGGAGCGATGAAGGTCAAGGTGTCGATCGAGATGGTCACGAATTCGCGATGTGCGAACTTGGCACAAGCGATGCCTCCGGCTTTGTCCATCAAGGAGAGCAACCGTCCGCCAAACAGCGTGTCGTAGGCGTTGGTGTCCTGAGGGAAGACTTCCTCGATGAGGGTCACGGGTTCAACAGAGAACGGTTGCACAATTGCCCCTCGCGTCCGACGGTCATGAAGCCTCGCCATCGGGGAAGGCTCATGACGTGACTTCGTCGGCTTGTTGGTCATGGGGGTGTGTGTCGGCCTGATGTCGGGCGGCATCGATTCTCCCGTGGCGGCCGCGCGGGCCATGCGCGCCGGTTGGGACCTCCATCCGCTGCATTTCAGCATGGAGCCCGTCACCGGCCCGGAGGCGCAAGAACGCACCATGGCCAGCCTGCAACACCTTGGTGCGATGGACGGCGCGCTTGGAGTTGACGTGAGCACACGGCTCAATCCAACGCTCATGGTCGTCCCTGTCGCAGAGGTCATGGCCAAGTTCACCGAATCATGGTGCCATTCGGAGTACTTCATCCACATGAAGCGGGTGTTCAACACCGTGGCGACGCTGCACGCCAACGAGGTTGGTGCAAGCCATGTGTTGACCGGAGAAAACCTCGGTCAGGTCTCCAGCCAAACCCTGGGCAACCTTGGTGCTGTCGAGGAAGCCACCAAACTTGAGATCCTCAGGCCCTTGCTCGGGTTCGACAAATCAGCCATCACCGACATGGCCCGTGCGCTGGGCACCTACGAACTGAGCATTGGACCTGAGGTCTGTGACGCGCTCGGGCCCAAGCACACCACCACCGTTGGCAACCGGGAATGGCTCGAGCGAAGCGAGGCTCGCGTGGGCGGTTTGTTGGACCTCGCGAAGCACGCTTGGTCACAGCGCGTGAGCGTGCCCCTCTGAGGCACGTCGAAGCACCCTCACGGGGACTCTTTTAGGCAGGCTTGCTGTCGCGCAGACGCCGGTGTCGCCATGAACGCAAATGCCCCCCGCCGCTTGCCCGCCCTCTTGATGATGGCCATGCTTCTCCTCGTCCCTCTCGCGTCCTCCATCAACGTCACCACGTTTAGCGGTGGAGATGCCGAGGCCGTGGTCGATGTTCGCGACCCTGCGACGTGGTTGGACCTCGATGATGCGTCCGTGACGCTCCCTGCCGGTGAGACCGTGACGTCGGCCTCGATGACCGTGGGCACGGCCATGGCCGAGCACGATGCTTTCGTGAGGATCGACACCGAGACCCTCCCGAAGACGTGGAGCCCCGACGCCAACGGGCAGCTGACCTCCTTCTCGGCCAAGTCCTCTTTCCAGTTCGAAGACGGGTCAGATGCCACGCCTGTTCGCCTGACGTCGAACGGTTTCCTCAGCGATTTTGAGGGCACCACGAAGAACTTCACCGACGGCACGCAGCCGCCCATGAGCCCCATGTCGTGGGGTCACGGCAGCATTTCCTCCTCGCTCGGCATCCTCCCAACCGGCTGCAAGTCTGGTGAGATGTGCTGGGGCACCAACCCCTTCGACGACGATTACCGTGACGACAACAACGGAAACGCGTTCGACAGCAGTTTGTTGTCGCCTGCGATTTTCGTTGACCCCGCGATGGGCGGGACCACCTTCCGCTTTTCCTCCTTCCACGCCTTGAACTACCTCGAGTCCGGAACGGGTGGCGTTCAGAAGTACTACCGCGACTGTGCGTACATCGAAATTCGAGAGCGCAACGACGAGTTCTTCCCTCCCGACACCAGCGGTCCAAACGCGTTCAACTACATCCCTGTCGACCAAGCCAACTCCTCCAACATTGGCTTTGGAAACGGGCTGTACACGAAGGGCAACAACCAGGGTCAAATCCAGAGCGGCTGCCAAGGCGTTGGTTCGACCCAATCCGCCCTTGGTGGCACGTCCGTGAGCACCAACAACCCCAGCGGGTGGGCAGACATCGCCATCGATTTGACCGATTACGTGGGTCAGTGGGTGCAACTCCGCTTCGTCATGGAGCACAACAACGTGGGCGGCAACGGCAACACGCCGACGAACTACACCATGCCTGGCTGGTACATCGACAACGTTCGCTTGGGCCAACTCCTGCCTGCAAACGGCTGGATGAAGGTCCGCGGCTTCCTTCCTTCTGTGAACGGAGGAGACCCACAACCCAACGGCTACGGGCTGCTCAACATGGAGCTCGAGACCACCCAGACGGGGACCCTCAACGTGGACGTCTACAACACCCAGACCGGGCTGTTGGTCAACGACCTTGACGGCAACCCGATGTCGGGCTTGACCGGGGACATCATCGAGCTCTGGAACATCGACGCCAACGTCCACAAGTCACTGGACTTCATGTTCAATTTCGACTCAGGCCCGGATCGACTTTCCACGGCCGTGCTGCACGGGTTCAACATTGGAACGCGTATCGGAACCGGATTCAACCAAACCGATTTGGCCAATCCGGAAATCTACGGAGGCGCGTGGAACGCGATGGCCGGCCCCTACGCTTACCAGCCGACCTTGGTGGACACCGGATTCTCACCTTCCATCGAGCGCATCAACTTCGATCATCCCATCGTGGCCATCAAGCCCACCGTCAACCGAGAGTGTTCGGAAGCCCCAGACATCCAGTTGTCCACCATCGAGCAAGATCTTCCTGAGGACATTGTTGTGGACCAGTGGAATCAACTCAGCAGCCCAATGTTCGGTTTCGAGGCCTTGATCAGTTTCAACTTCGACCCCGCGAACAATTTCTTTGATTGTAGGGTCTCAGAAATTTGGTTCGACCTCCGCTTTGGACACCACGCCAACGACGTTCGCGTGGACCTGGCCAACGACGGTGACATCGACTGGGCCTTTGACCAGCCCGCCTTCGGTGCGCTTGGTCGTCAGACCATGTTCTACAACGCCAAGATTGGCGATGTGCACACCGGTGTGGACAGCAAAACGATGACGCTGAACCTTGCTGCGCAAGCGGTCGGCGGCGGCTTCGTGCTGCCCTACGGTGCGACCGTCACGGCCGCGGACATCGTCTTCGATCAGAACACCATCTACTCCACGACCGACGCAGGTGAGGGCTTCGACCTGATGCTCGCCGTCGGTGGTTTGAGCGAAGACCTCGGCGCCATGCCGAACGCGACGCGCATCATGCCCACCATCGGAGGGACGCCGATCGGCTTGGCCGACGCCATCAACAACCTCCTGAACGACCCGCAAGTGCCCTTCGCCTTCGAGGACGACTACGGCAACCAGTGGGTGTCCTTCCGCTTCGAACTTGAGAGCCTCAACGCCTCGACGGGCAGTTCGCTTGTGGTCCGTGACCTCGACATCCTGTACGACTGGGAGCGCACCTTCGACGAGTCCGACGGCTTCGACCGCGAACTGAATCAGGGCGTGGCGCTGGCCCAAGGCACGGGTACGGCGGACATCCCCTTCGCGGTGTACACCAGCAACGGTGGTGCGGTGCGCTTTGCCGACCTCAGCGTCAGCACCGCGTCGGGATACGACAGCACGATGACCGTCACCGGCAGTCCTGTTGGTCTCTACCCCTCGGGCGAGATCTACGAGGTGACCAGCACCCACGCGGTCGACGGCGCCACGGGCACCACGCTCGCTGAGGCCGTGTTGCTCTTCGAATCCTCGACCGGAACCGTCGAAGTGGCGTGGTCCGAAGTGACCGGGTTCGAGAAGCGCGCTGACCCGGGCAACTACCTGACGTTGGAAACCTCCACCGTGGTGGACACCACGAGCCCTGCGGGCAAGGACATCACCTGGCGCTTCCGCGTGAACCCCGCTTGGGAAGACGCGGACACCCTGCGCCTCTACGCCTTCAGCGTCGGTGCGAACGGCGTCGATGGCCTCCCCGCTGCGGTCCTCTTTGACCCCAGCGAAGGCAACGCCATCGAGAACGACGCCAGCATCACCAGTTTGCAGGTGCTCAACGCCAACGCCGAGGTTCAGGACCTCGACGACGCGGTTTCCACCCGCTACATGACCATCGACATGAGCGTCCGCTTGCAGGACCTTGACGTCGCACCCGATCCCTCCGCCTACAACCTCGTGCTGGAACAGCAGACCGTGGACAACATCGACGGGAACATCACCATCGGATGGACCGAGATCGACAACATCAGTGGCCCCATCGGTGGGGACATTTCGTGGCCCATCGACCTTGGCCAGGGCGCTGCTGGGGACGAAATCCTCCGTGTTCGCATGGCCGGCTACGAGGGTGGCGACACGCTTTGTCCCGGTGCTGAATTGCGACCGGACGACGATTGCGCGGTGCCGTTCAACCTCTCCATCGACACCTACGAGCCCAACCTCCTTTCCATGTCGGTCTTCCTTGGCGGAGCCGACCTGCCAGAGAACTGGCGTCGCGTGTACGACGACACTTGGGTGATTCCTTCTGCAACCCAGCAGATGCGCCTTATCGCGCAGGACCTGCCCTCGCCGCCGGAGACCATGACGATGCACCTTTGGGTGGAGTACGAACACGACACCGACGGTGACGGCGAAGCCGATCCCCAAGAATACACGATGGTGACCCTGAACAGCGACGGTGGTGCTCCAAACGCCTCTTACATCGCCCAATTCAACGACGAAGCCAACCTCGGGCGCGATCCCGTGGGCAAGGTGAGCGTTTGGATTGAGGGCTTTGACCTCGCAGGCAACTCCATCGATGGGGGCTCAGCTGGCTTCGAGAACGACTACGTGACCTACGTCTCCATGAGTTCGGCCACGCCGGTCATCAACAACGTCTACATCGAGGACGCCAATGGGCTGCGCTTCATGCGTTCGACCGACCCCGGTTATCAGGGCCTTGAGAACAAGACGGTCTATGCAGGCAACACCTACCACGTGATCGTCGAGGCCCAGGACGGCAACGGCTGGCGTGACCTCGACACCATCCGCGTGAACCTCGACGGAGCCTCCTCGGAAGACATGGTCATCAACTTCCACCCGCGAAACGGCACGGCGTGGACCACGTCGCCCTACCTGACCATCGTCGACGACGACGAGCTCTCGCCGAGCCTGCGCCGCATGGACGGTGGTGCGCTGATCGATCCGTTCGAGAGCACCTTCTACCTCGACCTCCCAGTTCGCCTGGCATGGGGCATTCCTGGCCACGTCGGTGCCAGCACGCCAAAGGTGAGCATCCAGGACTTCGACAACGTCATCCAGAATTACCTCGGTCTCTCTGGACACCTCCAAGACTGGATGTATGCCGACGGCGTGAGGCTTGACTTCCGCGCAGACCTCAACGCTGGCATCATGGAAATTCCCTACATCTCTGACCAGACCGAACCCGTGACCAACGACGTCCAGGTCGGCTTTGTGGGCCCTGGCGACACCATCCGCTTCGAAGGCCGCTACGCTTACGTGGCCGGTTTGGCAAACGGCGTCTCGATTCAGCCTGAGATCCCCCTCACGATGGAAATCACCCGCCAGGCTGCGGCCAAGGTCAGTGAACCCGGGAAGGATTACATCCCATACCAAGGTGAGGTGTGGACCGAGACCTTCACCGGCGGCGTGTTCGATTTCAACATCACCGCACCGCCCGTGACCAACGAATTCGTGTACACCTTCCGCCTCATTGACATGCCCACGGGAGCGACGGACGCGACGGACGCGTATTGTGGTGACTTCGACGGCTACGGTTGCGCTGAGTTCACGCTCAAGGTGGACTTCAACGCCCCCAAGGTGGCCAGCAACAGCTGGGAGTTGACCAAGGGCGGAACCGAAGACGCCCTTGGCGAAGACCTGCCCTCCTCGGTGCTCCACTGCGTTGACGCGGTCGTGACCATCGAAGAGCCTGAGAAGTTGCTCGAGGACGAAGTGGAGATCCGCTGGCAGTTCTACGCCGACCCAAGCACGGGGCTTACCTGGCCCGTCTACGGTCAGGCCTTCGGAGCCGGCCCCCTCTCGACCCCGGTGAGCCTCGTGAAAGGTGTCGGTGAATACTACGCTTCGGCGGATTGCATCGACCTTTGGCCTGACCCCGTTGAGCCCTCGGCCGCTCAAATGGCCGGTGTCCGCGTCATCTTCTGGGTGTACGGCACCGATTCCGCAGGATCCTCAATCCTCGGTGGTGGCCCCACCTCTGACGGCAACGTGGTTCCAATCAACGGCAATTCCGATGAGGCCACGTCGCAGTACAACCTGATCAATGAAGAAGCGGTCTTCACCGTCGGCACGGTGCGCTTTGACCCTGCGCAGCCCGAGGTCGGACAGCAAATGACCCTCGAGGTCTACTTGCAAAACACCGGCAGCCTTGCTGGAACAGTTGACCTGCGCGTGATGGGCGTCTACGACGGCATCGCTTCCCGTGAAACCGTGCACACCTCGCAAGAGTTGGGCATCGGTGCTACCGCTTGGGAATCCATCACCCTCGAAGCCTACCTGACCCCAACGACCGGTCTGTATTACCTGATCTATGACGAGGTCAGCGGTGAACTGCTCTACAACGGAAGCGAAACCGCGGGCGGCCTGATCAACGTCAAGGTCCAGAGCGACGAAGGCCAAGGCGGGGCCATGGCCCTCTTGCTCGTCGGTTTGGTCGGTGTGGTCGCCGTGTTGGCCACCCTTGTGATGGTGCTCCTCCGCCGAGGCGGTGGCGGCTCGGTCGTGGACGACGATGACGAATACGACGATTACGAGGAACAAGACACCAAGCAAGTCGTGAACATCCCGGCCAGCGCGCCTGCTGCTGACGTCAGTCCGCAAATGGCGGAAGCGATGAAGACCTTCCCACAATGGACGCAAGAGCAAATCCAGGGGTACTTCGACCAAGGTTGGGACATTCCCTCCCTGCTTGAGTGGGTCAACAGCCAGGAGTGAGCCTGACCATGACCCGTGGCTGGTCCACGGCTTCGTGGGAAGATCCTGACGGAGGGACGATCCTCCTGCACGGGACCTTCCCCACGGTGGTCCTGCCGCGCAGCCTCTGGCCAAACCCGAAGGCGTGGGACGGTCTTGCGCTGCTCGACGATGCTGGAGCGCCGGAGGCGTGGTTGCAAGAGGAGGAGGACGAGCGAGCCTCTCCCGGCGTCAACCTCGAAGCGGCTCGATTTGGCATCGGGCATGAAGCGCATCTTCTCGATGCCCTCACCAGCATCGACGGTCCCCTGACCGGTCGGTTTCCTGACCCTGAGCCGCTTCGCTTGTTCCGTGAGGCACAGCGTTCTGACCGGTCAGTGTATTTCCTCGAGCCGAACCTGGACGACGAGGCGTGGTCCGATCACCTCTCGCTTGAGGCGAAGGAACGGACGGATTGGCGCCGGCTCATTCGAAGGGTGCGCAGCCGTCGTGCGTGGCGAAAGGCACTGTCGGACGCTGCATCAGGGGTCACGTCCGGTCCAGAGGACGGCATGGCCGAAGTCATGGTCTCCACGCGCGCGTGGTGGCAGATGTGGGACGCAGACCTGACGGTGACCACCCGTCTTTCTCGCGACCGTCGCTTTGCCGCTCGGGCCCGAGGTGCCTTGGCCGAGGTGCGGAAGGCGGGGGGTTCCACGCTCCTTCTCGTGCTGGTCGAACCGAGGGTGGATGCCCTGGTGAAGGCGCTCAATGAGGGCCCTCCGGCCGAGGTCATCGTTTCATATGACGACCTCGTCGCGTCGTTTGAGGAGGCCTAACATGAGCGAAGGAATCGACGTTCGTGTGGAAAACCGCCTCATTCGGTTCATTCCTGCGACGCCTGTTGACCAGGCCCGAGTCGAGGCTGACCTCGGCGGTGTCCGAGCAGGCGAGCTTGTGGTCGTGGCCCTGACCCGCCCTTCGGCGACGGTCATCGTTGATGCGGAGGGACGTCTCATCGTTCACGGCACGCACCGTGTGGAAGCGGCTCAAGCGGCGGCCAAAGAAATCCTGATTCGGCTTGGTGCAAGTGACGCCTCACTGAGCATGGAATTTGGCCCAATCATCGCCTCCTTCCAATACCGTCGAGCCGTGCACATCGAGCGCCTTGCTGGCGATCTCGGGGCAGGGCAAGGCGAAGTGGACGAACGGCTTGGCTGCGTGTGCATCAACGACGAGCGACACGGCCTGACCATTCACCTGTGGAGCAACGGTAAGGCCGTGGCCACTGAAGCTCGTCATCCGAACATGGTGGCGATGGCCGCCGTCCACTGGCGAACGCAAATCGAGAGCCGTCAAGCCTTCGTGAGCGAGGCCTGAGGATGTCGTCGTACCAAGGGCCGGTGACCGACGACCACTTCCACCTGCGTCGCGACGGCCGCTGCATCGCTGCAGCTGAGGACTTTGCTCGTGCAGGTGGCACCGATCTGGTCCTCGTTCATTGCCCCGATTTTGCTGCCCCGCCCACGGACGAGGCCGGACATCGCGCGGCGTACGCTGACACGATTGCCATGGCAGAAGAGGTGCGAGCTTCGGTGGGCCTTGGCGTGCGTGTGGTCCTCGGGCCACACCCGGCCGCCTTCGCCCATCAATTCGAGGCGTGGTCGGTCGACGGCGAGGCCGGCCGTGCTCGCGCCGTCGAAGCCTACACCGCGAGCATCGATGCTGCCGTGGCCTTCATTGACGAAGGGAAGGCCCACGCTGTGGGCGAGGTGGGTCGCCCTCATTGGCCGGTCAGCGAGGACATTTGGGACCTCTCGAACGAGTTGTTGGCGTGGACCATGCGTCGAGCCGGCCGCGAGGGCTTTGCGCTTCAGCTGCACGTCGAAGGTGAGCAAGCCTCCACCTATCCTGAACTCGCTGACATGGCCGACCGGGAAGGTTGTCCTCGTGATCGCATCGTTCGTCACTACGCTCCTCCAGACGTCAGCGCATCGTCCACGCATGGTCTCATCCCCAGCGTTTTGTGCGGAAAGGGGGCCCTGCCGGTGCTGTTGGAGACGATGGACGATGCCCGTCATGGGTTCATGCTCGAGACGGACCACATGGACGACCCGGCTCGTCCCGGAGCGGTGCTTGGACCAAAGACGGTTCCAAAGCGGACCCGACAACTCAGCGAAGCCGGTGTGGACGACGAGGTGCTCTATCGCGCACACGTGGACCTTCCTGAGCGCCTGTACGGGCCCTCCATCAGGGCCTGATTCTGTGCTCTACAGGGCGTCATCTTCATGGCGGAGTCGCATCACCCGCAACCAATGAGCCGCCCCTCACGAGCTGTGTGGACCGTTGGGTTGCTGCTGGCTTCCCTGCTGCTCGTAGCGGCCCCGAGCGCCCAGGCCCAAATTGGCATCGGCGTCCAAATCGACTGTGACGGCGACCCAGAGCTCAACGTCGCGCCCTCAGAAAACGAGGATGTGGTCATCACGTGCACCGTGTCAAATTCAGGCCAACTGGAATCCACCATCTCGGTGGATTACGAGTGGCAGGACGATGACCCTCGTGTGGACATGTCGCTTTCGGAGGACGAATTCACCCTCGCCGCAGGTGCAGAAGAGGAGTTTGAGGCGACCTTCTCTGGCTCGCCGAGGATCGAGGCCGACCTCTCCCTTGACTTCGACATCACCGCTTCCATTACCTCGGTGATGGTGCTCCCAGTGGACCAGCTGAACCAATCTGCGACCTACTCCGGTGAGTTGACGATTGCAACGTTCGGCCAGGTTGACTTGACCCTCACCGACCGTTCCACCCGGAACCTCGAAGTCAGCGAGGAGGTCAGCATCGGCTTCACCATGGGCAACGACGGCAACGCCGAAGACAAAATCGAGGTGAACATCGCCAACCTTGCCGAACTGGAAGGAGCCGGTTTCAGCTTCCCCGAGGGCAGTTTTGTTGCCGAGACCGTCATGGTCGAGGGGACCTCAGCCGAGCGCACCATTGTGCTGCGCACGCCGTCTGAGGTGACCGAAGAGGTCCGCGTCCAAGTGGTCTTTGAAGCGACGAGCACCAACGATGCCACGGCCGAGCCGATGCAATCCACCGTCACCGTGGTCGTTCAGCCCGCCACCACCAACGCCGCGTTGGTGGGAGGTGGCCTTGAGGAACTCAGTCAAGACCAGATTCAGCTCTATGCCGCCATTGGCGGGGGCGTGGTCGTGTTCTTCCTGCTCATCTTCGTGGTCGGCCGTTTGGTGCGCCGTTCCAGTGGCCCTGAACTCGAGGAAGTGACCGAACTCGACGAGCCGGACGTGCCCGTTGCTGCTGCTCCCGTTGCCGCCGCCGCCCCAGTCGACGAGTTTGACGGCATGTTTGACGATCTTGACGGCCCTGACGAGTTTGATTTTGACGGACTGTGACGGAAGGTCCTGTTCGGGTCACGTCCCCGCATTTTCCGGGCCTCTTCAGGGGGAATGGTCAAAGGCCGGTGTGCCCGGCTACACCGATGGAGGGTGTGCGTATGCTGGACCTCAAGGGAAAGACAGCCTTCGTCTTCGGTGTGGCCAGCGAGGATTCCATCGCGTGGGCCATTTGCCAACAACTGGCCGCGGCAGGCTGCACGCTGTACCTCGGCTATCAGAAGCGCTTCATGAGCCGGATCTTCAAACTGAAGGACCAACTTCCTTCCATCGGTGGCTTCTACCCCTTGGATGTCGCTGAAGATGCCTCCACCAAGGAATTCTTCGACGCCTTCGCCGCAGAACACCCGGGCAAGAAGGCCGACATCTTGGTCCACGCCATCGGCTTCGCGCCGCGAACCTGCTTCGATCGCCCGATTCTCTTCGTCGAGGATGCCGACATCAACACCGCGATGACCATCTCCGCCAACAGCCTGCAGCGGTGCCTCAAGCACGCACTCCCATACCTGTCCGAGGGTTCATCGACGATCACCCTGACCTATGCTGCCTCCACCCGATATGTGCCGTCCTACGGCATCATGAGCATGGCCAAGGCCGCCCTTGAGTGCTGGACGCGGGAATTGGCCTGTCACCTTGGGCCGGAGGGCCACCGCGTGAACGCGATTTCCTCAGGTCCAATCCGAACGATCGCTGCCTCGGGCATCCCCGGGTTCGACAACATCCTGAATCACGTGGCGTCCAACGCGCCGCTTCGAAGGAACGTCACGCAATCGGACGTGGCAGGGACCACCTTGTGGTTGGCAAGTCCGCTTTCGGCAGGGGTCACCGGGCAGGTGATTCACGTTGATGCAGGCTATTCGATCACGATGGTGCCGGAGACCATCATGGAGTGAGGTGAGGGCATGACGATCACCACAGCGGACGGAAAAGAGGTCGGCGGGACCGACCAGGGCCCCTTCGAACCCATCGCCATCATCGGTTGCTCGGCCCTGATGCCCGATGCAGCGGATGCCGCGACGTTTTGGCAGAACATCATCGACGCACACGTCAGCATCCGTGACCTGCCCGAGGGCCGATGGCCGGG
>MDTD01080766.1_pt1 | contig 25112 bp, 12 predicted proteins | sample 811221 | NCBI WGS metagenome assembly MDTD01 (sample SAMN05326646, study PRJNA326480) | marine metagenome | isolation source: seawater | place: Pacific Ocean: South West | collected 2011 | reverse complement strand
TCGTCGTCGTCGTCGTCGTCGTCGCGGTTTCGTCGGATTCGCGGGCGCGGGGTGTCGGACTCGCGCGCGGACGCGGGGACGCGGACGCGCGAGGAGGTGGACGCGGCGCTGTCGAATCGGTTCATCGCGCTCGACCCCGTCGGGGACTTTTTGATCGCCGTCGATCGCGAGCGCATGGAGATATGCGCGAGTCATCACGCCAACGTCATCGGTGAGGACGGAAGGGCGAGAGATCCTCGGACGGGGGAGGTGATTCCGTGCGACGGCTCGTACGAACCGCCGCCGCCGACGCGATTCCGGGGACGAACGGCGAAGGAATTATCGGTGGAGATATTGGAGCGGGGGGACGGGGCGTGGTGTTCGATGATGTCGCACGCGAATTATCTCGGTCGGGAATTTCAGCGCGCGGAGGCGTGCATGACGAGCGGGGATGAGTATGTGCAGGATTGATTGTTGATTGTTGATTGTTCAGAGCGGATTGTCGAGAGAGACGCGACATCTGTCCTTTTTCGCGCGAACTTTGAACTTTGTATCTATAACATGTAAATTCTACTACGTATACGCACACGTGCTCGCCTCAGAGGAAATAATCTGGACATCGCTTCACCGCCTGTTGCTCCTCCCCACGTCTCGGCGCCGGATCAAACTGAAGAAACGACGTCTCCAAATTGTCGTCCACCTCCATGATGCTCGCTTGGTTGCCGCACCTGTAGCAGTAATTGGGCGCGCTAAAGATCGTCACCAGCGACTGATCGTGATGCCGCAGGTACCCCTCCATTACCAATTGGTGCGCGCGAGCGATGAGCTTCAATCCGTTGTTCTGATTAAACTGCTCCGTGATGTCCTGCCCAAACGTGTACCCGGCGCCGCGAGGACTCATCCCCCACCCCGCGCGGTCGTCCGGATCGCTCCACACTAAATCGCACACCGGTCCCTCGTGCGGCACTTCGGCGAATCGGTCAATCTTGCGCACGTCGTCCAGCGTATCGATGGACGGCGACAACCCACCGTGCGGACAGAAAATTTTGTTTTCGATCACCGCCGACAACGGCATGAAGTCAAACAAATCCGTAAACGCCTTCCAAATTCCCGCGTGCCCGTACTTTCGCATGCACTCGTCATAAAACCCATACACCTGCGTGATCTGTCTCGACTCGTGATTCCCACGAATGATCGTCACTCGATCCGGATACCTCACCTTGAGCGCAACCACCAGCGTCACCGTCTCCACCGAGTAGTAGCCGCGATCGACGTAATCCCCCAAAAACAGATAATTCGTATCCGGCGCCAACCCTCCCATCTTAAACATCTCCATCATGTCGTGAAACTGTCCGTGTATGTCTCCGACCACCGTCACCGGCGCCCGCACGTGCTGCACGTTACTCTCCTCCGCCAACAAACCTCGAGCTCGATCGCACAGCGTCATGACCTCTGCCTCGGGAAGAAACTTGTGCTCCAACAGCGCGCTCACCATGGCGTCGTAATCCCCGTACTCGCTCACTTTTAAACGCGTCATGTCTCGTCACCCGTTCCGTATCCCACACCCACGCCTCGCGCGCGCCCACGCCTCGCGCGTCGTCGATTCGTTTCGATTCGTTCGATCGCCCAACCAAAATCGACCGCGACGCGCGCGCGCCTCCGTCTCGCGCGCGCCTCCGCGCGAGGAAAGAGAGAGAAGAGAGACACACAGAGAGACGATCGACGCGCGCGCGCGTTCGCCTCGACGACCGTCCCCGCCGTCCGTCGTCTGTCGGCCTTCGCGTCGACGCGCCCGCGCGCGCCCGCGCGCCTGGATCCGTGCGAGGGGACTCTTTGGTGAGTCATGACTCATGATAGTATTCACGGATCACGACTCCCCAAAGAGTCCCTCACACCCGACGTCGCGGCGCCGCCGCCGCCCGTCGTCGACGCGAGACGCGACGCCGCCGACGCGTCAGACGCGCGCGCGACATGGCGCCCCGGTCGTCGAGCGCGAGGCCATCGTCTCTTCGCGCGCGCGAGGACGCGGCGCCGCGCGACGCGACGCGCGCGAAGAGAAGGGCGTCGACGCGGCGGTCGGCGCCGGCGCGCGCGGATGACGACGAGGACGACGGGGACGGGGACGACGGCGTCGTCGGCGGTGCGCACGACGCGGAGGAGGAAGACGAGCGCGCGGATCGCGCCGGGGTGGCCAGAGCGAGGCGCGAGGAGATGAAACGAACGGACGAGGGGTCGGATTCGGAGGAGAGGGAGACGGCGCAGGAGAAGCGCGTGCGACTGGCCAAGGCGTATTTGGAGCGATTGCGGGCGGAACAGGCGGCGGAAGACACGGATGAGGAGGAGGATGAGGGAGAAGGGAAGAATTTGGACTCGCACACACGATTGGCGAATAGGTTGTTGGAGGAAGCGCAGAGGAAATCTGGACATCAACGCGCGGCGGTGGCGGACGGCGCGCGCGCGTCGACGACGACGGAGACGAGGTGTTGGCGAGGACATAAGCGAGCGGTGACGGGGTTGACGCTGACGGAAGACGATCAAACGGCGTATAGTGTGTCGAAGGATGGATCCATCTTCGGATGGGACATCGAGACGGAGAAGAGGATCAAGTTTCCTCGCGCGCCGGAGACGGTTGTGGATCCGTCGCAAGGCGGCGGCGGACCGCAGGCGCCGCCCACGTGCGGCGCGCACGTCGTGTTGTGCTGCGCGGTGAGCGGGGAGAGGAATTTGTTCGTCACCGGTGGCGCGGATAAGCGCGTGCACGTGTGGGACACGAGAAGCATGACACACGTCACCGCGTTCGCGGGGCACCGAGGAGCCGTCACGGGTTTGGCGTTTAGACACGGCACGGGTCAATTGTTTTCTTGTTCCGAGGATCGCACGGTGAAAATATGGTCTCTGGACGACATGGCCTACGTAGACACGCTGTTCGGACACCAAGATCGGTGCATCAACATAGACGCGCAACGCCGCGAACGGATAGTCACTGTTGGCGCGGATCGGTCGACGAGATTTTGGAAAGTGCCCGAGGATTCGCAGCTCGTGTTGCGACCGCCGGAGGGTGGCGGACAGGCAGAGAGCTGTGCGTTCACCGCGCACGATCACTGGATTACCGGCGCCCAGGACGGGACCGTGGCAATCTGGAACACGCAACGCAAGCGCGCGGCGCAAACGTGGCTCAACGCGCACGGCTTCGCGGACATCGTCGCGCCCAAGGGATTCACCGACGAGGACGCCGATAGGGCGACGAGACAACGCGCGGCGGCGCAAGCGGCGGTTGGAATCAGCGAACGCGACGATGGCGGCGTCGGTAGCATGGCGAGCTGGGTCAACGCCGTGCATGTGGGGAAAGGGACCGATTTCGCCGCCTCGGGAGCCGCGGACGGCGCCATTCGACTGTGGAAGACGTCGCACGAGGGCGAGCCCCTCGTTCCGCTGGAATGCATCCCAGCTCGCGGTTTCGTAAACTCGATTCAAGTCGCGAGCAGCGGTCGCTTCGTCCTCGCCGGTATGGGACAAGAACCGAGACTTGGGCGATGGGGTCGCGACTCGGCGGCGCGCAACGGCATCCAGTTGCATTCGATAGAAATAGACCAGAAACGATGAAAAAACGAGAACTTCATTTATCCGTGCGTACGTATGTATAAAATAAAAAGAATGCTGCCGTTTGTGCGATGCCTCGCACTGCTAAATCTAATCGACCTGAGTCGCGCGCGCGACTCGATACGCCGCTTGTTCGAACAACACCGATCCGAGGCGAAGCGCCGCCGCCTGCGCGCCGGGCGCAAGATCCGGCGCGAGATCGACGAGCTCTTGCACGAGCTCGAGATCCACTTGAGGCGGTGTCGGAACGCTGGATGCGCTCTCTTCGGCGTTCTCACTCTCTTCCGGAGAGAACAGGGCGCGCAGCTCGTCCACGACCTTTAAAGTCTCGAGATCTTCCCCGGATACGTGCGTCGCTCGTTCGAGCGGTTGCAAGGATTCGCTCGCGCCGAAGGTTTGCGCCACAGACTCGACCGCCGTGAACGGCCCTGCGATGGCAGACGACGCCGTCGTCGAAACCAGCGCGCCGGCGTATCGTCCGAGCTCGCGCAGCGCGATGTCCTGGATCGGCCCGCCGCTGGGATCGAAGGCTAACTTTAACGCCTCTCGCGTGCTGTTGGAAATTTTCTTGCCAGACTCTTCGGCGGCGGGCGCGGATTTCTCGCCGCCCTTGGTGATCGACGTGTAGTTGCCGAACGCGTTCGAGAGTTGACGAACCCGCTTGACGCTTAACACGGCGTGTTCGCCGCTCTCTTTCCCGTACAAGAGTTGTTCCAACGCTTTTCTCGTCTCGGGAGACTTGTCGGTGAGAAGACGCCGCGCGACGTACGGGTAGCACTCGTTGGCGATGGAATAATTCTTGTCGCACGACAGCCCGATACCCTCGAGCACGGAGAAGGCGCGAAGAATGTACCCAAAGTAGGCGGGTATTTGGAAAATATTCCCATACTTTTCCTGAACGCCCTCTAAATCCTTCGTCAACTGCGCCACTTTGCTGTCGGTGCCCGCGGCTTCCAAAAAGGCGTCGCGTCTCTTTTTCGGATCCTTGACGCCCTTTAATTCCTTGCGAATCTCTTTGATGCGGTCGTCGTCCGGTAAACCGAGTTCATCTCTGAACCCTTGCGCGCCTCCACCGCGCGCGAGCGCGGAGAAGAGCAATCCGAGCGCGCGAGCGACGCCCGAGTCCTCCATGGCTTCGCGCTTGCCCGTGGGAATGAATCCCATGGCGTCCAAATCTCCCGGCACCGCCTCGAAGTCTTTGCTCACCAAGTGCGCAATGAACCGCAGGATAGCCGTGGATAAGTCCTTGGACACCGGCGTGACGAGACCCCAATCGAGGATGCAGAGCTTGCCGTCATTGGTGCGAAGCAAGTTGCCCGGATGCGGATCGGCGTGGAGATACCCGAGGTCCAAAAGCATGGCGAGATAAGACGTCAGTGCGACGGCGCACAGTTGCGCCGTGTCGTCCGCTTTGCTGTCTTGCAAACGCACACCGTCGATCCAGCCTGTCGTGAGCACCCGTCGCGTGGACGCCTGACGAAACACCGGCGCGGCGGAGACCACGCCTCCCAAATCGGATCGTGCCGCCATAGCCGCGGCGAAGTTTTCACCGTTCGTCGCCTCGGCCTCGTAATCGAGCTCAGCGATGAAACGCCGACCCCATTCGTCGACAAGACCTTCGAGGTCAGAGTTCAAATTGTTCCATCGTCTCCAAGGCTCGGCGAACACGCGAATGATGCCGACGTCGAGGCTAATCGCCACGAGCGCCCCCGGACGTTGCACCTTCACCGCCACCTCCTCCAGCTCGCCGGAATCGTTCCGCCACGTGCCCTTGTACACTTGACCCAAACTCGCGCTCGCGATGGGCGTCGAGCTGAGCGACAGCCGAGACGCGGCGGGACCGAGCTCGCGCTCCAGAATGCGTCGCGCCAAATCGTCGGCGAACGGCGGCACTTTGTCTTGCAACACGCGCAACTCATCGATGTACTCTGCCGGGAGCAAATCCGCGCGACTGCTCAACACTTGTCCGAGTTTCACGTACGTGGGACCGAGAGAGACGAGAAGGTTGCGCAATTGCGTCGCCCGCTTCGTGTTGACTTGCTTTTTCTTTTCGTCGCTCACGTTTTCGCCGCTCGTCTTTCGATCCAACCAAAGCCTCGCCGAAAACGAGCCGAGGAGAATGAACGACCGCACGCCGCGCTTTAAGAGCGTGATCGGCCTCGTGGCAAAGTACTCGCGCGTCTTCACCGGATCGTACCGCCACAACTCCTCCGGCTCGACGTCGCCCTCCTTACTCGCCAACGCGGCCCACTCGTCCATGCCGCTCTCCTTCTTCGGCCCCGTCGACGCCACCACGAGCGCGACGAGCGCGGCGATCACCCCCGCACCGACGTTCACACTGTCCCCACCGCCCGCGTTCACCGCCTCGCTCGCCCCTCGCGACGCCTCGCGCGCCAAATCCCCCGCCTCGCTCGGCAGCGACCGCAACAGCGTCTCGGCGCTCTCCGCGAACATCGTCCGATCAACCTCCGGCAGCGCCCGAAATCCCTCCCGCAACGCCTCCGTCAACGTTTTCACCACGTCCACGTCCCTCCCCTCGACTCCCGCGCGCTCGAACGCCGCCGCCGCCGCCTCGCTCGCGCGTCCCAGCGCGTCCCACGTCGCCGCGCTCGCCCTCGCCTCCGCCTCCGCGCCCTCTCTCGCCAACGCCGCCACCGCCTCCGCGCCCGCGACCACCGTCGTCTCCACCACCTCCCCGACGTCCCCGGCCATCGCTCGGACGCCTCCCCGCGCGCGCGTTCGAGCGCATCGCCCCGCGCGCGCCCGCGTCATCGCGCCTCTTCCCGCGCGCGTCCCGCGCCCGTCCGCGCGCGCCGACGACATCGACACCGTCTCCACCGCCGACATCGCGCGCGATTCGACGTCAACGACCGTCGACGTCGCGCGTCCGCGCGTCGCGACGTCGCGCGCGCGCCGACGACCCGCGCGCGCGACGTCGCCCCCAGCGCGTCATCCCGTCCTGTCCCGTCCCGTCCCATCGATGGGCGCGCGCGCGGGTCGACTACGGGATGGACGTCCCGTCGGGGACGCCATCCTAAACCCTACACCGAGGGTTTACCGGACCGCCCCGCGTCGGCGCGTCCGAGACGACGGCGAGACGACGGACGGCGACGGGCGCGTCGACGGTGACCATGTCGACGGTGACGCTCGGACGGTGGACGCGGTTGGAACGCGCGAGAGAGGCGTGGGAAGACGCGCGCGCGAGCGCGGTCGAGGGAGGTGCGTCCGCGCGATGATGACATGGGATGACGACGCGCGATGATGGCGTGGATGACAAAGATGCGTGCGATGACGGGCGAAGACGGACCGACTGACGGTGGTGATGACGAACGTAGGGACGATGGAGACGTCCGAGGCGCAGGCGCTGGCGAAATCTCTGTTCGCGTGGACCAAGGACGCGCGATGGCGGGTGAAGGAGGTGCGAGGAGAGGCGGAGGCGGCGGCGCGCGCGGCGGCGCGCGCGCGGGGCGGCGACGAGTTTCGGGGGATGTTTTTGAACGCGTGTGCGCGCGCGGTGGAGCGTGGAGGTATGGGAGAGCACGAGTGTTACGCGTTGAGTCGATTGGTGTGCGTGGTGGCGAGCGAGGAGGGTGATGAGGGGGCGACGGCGAAGGCGTTGGAGACGTTGGCGCGACTACGGGCGAGAGGCGCGAGGGCGTTCTCGTCCAAGGCGTTTCGGCGGTACGCGAGCGCGCGAGGCGGTGGCGAGGTGATCGATGCGTACGTGAAGCTCGTCAAGGCGACTGGGGGGTCGAATCCGGTGGTGTGCGCGTTGGTGAACGATGCGTTTGTCGAGCGTCGAGCGTCGGCGAGGGACGTCGACGAGACGAGGAAAGAGCTCTTAGAGGTGTTCTGTTCGGTCGTGCTCGGCGGCGACGCCAAGGTGGCCAAGGCGGGTGTGACGAGTGCGATGTTTGCGTCGGCGTTGGAAGACGTCACGAGCGAAGAGTTGAGGGATGTGTTGATCCCGAAAGTCATTCGACAGTTGCGGAGAAGTCCCGAGGCGACATTGCCCGCCGTGGTCGGTTGTTTCAAGACGTTGCGCGGTGATCTGAGCGAGGCGTGCGGTGAGATGGGACGCGTGATTTTACCGCTCGTTAAACACGCGAAGGAGGAGCGCCGAGCGATGTCTCTGGAAATCATCGACGCGCTCGTGGCAAAGTCTTCGGACGCCTCGCTCGTGAAGGAGCACTTTTTCAAGCCGTGTGCAGACGCCTTCACGACGGGGATGAACCCGAAAGAGTGGACCGCGCGCGCCGGTCTGTACGCCGCCATCAAAACGTGCACCAACTTGACTGATCGCAGGGCGCGGGAGACGATGAGCCTCGAGGCCATCTCTGTGCTGACGAATGAGCTCAAGACTGAGAAGCAGAGCGACGCGAAAACCATCGCGCTCGACGCGTTGCAAACGTGGCTGCAGCACACGGGCGAGTGTCCGGAGTCATTGTGTAGCCTCGTCAAAGAGATCACCAAGGACGCGAAGGAACGCTGTGCGATCTTGCAATGCGTCGCGCAGGCGTTTCGTGCGAACGCCGCACTGCCCGCTGGTTTATCGGGCGCAGTCGAAGCGTTGTCCAAGATCGCCGTCGAGAGTAGCGGCAAGGCGGCGTTGCGTGCCGAAGGCTTGAGTGCGTTGTTCATCGTCTTACGAGTTGGTGCTGAGGATGGAGGCGCCGCGGTGGAATCGAAACAGCTTTGGGATGCCATCCCTGCGTACTTTGAAGCGGCGACGATGATGCGCTTCGACGAAGACGCGACGCAGGTGCTCGCGGCGACTGCCCAGTGCGTCATGTCTTCGCACGCGTCACAGGCGACGAAACATGAATTTGTTGATTCCGTCATTCAAACCATCGGTATCTTGAGTCTTCATCCGAGTTCGAAGACTCGAGCCGCAGCGAGAGAAGCCGTGCGAGGCGTCATAGCCATCGGTCAGCCAGCGACGAAGATCATTCAAGGGTTGAGATATTGGCTCAACCAAGCGGAGAGTGGGCTCTGGGACACGACGTCGTGGGATGAAACAACCGGTGGTTCGTTTCCGTCGTGCTATGCCGGGGGATCTTTGCTAGTGTATTGCGAATTCAACGAAGACGCGCAAGCGGTAGAGCTTCCGAATGAGCTCGTCGTGGACATGCTGCTACTCGCGCACCATCCGCTCGTGAAAGCGCCCGATGGACGACGGGCCGGTGCGTGGTCTGCATTGATGTCGAGCTTAGGTGGAATGATCGACGTGGCGAACGGCAAGGCTGTATGTAAAGCCATCGTCGGCGAGAGAGGTTTAGGGAGCGCCTCGGACATGGAGCGCGAGGCGGCGCGAAGCGCTATCGTCGCCCTCGGACGTCTGTGCTCGGATGATGTCATCGAAGTCGTGCTTCCTCACGCAATTTTCATGGTTGATGTCGCGTCGCACGAAGCCGTGAGTGACAAGGACATTTTGATTTACAACACCACGCCGGGTTCTTTATCGACTGATCCCGCGGGCAAGCCGGTGTCGGAGCCGAAGGCTCAGCCGAAGGAGTCGCACATCGTTTCTCTGCGTCCGAGTCAAGTCGCGGCTGGGGCCAAGAAACCGTCTAAGCCGTCTTCGGGAGCCGTCGATCCGCGAGAGGCTGCGCGTCGCGCGCAGATGGCCGAAGAGGAAGTTATTCGGGCGCGCGTGAAGGACGTGGTGAAGGCGCTCGAGCACGGACTCCGAGTGTTGACCGCGGTCTTGGAAGGTCTCGGTCACAGAGCGCGCGAGCACGTGTGCGATATCGCGTATTCGAGCGTGTACCCTCTGTTACGGTCCAAAGTCGTGCCGCAAGCGACGGTGTTGAAGGCTGTCGAAGCGCTCTTATACTGCGCCGCCGCGCGAGGCGGAGCAATGGTGCTCTCGTTCGCCAAGGAGCGACAAACGGAGGCGCTCGCCATTCGCCTGGGCGCCATGACCCTCGACGGGACTCCGGCGCCCGTCGAGATCGGTTTGAACGGCAAACCTGTTCCGGTGGACATGCACGCGGTCAAATTCGAGAGTCGCATGCTTAGCTCGGCGCTAGAACTCGCCAACGAGGCGCTGGAGGACAACGATCCCGAACCGCTTCCGGCACCGGTGTTTGGGCTCTTGTTCCCGATCGTCGCGCACGCATTGCTACTTCCTGAAGCGCCGAAGAGTTTGCGCGTAGAGGCGCTCTCGCTTCTCGCCGCGAACTCCGGTGAGGATGAAGATGGCGTACAGATTTTACCGAGCGCCGGCGCCGCGATTCGGCTGCTTTTGAACACGCTGGCGAACGCGACTCCGGACCTCGTCAACATAGCGAAACCCATTCTTTCAGAAGTCTCGAGATATTTGCGAACGGCTGAAGACGTCTACTCATTGGTGAGCGGCGTTGAGAGTGAGTTTAAGACGGTGAGAGGGGCATCGCTCGCGGGATTGATGAACGCGCCGTTGGATTTCTCCGCCATGGATGAGCAAACGGCGAGCTCAGCCATCGCGAAACTTTTCATCGCTCGATTCGACCGCGATGAATCGAACATGCAGACCGCGGACGAATTGTGGGTTCTCTGCGGTCTCTCGGACGCGATGCCGACGTCCATCGACGTATTGCCGTTTCTCACGCACCAGAGCAGTGCCGTCAGAGAGAGCGCCATTCAGGCGTTCGCGCAAACCATCGCCGCGCAAGAGAACGGTATGTCCACGTCTCTTCCGAAGATTTTCGGCGAGTTCAACTCGTGCGAGAGCGCGTACGGACGCGAATCTCTGATCAAGGCGCTCGGCGCGTGCACTGATAGTCTGAGTACGCGCGATCTTCCTCTGGTTTCGACGTTTCTCACCAAGGTGCTCTCTGACGTCGACCCCGCGGTTCGATCCGCGGCTGTCGAAACGGGTCGCACCATGATTGATGCGCACGGCGCGGAGCACACGCAACAGCTGCTCGCGGTGTACGAGGCATACTTTGATCGAGGAGGCAGTCGCGGTAGTTTGTCCGAGGAGGCTGAAGATCAAGTGAGACAAGGCGTCATCGTCTTCTTGGGAGCGCTCGCGGTGCACCTCGACAAGGAAGACGACAAGGTTCGGGCCATCTTGACGCGACTTCTTGAAGTCTTGAGCACGCCATCCGAAGCCGTGCAGAGATCTGTCGCCGATTGCTTACCTCCGCTCATGAAGAAGCTCAACGCTGAGGAACAAAAAGCGCTCGTGGATGCTCTCCTTCAGCAACTCACGACAAGCGACGCATACGCCGACCGCCGCGGCGCAGCTTTTGGATTGGCCGGCGCAGTCAAGGGTATCGGTATGAGCAGCCTCAAGGGCATGGGTATCATGGACGCGCTCAAGGTGGCGATTGAGGATAAAAAGAATCCGGCGTCTCGCGAAGGTGCTGTCATGGCGTTCGAGTTATTCTGCACGCGTCTCGGTAGACTTTTCGAGCCGTACGTCGTGAACATTTTGCCGATGCTGTTGGTGTGCTTCGGCGACATCACCGCGCCGGTCCGAGAGGCGACGCAGGCGGCAGCGAGAGCTATCATGGCGAATTTGTCCGCACAAGGTGTCAAGCTCGTCTTGCCCGCGCTCCTGTGTGGCGTGGACGACGACAAGTGGCGCACCAAGCAAGGATCCGTGCAACTCCTCGGGGCGATGTCGAACTGCGCTCCGAAGCAGCTCGGCGCGTGCTTGCCACAAATCGTCCCTCGTTTGAGCGAAGCGCTCATCGACACGCACCCGAAAGTGGTGGACGCCGCCACGCAAGCGCTGAAATCCGTGGGCGACGTCATTCGGAATCCCGAGATTATCGCGCTGAGTAGCTACTTGCTCGGCGCCATTCAGGATCCGACGATGCAGACCAAGGCTTGCTTGGATATTTTACTCGAAACGACGTTCGTGAACGTCGTCGACGCTCCGTCTCTGGCTCTCATCGTGCCAGTTCTGATTCGTGGTTTGCGCCAACCGAAGGCGGACATGAAGAAGAAGGCGTCCAAGATCGCCGGTAACATGAGCGCGCTGGTGGCCGACCCGAAAGACATGGCGCCTTACATTCCCATGCTCGTTCCAGAGTTGAAGAAGGCGCTCATGGACCCCATTCCGGAAGTTCGTGGCGTTGCCGCGCAGGCGCTCGCCGGTTTGATGAAGGGCTTGGGCGAGGAATACTTTGAGGATTTGCTTCCGTGGATGATGCGCTCGATGCAGAGCGATGGCCCCAGCGTGGAGCGCTCCGGCGCCGCGCAAGGCTTGTCCGAGTGTTTGGCAGTGCTCAGCATGGATCATTTCGACGCCCTGCTCCCAGATATCATCACTGGATGCGCGCACGCTTCAGCGGCGGTTCGCGAAGGTCACTTGACGTTGTTGCGATTCTTGCCCATCTCGCTCGGAGATTTGTTTGAACCACATCTCGTCGACGCTTTGGCGTGCGTTCTCGAAGGTCTCGCGGACGACGAAGAGCCTGTTCGAGACGCCGCGCTCAACGCGGGCAGAGTCTTCATTGAAGAATTCTCGCACAGTGGCAGCTCTTTAGACTTGATCTTACCCGCGATCGAAAGCGGAATCTCATCCGACAACTGGCGAATTCGTCAATCCTCCGTCGAGTTGTTGGGCTCGATGTTGTTCAGAATCATCGGCTCGAGCGGTAAAGTGCGCACTGAGGGCGGTGACGACGCGGAGGGTGTCTCCACTGAGGCACAGGGCCAAATGTTGAGCACGACGCTCGGCCAAGGGCGACACCACAACTTGCTCGCAGCCGTGTACATTCTTCGATCGGACGGCACCCTGGCTGTCCGAAACGCGGCGGTGCACATTTGGAAGACGGTCGTCGCGAACACGCCGAAAACGCTTCGACTCATATTGCCTCTGCTCATGCAGCGAGTCATCTCCATTATTTCAATGGGTTCGGAGGAGCGTCAACAGACGGCGAGCCGATGCCTCGGTGAGGTGGTTCGCAAGTTGGGCGAACGCGTCCTCATCTCCGTCTTGCCGATCATGAAGGAGGGGTTGAAGCACAAACTCGCGGAGCATCGCGAGGGCGTGGCGTTGGGTTTGGCTGAGATTCTCTCGGCGGCGACCGATGGCCAACTCGAAGATCACTACGGCGTCATCATTCCGACGGTGCGAGACGCGCTGTGCGACGAAGACGAAAAGGTTCGCGACGCCGCGGGCGTCGCCTTTGACAAGTTGTTCCAGCACGGCGGCGGACACGCCGCGGGACAAATCGTCCCAGCCTTGCTCGACCAGTTGGACGTCAATCCGACGGCGCTCGAGGGTTTGAAGCAGGTTCTCAAGGCACAACCGAAGATTCTCGCCACCGTCTTACCAAACTTGGCGCAACCGCCGCTGACGGCCAAGGGAGCCGCCACGTTGGGCGCGCTCGCGGAGGTCGCCGGCTCCGCGTTGCCGCCTCACCTCCCGCTGTTAGTGCCGCCTCTTCTCGAGGCCATGGCGGAGGAAGACGAAGAGAGTCGAACGGCGGCAACGTCAGCGGCGATCGCGGTCATCAAGGCTGTGCCGGAGAACGCCTCGCACATGTTGCTACCGGAGATCAAGAGAGGCATGGGCGATGAGTACGCCAGATGCCGTGCCGCCGCGGCGAAGCTCGCGGGTGAGTACGCCAAGACCGCGCCCGGATACGACGACGAGTCCGAGACCGAAGTGCTCATCAGGAAGCTCTTCGAACTGTTCACCGATGCGGACGAGAGTGTGCTCCTCGCCGCGTGGACCGCCATGGGTGACGTCACGGGCACCGTCTCCAGACAAGAGTTGCCCGAGTACGTCGAGTGCGTCACGAAGTCTCTCACACTCGCGCGCGATAAAGTCCGTCGCGCAAACAAGGCGTCGCACGAGTACCTCGTGCCCGCCTTGTGTTTGCCGAAGGGTCTCGCACCGATCGTGCAAGTGTTCCTTCAAGGCATTCTCTCCGCAGAGAGCTCAGACGCGCGAGAGGACGCGACAAAGGGTCTCACGTTGGCCGTCATGAGCACGAATTCGGCGGCGCTCAAGGCGCACGTCATCGCCATCACCGGTCCGCTCATTCGAGTCGTCGGCGAAAAACACCCGAGCGCAGTGAAGAGCGCCATCTTGGAAGCGCTGGGCGTCCTCATCAATAAGGGGGGTATCGCGTTGAAACCGTTCGTGCCGCAGTTGCAAACAACGTTTGTGAAGTGTCTCTCCGACGTACAAATGTCCGTGAGAATGAAGGCGGCGAGCGCCATCGGTTTGTTGATGCAACTTCAAACTCGCGTGGACGCGCTCGCCAACGATTTGATCGGAACGGTCGAGTCAGATGCGACCGAACCCGGCATTTGCGAGTCAACGTTGAAAGCCATCGCAGGCGTTTTCGCTTACGGTGGCAAGAACATCTCGCCTCCGAACGTCACGCGCGCGCTCGACGCGTCCATCGAGGCGTTGGCGTCCACGTCTTCCGGTGAACGCGCGTGCGCGAGTTTAGCGCTCTCTCGCGCGTTCGCGTGGTCGCCGACGGAGGAGAGAACGTCGACGTTGGAGAAGCTCAATTTGGGCGACGCGAGCTCGGCAGAACGTCGCGAAGGTTTCGCCGAGGCCTTGTGTCAAATCAGTCGCGCGAACGGGAAGCTCATCATGGACGAACACGCGTCGATTACGCTCAACTCGCTGGTTCGCGCCGCGAGCGACGAACGATCCGCGAGTCGAGCGTCCGCCGCTCGCGGCTTGGGTGCGTTGGCGGCGAGTTCCGCCTCTGTCGACGGGGCGGCGTCACCTTACTTGAGCAAGCTCATGCCCGTGCTCAGTAAGCTCCTTCGCGATGCCGTCATCGAGGTACGTTACGCCGCGGTGAGAGCCCTTCGCGTCATCATACACGCGGCCGGTCCCTCGGAAATGTCCGTACACTTTGAGTCGTTTATGAACGTCTTGGCGGAATGCGCCGTGGCGGACAAATCGTCGGAGGTTCGTTACCAGGCTGAACGCGCCGTGTACCGCGCGTTCAACTTACAAAACGGCACAGACGAAGCCTTAGAACACTTGCGAGCGGGTGGCACCGCGCACGCCGCGCGAAGTCGCTTATCAGACATCGCTCTTCGAGCGCTCGCCGCGCTTCCCGAACACAGCGACGACGAAAGCGACCCGCCGATTGAATTGGATTTGCTGCAGTGAACCAACACACACTCTCGATATTACATTAGCAGTTAGAAGAAGAGAGCAATCAATTCATTCATCATCACTCATATACAGTTGAAGACTAATCTCGACGTCTTTCAGCGTCGTCTTCGCGGCCGAACTCGCGGGTTCGAGCTCGAGCGCCTTGGACAGCATGTCTCTCGCGCGCTTCAATCGGTCGACGTCTTCCCTGTCGTCACCGAGGGCGAGGAGCGCTTTCCCGGCTCGAACATATCCTCGCAAATAAGTTTCATCGAGCGCGATCGCGGCCTCACACGCGCGCAGCGCGAGCTCTAATACTTCCGTTTTCTCCGGCGACCCGTCTCTGAGCTCGCAGCTCCTCGCGAGCGCCGCCGCGGCGGTATTTCCGTGATACGCCACCTTATCCGGAGCCATCTCCGTGGCTTCGGCGTACTGCACCAGCGCGTCGGCGTACTGTTTCTTACCGAAATACACCATGCCAGCGTCATTCGCGCGCTCCGCGCGCGCGGTCAACTCCTCCGGAGGCACGTCTTCCCGCTTCGTCCGCGGCGGCCGCGCCGCGCTCCAACCCAAAGACTTTTTCTCGCTCGCCCCCGCGAGCGCCCCACCGAACCCGACGCCACCAACGCGTTCCCACGGTCTCTCCTCGCTCGCCCCCGCCACCTTCTTCGCCGCCCACGCGAGTTCCATCTCTCGCCGTTCATCCGCTCCCGACCCGTCCCCGAGCGCGCGCGTCTTCGTGTACGCGGACGGCCCGCCGTCGAAATCCGCCTCCGGCCGCTCTCCCGCCTCCCACGGCACGCACACATCGATTCCAAAATTTGCGTGCGGTCTGTATTCCCCCCTCGCTCGCAACATCGCCTCGATCTCGAACGGATCCCCTCCCGCCAACGCCAACGTCAAGACGTCCTCCAAACTCTGCAACGGAGGAATCTCGTACGCGTTCCTCCACCGTTCGTGATCGAAATTCGCAGTCATCAGCGTGTGATACGCGCACGTAATCTCCGTGAACCTCTCCTTGGCCCGCTCGACGTCGTCGGGATTCTTATCGGGATGCCATCGCAGACACAGCGCGCGATACCTCGCCTTGATGACTTTTTCATCCAGCGCGTCGACATCCTTCGCGTCCATCTCGAGCGCGCGCACCGCGTCTTCGCGCGTCATCGCCCCCATCGTCGACGCATCGCACGTTCGCGCATCGTTCGCGTCCGCCGTCATCCTCACCTCGTCGTCGCGTCGCCATGTGTCGTCGCGATGACGATGAGATTCGACCGAGCGTTACGCCGGTGGCGCGCGCGACGGCGACACGCGCGATGATGACGGCATTCGCGCGCGCGGCGCTCTCCAACGTCCGCGCGCGAGACGACGTCGACGCGAGACGACGATATAAAATGACATCCATCGCGTCGTCGCGTTCGACGCGCGGCGCGACGGTCGCCGCGCGTGCGAGCGCGAGACGAAGATGCGTTCGAACGCATCCGACGTGTCGCGCGCGTTCTCCGAGCGCGCGCGTCGTCGCGCGCGCGGGGCGAAAGATGACGAGTGAGCGACGCAAATTGGACGACATAAAATCCATGGACGATTTCGACGATTTCGTGGCGCGAGAGGGGGTGCAGATCGTGCTGTTTCACGCGTCGTGGTGCAGAAAGTGTAAATTCTTGGTGCCCAAGCTCGAGCGCGTGCGCGCGACGGTTGCCGACGACGAGAGAGCGTCGTTCGCGAGCGTCAACGTGAATGAGGTGCCGCAGGAGCTGGTGAAACGCTGTGGGATCGAAAAGATGCCGACGATCCAGATGTACGAAAAGGGGGAGAAGACGTGGGAATTGATTTGCGGCGAGGAGGGGTCGGCGTGCGCATTGAAGCTGCAAAGCGCCGTCGAGGAGGCGTTGAAGAATTTGGGATAGAAGGCGAAGAAGTGATGAATCTGTTGTACTCGCTACTGTAGTTTCTTTGTAATGATGCACGCGCGCTAGACTACGCTAAGGATGTGGTTTAGAAGCCGCATTTACACTGCGGTATGTGAGAGATGAAACGCTCGAGCGAGCGCTCGGCGCGCGCGCGAACGACGAACCAATCGGCGTCGAGACGCGCCCGCGCGAGCGCGTGCGGATCGTCGAACGAATCCTCGAACCCGCTAACGCATGCCATGCGCAGAAAGACTTGCGAGGTACCGAATTTTGTCATTTTATCTCGCGAACGTGTCGGAGCGAGACAGACGCCCGAGCCCGAGGCGTTGACAGAGCGAAGGAGTTCGAGATTTAACGCGTTAAAGTCGACGCCGTGCGATTCCTCCAATTCGGCCGGTGTGAACCCGTTCGAGCCGGCTCCGGTGAGACGAAACGAAATCAACGCGTCCTCGTCGCTCCCATCGATCGGTTCGATTTCGAAGCGTAAATCTTTCGCCATCTCCGCCGCGACGAGTCTCTTCACCGTCGGAAGCGCGCGCGTCGCGGCGGCGGGTAGCGGTCGTTCCAACGCGCGAACGTCTCGCATGACGCGTTCCTCGTCTAAACCCGCGCCTATGAGCACGAGACACGTGCTCGTCGCGCTCGAGAGCTCGCCGACGCTCGGTTCGAACTCGAGTCGAGATTTTCCAGAAAAGTGGAAATCGTAACTCTCGCGCTCATCGCCATCTTCGGCGAGCGTCACCACGCCCTTGGATCGAATCGTCGCGCTCGGCATCATCTTCGTCGCCCAGTGTTGAAAGCGCGCGAAGACGAGCGGTGAGGAGGTCTCGTGAGACAGAGAGTTACACGAGCCTCGAGACTGGCTCGGTAAATGCGTCGTCTTTTTCGATGAATCGAGCGAGAGCGGTCCTCGCGTGACGATTTTCGGTTCGTCTCCTTTCGGTTTGCGTAATCGACCGCCGGACGCGGAAAGCACGTACGGGAGCGGACCCGAACCCCAATCGTGACCGCTCTTCCCTTCGGGTTGTGGGACCACTTCCACGTCCAGAATGTTCGTCAACGGCACGTCGGCGTTGACGCACTCGACGACTCGCGCGCCCGGCGCCTTGGCGTGGACGTGCGCTCTGGCGCGTTCGAGTTTATTTTCGTCACCATCCAATAAATCGAGTTTATTCAATAACACGATGTCTGCACACGCCAATTGCGCGTCCCACACGTCTCTCTCCACCTCGGGTCCGCCATCGGCGGCGATCTCCGCGTCCACGACGCACACGACGCAATCCAATCGAGCGCGAGTCAACGCGCCGAAACTTTTATCCAATCTCGCCACCACCTCACCGGGATCCACCAACCCGCTTGTCTCGATGAGCATGTAATCAAATAGACCCACGTCCGTCCCGTCGTCGTCCGCGTTCAACAATTCAACCACGCCGCGCTCTAAATCATCCCTGAGCGTGCAGCACAGACACCCATTCGTGAGCTCGGTCACGCGCGCCGCCGAAGACGACCCGCCGTCGTCACCACCGTCCCCGTCTCGCCTCGTCGCCGCCGCGGAGCGTCGAACCAATCGTGCGTCCACGTTCAGCGCCGCAAAATCGTTCACGGCGGCGGCGACGCGGAGGGATTGTCTGTTTTCCAACGCGCGCCTCGCGAGCGTCGTCTTCCCGCCGCCGAGAAAACCAACCAACAGCGTGATGGGCAACCGCCGCTTCCCCGCGGTGGCGTAAGCGGTGCGATTCTCGTAGTTTCTGAACATGTTGATCGATTCACCTCTCACCGTCGCGCTCGCGCTCGCGTCACCGCTCGCGCGCGCTCTACCGTCCGCGTCCTCACCGTCCATCGTCGTCGTCGTCGCGGCGCGCGAACGCACGACGCGCGCGGGAGAGCGCGACATCTCGCGCGACGACGACGCTCGGGGACTTCTTCCCTCGAGCGTCGCGCGCGCGCGCGCGTTTCCTCGCATGCACCGTCGTCCGCGGTGTGACGCGTCCCAGTCCCGGTCGTTAGCTCTTCCCTCCCACGGCGACGGGAAACGGCGACGCGCGCGCGCGCGGGCGAGGACGGCGGCGCGAGAACGCGTCCGGGATGACGCTCCCGGAGGGCGAGTCAGACGCGCGCCCGAACGAGCGCGATCGCGCGCGGTCCAAGACAAGATTGGTCACCGCGATCGCGCGCGCGGGAACGCTCGGGTGCGCGCTGCGCGGTGGGTTGAGCTGCGGGAAATTGCTGGCGCGAGGGGCGAGGAGAGGGGCGGGAGGGGTGGACGGCGCGCGCGTCGCGCGAGCGATGCGCGAAACGGTGGCGTACGGTGGGTTTTTGGCGGCGTTCGCGGGGACGTACGTGGCGGTGGATGAGACGCTGCGAGAGCGGTTCGGGGGCGAGGCGAGCAAGCGGTGGAGGTGCGCGGTGGCGGGGGCGTGCGCGGGACCGTCGTTGTTGCTCACGGGGGCGGACGTGAGGCATTACGGGTTGGCGGGGTACATTTGGGTGCGGTCGTTGGTGTTGATGACGCGCGTGGCGCAGAAGAGCGAAAATCCCGCGGTTAAAAAGTTGACGCAGCCGACGAAGATGGAGCACGGAGACGTGGTGCTCATGGTGGGAAGCGCCATGGTGATCCTTTCGTGTTTTATCTTAAAGCCGGAGACGGTGGAGCCGGCGTATAGGCATTTTTTGGAGATGCAGTGCGGGAAGAGCGTGGAGGAGCTCTCGGCTTTGAAACAGCTGTGCGAGGCGGGACGAGACGAGGACGTTCGCGCGTGGTGTTTGAAAATAGCTGAATCGGGCGCATTGACGACGGGTAATGCGGCTCGCGATTTGGCGAACAAGACGGCCGTTCGCGCCATGGCGGATGGAGTGGTGCCGATCGATCGATCAGAGCTGTACAGATTGTTGTATTTCAGCGGGGCGTCGAATTTGGAGCACTTGGTCTCGCACGTGGCGAAGATATTTCCGACGACGCTCAGTTTATACGTGCCGGTGTATTTGATTCCAGCGCTCTTGATTCACCGCGGTAATTTATTATCGCCGAAGAAGGCGCCCGATTTACTCTCCCGCATTGCCATAGGCTCGGCGCGCTCCGCATTGTTCTTGTCGTCGTATGTGAGCGCCGCGTGGAGTGGCGTCGATCTGGCGAACCGCGCGTTCGGAAAAGGAACCTGCGACGGTCGTTCGTTGATGCTTGGATGTTCCTTCGCTGGTTTGGCGACGTTCATCGAGAAGAAATCGCGTCGCATGGAGTTGGCCATGTATTGCGCGTCGCGAGCCGCCGAAACCGCCGCGCTCGTGGCGGTGTATCGAGGTCTCATTCCCAAGTCCATCCAACGCCAACGCGGCGACATCTTGCTCTTTTCCATCGCCTCAGCGACCATCATGCACTGCTATAACACCGAGCGAGACGTCTTCCGAAGCAAGTATCTCAACATCCTCGATTACGTCTTCGGCAGTGCCGGTCACGACTCGCAGAGCATCTCACACGCGGCGAGTTATGAAATTTTATTCGACGCCACCAAAGCTGGAAAGTCAGCGCAAAAGTACGTTCTGGAAAAGAACACACCGGCAAATGCGGCGTTGTCGGAGCGCGAGCTCTTACCCATCAACACCTACGTCTCGGAGGAGCAATTCTACGCCGCGTCTCTGACGATGAAGGACACCTTGAACGATGCCTCGGTGGAAGAAATCCTCAAGCTGTACGGTTTGTACAAGCAAGCCACGTGCGGCGACGCCATGAACCACAAACGTCCCGGCATGCTCGATCAGAGAGGTCGCGCCAAATACAGCGCGTGGGAACGATTCGAAGGTCTCTCGCCTCAAGCCGCCATGACTGGTTATTGCATGCTCGTCGACGAATTGACCGCCGGCTTCGAAACCGCGCCGCCGTCCCCCGCGGGAAGTACGAACGCCGACGACACGTTCTGACGACCCCTCTCACACGTTGTACGAATATCACGAACGGGAATATTTGCATTATTCGTCTCTTCGCCGCGTCCCTCGTCTGCTCAACTCCACACTTCAAGACCCGCGCGCGATGATGACGACGATGTCTCTCTCGACCTCATCTCCCGCCCTCGCTCGCCGCTCGATGCCGACGCGATCCGTAACGCGCACCGCGCACCGCGCGCGCGTTGTCGCGCCGACGGCGTCCAAGACGCCCATCGCCGCCGTCGCGCTCACCGCTAATCTTTTCATCGCCGAGCTCGCGATCGCGGCGTCCGATGTCGTCGTGGACGCGACGACGAGCGCGGAAGCGAGCGGTACGCTCGCGAAAGATCCGGCGTTACTCGGTTTCGCCTGCGTCGCCGTGTGCTGGGGAATTCCGCAGACGGTGGGGATGATGATGCTCGAGAAGAAAGAGACGCGGGGACGCGAGCTGTTGGAGGCGGCGGGCGTGGACACGAGCGATGTCGGCAAAGGAAATTGGGGGCGGATTCGGAGTCTGATGAAGGAGAACGGGATCGAGATGACGAAGGAGTGAGCGCGTGAATCTCGTGAGTTGTGTAATACAGAAAGATGATATTTCTCATATTGATGAATTAAATATTAAGTTCGTGGTGGTACACGACCGAGGAATGGCTCTGCGATCGCATCATCGCTATAATAAAGAGTCGACTCAGGCAAAGAATAGTAGAACAGTATCAGATTCCGAACCCGATGGTCCGGAGCGAGACGCCTTTGTTCGATTATCGAACGGGCGGCATCGGCGTGTACGCGGTTTCGCCGTGAGAGTACACGTCGAGGCCTTGTTCTTCAGCTTCGTCCGGGACGCGGATGCCGTTGGTGATCTTATCGGTGATCTTAAGGCACGCCCACGTGGCGCCAGCGGTGTAGACCGCGGTGGAGACCGCCGCGATGACTTGGACGATGGTTTGTTTCATCACCGGGACTTCGTTGAAGCCTCCGAGCGCCGGCGACGCGAGGACGCCCAGCAAAATGGTACCCAAGAAACCACCGATGCCGTGCACGCCGAAGACATCAAGCGAATCATCGTAACCAAACTTCTCCTTGACGGTGGTGGAGAAGAAGCGGCACACAATGGCGGAAGCGGCGCCCATCAAGCACGCGCCGACGGGTCCGACGAAACCAGCCGCCGGCGTGATGGCAGCCAAACCGGCGATGGAAGCCGTGCACGTGCCGAGAACGGACACCTTACCGTTCTCGATGACGTCGAGAGCGGTCCACACGATGGCAGAGACCGACGCGGAGAGCTGGGTGGCCAAGCACGCGAACGCCGCGCCCGCGGAGGCGGCACCCGCGGAACCGCCGTTGAAACCGAACCAGCCCACCCACAACATGGCGGTGCCGAGGAAGGTCAAGACCAAGTTGCCCTGGTGCATTTTGTTCTCCTTACGCTCGCCGAGGTACATGGCGGCGACGAGCGCACCGATACCGGCGGTGATGTGCACGACGATACCGCCGGCAAAGTCGAGAACGCCCATGTCGGCGAAGAAGGCGCCCGGACCGCCCCACACCATGTGACACGCCGGAAAGTACACGGCGAACATCCACAGAGTGCAAAACCACATGACGGCGTTGAACTTCATGCGCTCGACGATGGCGCCAATCATGAGCGCCGGCGTGATGATGGCGAACGTCATCTGGTACAAAACCCAGAGCGCTTCCGGAATCGTGCCCGCGACGGAAGACATGGAGACGCCCGCCAAGCCCACTTTATCGAGACCGCCGATGAACGACGCGAGCGTCGTCGCGCCCTCCTTCATGCCCACCTCGCTGAACGACAGCGAGTACCCACACAAGAACCACAGCACGGACATGTGCGCCGTGAGCGCGAAGCACTGAATGAGCACGCTCAGCGTGTTCGTGCGACGCACCAACCCGGCGTAAAACGCCGCCAAGCCCGGAATGGTCATGAAGAGCACCAGGGCGCTGGAGATTAAAATCCAGCACGTGTCCGCCGCGACGACCGCGGGAACCGCCGCCGCGGCCGCGGATGCGGGTCCACCGAGCGTGAACGCGCCCACGGCGAGCGCCGCGGCGAGCACCGCACCCTTACCGACGCCGCGCTCTCGCCCCTCCGTCGCATCGAGCGCCTGTCGGCCACCGAGCGACGCTTCGAGCGACACCCCCTCGGACGCCGAGTCCTCCGCGCGCGCGCGCGTCACCGCGCCCACGCACCGACGCGGGCGCGGGGAAAATTTTTCTCGACCCATCTCGCGCGCGCGCGCGCCCACGACGGCGCGCGCGCTCGTCGCATCGCGCGTCATCATCGCTCGCGCGACGGTGGCGCGCGGTGTCGACCGTCTCTTGGCATTCGTCCTCATCTCGACGCGCGTCGGCGTCTTCATCGTCGTCGCGAACATTGCGTTTCGCGGTGGTGGTGAGATGTAAATACACGCGCGCGTGGATTCGTTCGCTCGTTCGTCCGCGCGTCGTCGCGCGTCGAAGTGTTCGATGCACACCGTCCCTTGCCCCGTCGGGCGCGCGAGCGCCGCGCTAACCGTCTTTTGAAAACGCGATTCACCGATCACGACTCATCGGGGAGTCCCCCCCCTTCACGCATGCGATGTCGGTCGACACGTGTCCCCGCGGTGGCCGTGCGGGTGCCGTGCACACACACATGTAAAAGAAGACACCGTTCGCGGACCTATTCCTATGAGACTCTCGGGCACAAAAAATGTCGTGTCACAAAACGTAAACGAAAACGTCGGAACGAGTCGGACCGATGGTATTCTTGAGTCGCGATCGGTGAACAAGGGGGGGGGGTCGAGCCCGCCCGAGGGCGGCGACCGACCGGGACGACCGGGACGACCGGGACCGACCCGAGGCCGGCGCGCGTCGACCGCGTTCGGCGCCTCGCGACCGCGATGGCGTCGACGACGACGACGACGCGCGTCGTCGTCGTCGGGGATGTCATCGCCGAGCGGGGACGCGCGGGCGCGTGCGCGTACGCGGACGACGCGGGACGCGTGCGGGCGAGCGCGTGCGGGCGCGCGGTGACGGAGGGTGACGGCGCGCGCGCCGTCTCGAGCGTGCGCACGGCGGCGGGAGAGGCGGTCGTGCCGAGGATCGGGGACGACGTGTACGGACGCGTGACGAGAGTGGACGACAAGGCGGCGAGCGTGGCGGTGAGCGTGGTGCGCGGACGCGCGCCGGCGGACGGAGCGTTCGTGGGGACGATTCGGAGGCAAGACGCGCGCGCGCACGCGGTGGATGCGGCGGTGATGGATGAGTGTTTTAGGGAAGGGGACGTCGTGCGAGCGGAGGTTTTGTCGTTGGGCGACTCGCGGTCGTTTTACTTGACCACGGCCAAGGATGAGTTGGGGGTGGTGCGAGCGACGCATCGAGAGTCGAGGAAGACGATGTTGCCGATCTCGTGGACCGAAGTGCAGTGTCCGGTGACGGGCGAGGTGGAGGATCGCAAGGTGGCGCGCGTGGATGAGTGAGTAGACGCGGAATTGTATGTTGTAAAATAATGTTACATAGAATCGTCACAATACATCGTTGTCGTCTCCCCCGACGTCGCCTCCGAGCCAAGCTGAATCTACGTTTCGCGGTTTCGGCAGGCGCACGAAGGACGCGTCCTCGACGTTCTCGAGCGAGGACGCAGCCGCGCCGTCGGGCTCGGCGAGATAGTCCGTAAACTCTGAAAATCTATACGGTTCTGACATCATGTCCTCGTAATCCACGTCGCCTTCATCGATGAGACTCTCTCCGAGTCCGCGCTCTTCGTCGTCGGAATCGCCCTCCGCGAGTTGACGCTTGACCCATCGGACGAACGGGTTCGTGTCGCTCAACCGTCTCCAAGACGTGTCGGACGCGTCCTCCGCCTCGGCCCTGTGCGTAAACCTCTGCACTCCGACTATGACCGCTCGCGCGCGCTTCGCCACGTCTAATCTCGCCTCTCGCGCGAAATTTCTCAGTTCTTCTCGCAGAGTCATCTCTTCCTCGTCTCCGTCGCCGTACTCGGAGCGTCCGCTCGCGCCCAACCGCCGACGACCGAAATCGTCTTCGCCCGAGAAAAACACCGCGACGTACGCCATCCCCAGCCCCACGGCCACGGTGAGCGCGATGAAAACCAACAGCACGAAACCATCCACGCGCTCGGGCGTCGGCGGCGGGTTCGGCGGCGGGTTCGGCGGCGGCGGTCTCGGCGGCGGCGGTCTCGGCGGTCTCGGCGGCCTCGGCGGTCTCGGCGCGGGCGGCGGTCTCGGCGGTCTCGGCGGCGACGGTCTCGGCGGCGCCGCCGGGTAATTCGGATACGGCGGGTACGGAGGATACGCGTCATCGACGGTCGCGGTCGACGCGCGCACCGCGTCATCGCGACCAATCCGACCGGCATCGTCTTCCATCCATCGCGTCCCATCGCTCGCTCTCGCGCCCACGCTCCCGATCGCGATCGCGATCGTCGCGATCACGATCGCGAGCGTCGTCCGCCGCCTCTTCCTCTCGCGCATCGTTCGCTACCGGGTCGTCACCATCGTCGTCGTCGAGAAATGCCGACCTCGCGTCACATCGCGCGCGCCGAGACCGACGACATGGCCACCAAGGAAGAATTCGACGCCGCGGCCGAGGCCATCAAGGCCGTCACCGAGGTTCGC
>MDTD01189203.1_pt1 | contig 25115 bp, 25 predicted proteins | sample 811221 | NCBI WGS metagenome assembly MDTD01 (sample SAMN05326646, study PRJNA326480) | marine metagenome | isolation source: seawater | place: Pacific Ocean: South West | collected 2011 | reverse complement strand
GTTGAGGTATAGGTTAATGTATATGAACCAACAGTATCCGTATCAACAGATCCAGTTGTAACTACAGTAACAGTACCTGAAAGGTCGGTTGCTGTAGCTCCAGCATCTGTGTAGGTATCACCTAATTCAACTGTTGCTGGATTATCTCCAGTCACAGTAACAACAGGAGCTGTAGTATCAACCACATTAACTGTTCTTGTAGCTGTTGAAGTATTACCAGCCGCATCCGTTGCTGAGTATGTAATAGTATAAGTTCCGACTGTATTGGTATCTACTGAACCAGCAGCTGAGACAATTTCGCCGCCATCCGAAGTAGCACCAGCATCAATATATGTTCCACCAAGTTCAACGGTTGCTGGGTTATCACCATTTATAGAAATAACAGGAAATACGGTGTCAGGTGGCGTGGATGAATCCTCTAATACGTTATCGAGAATAACAGCGCCGGTAACAAGTAATAATTGCTCAAGGATTGACAATTCTAAAAATAATGAAGCACGCGAAGAGCTTGTTAGTGTCTCATCTTCATCTGAATCAGCAAGTGTATTAATAATAAAATCCCTTCTTTCAAGAAGTTCTTTTTGTGAATAATTCTCGAGTCTTTGGGTAATCTCTGAAATTGTTTCATTTGAAATAGTTGTCTCATTGGCTGAAATACCCAAAAAGCTGAAACAAATTACTAATGTAAAAATTAGACTGTTTTTATAATTCATTTATTTATTGCTCCTCTTACTAAACAATTATGCAAAATAATTAATTGAAAGTCCAAAAAAATATTTAAGAGACTGATTATAACCCTAAAATTTAATTTTAGGTATAAATTCTACACACAAACTAAATGAAATTAATTTAGAAATTTTTCTAATAATATTTGATTAATTTAGAGGTTTGAATTTAACTAATAAATCATGCAAATTATTTTTTCTTATTAATTTTTGGGCTGGATCCTTAGTTAGAGGCCTCCAAGAGTAGTTAACTAAATTACCAAATATAGGTATATCAAAAAAGATGCCTTTATCAAAACTTCCTTCCCCAAATTGTTCTGAAGAAACATCTGTAGATGATGCAAAAAAGCCAAATCTAATTCCATTTTGGAAGCTCCTTGATAACTCAATAGTGCTTCCAACATCTCCGGCAAGATATTCTCCATAACTAAGTTTTGCATCAAAAGGTACTAAGTTATAGTTTCTGTAGTAGAAATTAATATGACCTGTTGTATTTCTGTAATCAAGAGTATCAAATCTGAGATTATATGCTCTTTTCTGAACATCAAAGACTTCAAATCCTACAGCATAATTCTTTGAATTATCAAACCATAGATATTCAAAGCCATATCCTTGAAACATTTCTTCAAGAATACCTGCTGTTAGCATAATATGATTTTTTGGTTTTATCGTTTTATAAAAATCTATTTGAGCCCTCCCAACAATAACCCCATCACCAAAATTATTAAGATAATCCTTAACATCTGACCTTACTTGAGCAGGATATGTATCCTCAGGAGGGATATATAACTCATCAAAATTATCCCAAATTGAATACTTTAAGTTCGATGAGAAAATTAAGTTATCTCTTATTACAAATTCTGAATTATTCTCCAACAAAGCTGCAAACTTTAAAAATCCCTCCCTCCCAGCTATAAATGGTCTTATGGAAAGATTTGTATTTGTGTTAAAGTTTCTCTGCTTTTTTCTTTCAAACAAGATTTCTGAATCAGATTCAAAGCTTTGATCAAAATTTTGTACTACATCAAGATCGGCGATCTTATAATTGGCAATAATTTCTTCATCTATGTCATTTTCAGCTTTTGCAGTAAAAATTATTTCTTCGAGTATTTCCTTCGCTGGATGCTGAAATTGGGTTAATTCAATGCCGAGTGAATCACCATTTTTTACGAGCTTGTTAACGCCAATTCCATTGTTATTCAAGCTATTAATAAAATTAGAATACCTATTTTGAGATTTTTTAGATTTATTTTTTTCATATTCATATCTTGCTCTTGATTCCTTATTGCCTTTATATGTGAATCTAACTGAAAAAAAGTTGTTTCTTTCAAATCCTATACCTAAAGTAAAATTTTTTGATGGGCTATAATCAAGTCCAAAGCTAATTTGGCTACCCTCATTCTGATAATTGATCTTTCCAGGTGTAAGCGTTGTATCTCGTTCTAGTTTCATAACTAGGTTCTTATTAAGTGCATAAGAGATACCAAAAAAGGGAGAAATTGAGTCTCCTGAAAAATATCTATTAAAATCTATTGATCCGCCAAGTTCTTTTAATTTTTCAGGCCTATCTCTGAATTTGTCTGAAATCTGAGTGAGTGGGTTATTAAAATCTCTATAGCCATTAAGTGTTCCCCAACCTAGACCAAGATGAAAGTCAAAATCATTTATGCCATATGAAGAAACTATATATTCAGAACTATAAAAACCCGTTCCAGCTATATCATTCATTCCAATAGCTATTGCTGGGAACCTTCCTTCCTCCTTTAGTCTTATTTTAAAATTAAAGCCTTTATCTTTGTAATCTTGGTTTTTAAATCCTGGATAAGGCTTTCCCTGAATGTTTGTATAGAAAACAGAGGCTTCAAACCAATCATAAGGCTGAGCTGTCATTGTAATTTTTTGATCTGGCGTTCCATCATACAAAGAAAAACTAAAAGCTCCCTCCTCATAAAATCTTGAGGTTGGCATATTTATTAGGCCGATTGACCCATGATTATTATATGTATTAAAGATAAAATTATCAGAGGTGAGGTTTATACTAAAAAAGAATAAGCTCAAATGAAAGATTTTTGAGATTAAATTCATTTTTTATTAATCTTTTAGAACTGCTACTGAAGCAAGTGAGACTCCTAAATTCCCAAGAATTGTGGCGTATGCCTGAATTGATTGCGCTCTAAATAAATTATTATTTTTCTTTGGAATAAATATTATAGTGCCAGGATATATATTTGCTCTAGAAATACCATCTCTAAAGACATTTTTTCTATCAAGTTTTTCAGACACGCCATTAGGGTGAACTAAAAAAATACTCGTTTTATCTGCCATATCAGAAAAACCCCCTTTCAAGGAAATATAATCATCAATAGAATTCTGTTTAGAATATGCAACTGAGCCTTGGTTAGATACTTCACCGAAAACGTAAATATGATCAATTTTTTCTGGAATTAAAATGGAATCTCCATCCTTCAAAATTGTATTCAAGTTTTTATCATCTAGAATTTTTTCAATATTAAATTCGGCATTCACTCTTCCAGATACTGGAGTATTTTTGAGTTCACTTAAAAGAAAACTAATAGAAGTAATTGCATCTGATTGGTTTAATAAAGCAGCATTGTCAGCAATTGATGATAAAAAGCTTCTATACAATTCTTCTCTAGCAAACTCAGCAACCTCAAGTGCGGAGTTATTCAGCAAAATACCTCCAAAAGGATATGCATTTTTCCTGTAACCTCCTGATCTAGAAATTAATTCTAAGATTCCATCACCTTCATTTAATTCAAAAGTTCCTGGATTTCTTACGGCACCAGATATTGTTACAGTTCTGAGTGCTAAATCTCTAATGAAAAGCTTATCACCATCATCGAATTTTACTGACATAAGCTTATTAAAGTTTTCTAATCTTCTAGAAGTAGCAATTCCATTAATTATTTTTTCTACTGTTACAAAGTCTTCATCAGCACTTCTTGATAAACCATTAGAAAAGAAAATTATGTCCTCTCCTGTCTCATTTTCTAATAATTCATAAGTCCCAGGCCGCTTAACAGCTCCATTAATTGAAACAAGAGTCATAGTAGGATTAACAAAAACTACGTCACCTGACCTCAGCCTAGTTCCAAAAGATGTCTTTCCAGTCATAAAAATATCGTAGAGATCTATGGATTGAATAACTTCTCCATTTCTTATTAAATCAACTTTTCGATATGATCCCTGTTCATTAGGTCCTCCAGCTATAGATAGAGCATGAAAAAGATTTGAATTACCATTCAAAATATATGGGCCAGGATTATAGACATTTCCAGAAACTATTACTTGAATATCTCGCACGTTGGTAAGAGTTAAGAAAGAATTAACACCAATAAGCAGGGTATCAATATTCTCATCAATTAAATCTGCCGCTTCATCAAGGGTTAAACCAGAAATAAATAATTTGCCTATTTCAGGAATATTAATAGAGCCATCTCTTAAAATAGGTATCTCGATAATAGAATTTTGTTGTCCCGTAAGTTGAAGCTGAATAGTGTCACCAAAGTCTAATATATAACTTGGATCAAAATTTGGCTCATTCAATGGCATGAGTGTTGACTGCATCATTGAAAAGAAATTAACACCGAATCTATTCGAAGAAACTGGTGGTTTGTTTATAAAAGTAGAATCTCTTCTATACTGAGGGGACTCACTGCGTTCCTTTTTTTGAATCTCATTAACAAGATCATTTCTTACATCCTCAGATAGGCTGCTCAAAAACTCATCACTAAATTCTTGAGAAAAACTTGGAAAACCTATTACAAAAAGAAATAAAGCTGATATGAGATTTTTTTTAATTTTCAATTGTCTTATATCCTGGAATCTCTATGTCATACATCCTTGAAACTGATTCTACTATATCACTTATTACTTTATCTACCTCAAGGTCTGTTAAAGTTTTGTGTTTTGATTGAAAAACAAATCTAAATCCTATTTTCATGAAATCTTTCTCTTTATTTTCATAGAGATCAAACATAAAAGAGTTCTTAATAAGATCATATTTTACATTTTTCAAAAAACTAACAAATGAATCAGCCTGATTTGGGTTCTTGATTAAAAAAGACAAATCTCGATTTACTAGAGGATATTCAGAAACTTGATCATATTTTGCAAGAATGTTTTTGAAGCCGTGATCAAGAGGGTTATATTCTAGCTTTTCATTTATATCATCTAAATCAAACTCAGCTGAAAAGATTGGATATTTTAACTTAGAATTTATTTTATCTCTTGGAATTTTAATAATACTCTTGCTTACATCTATTGGTAAGTCCATCAGAATATCCTTAAGGAAATCATGATCAATAATTGAGTTAAAGTCTCTGTAGTTATTACCCTTCCTTCCACTTACAACCAGACCGAGCCTTCTTTTTGTTATTATTTCTTTTGTATTAGAATCTTGGAAGTACAAATCTGAGATTTCAAATATTTTTATTGAATCTTTTTGTCTCCTCTCGTTAAAAACTAAATTCTCTATAAGCGAACTTACAATACTATTCCTAAGAAATCTCTTAGAAGAATCCAGTGGATTATCTATACATATGGAGTCTTCTTGTTTGTCTCTTGAAAAAGGGTAATTTATGATCTCAAAAAACCCCTTTGAAATAAAAAACTGCTTAATCTTTATCTCTTTTGGAAGTTGATGTTGGTGTTTAGTCTGAATCATATATTTTTCTGATGGTATATTGTCATAGCCAATTATCCTAGCAACCTCTTCGGCGATATCATTTAAATTTGAAATATCATGGCGATGACTGGGAACCATTATCTGATGATTAGTAAATTTAAAATCTAGTTTTTCAAGATATTCTTTACACTTATCTTCCTTGACTTCAATTCCAAGGATTTGTTGTATCTTTTTAAGATCAAAAGGTATCTTTTTTATTATTAAGTTACTACTTTTTTGTGTATAAATTTTTAATTGCTTTATTTCAGCATGATCAGAAACAATTTTTATAAATCTTCTTAGCGCAAATTCATTTATTTTTGGATCTACTCCTCTTTCAAACTTGTAAGCGGCATCAGAATTTAAACCATATTTAATAGACTTCCCGATTATGGATTCAGGTCTAAAAAAAGCTGATTCAATTAAGGCATGCTTAGTTTTGTCACTACATGCGGATTCTTTTCCTCCCATTACGCCAGCAAGATTTACAACTTTCCCATTCTTTGTAAAAACTAAATTTTTTCCTTGAAGATTGATTGATTTTTCAGCTAAGGTCAAAAATTCTTCATTTAATTCAATATTTTCAAGCTTTAAATTATTTCCAATAGCTTTGAAATCATAACAATGAGTAGGTTGGCCAATTTCATATGAAAGATAGTTAGAAATATCTGTAAAAAAGTTTATTTTTTTTACCTTCATTTCCTCAAAATAGTTTTCTAAATAGGGTTTATAATTTGAAGATATTTCATCTATCTTTATTTCAAGGAATGAAATGTTAGGGCAGTCTTTTATAGCATTGTTTTCAAAATCAAGATCTAAAGAATCTATGTCATGATCGTATATATCTGTTTTAAGATCTATAGTATAAAAATTTTTAAGCTCTCTCAAAAGACCAACCATTGACAAGCAATCACCCCTATTTGGAGTAATTTCAATATCTATTAAGTCTTTGTCTAAATCATTTTCATGGCCTAATTGGAAAAGTTTTTCAGAAAGATCACGAAAATTAACTTTTTCATTTAAGAATTGGTTAATGTAATTAATAGAAACTTTCATCGTAATTTAGAATTGATCTAGAAAGTCTAAATTAGACTTATAGAATTCTCTGATATCATTCACACCCAGTTTAAGCATAGCTATTCTTTCAATTCCTAGTCCAAATGCAAGCCCGCTATATTCATTTGGATCAATGCCACAATTCACAAGAACCTTTGGATTTACAATGCCGCAGCCTAAGATTTCTAACCATTTGTTTTGGTCTTTAAATAATATATCTACTTCAGCAGAGGGTTCAGTAAATGGGAAGTAAGAGGGTCTAAATCTTAACTCAATGCATTCACCAAAAAGAGACGTAATAATCTCATAAATAAGATCTTTCAAATTCACGAAAGAAATATCTTTATCTACTAATAAACCTTCTACCTGATGGAACATTGGTAAATGAGTTGAATCGTCATCTTTTCTATATACTCTCCCACCAGAAAAGAAAGCTATAGGAGGTTTGTTTGATAGCATTGCTCTTATCTGCACTGGAGAAGTGTGCGTTCTTAAAACACCAGACTTTTTATTTATATAAAATGTGTCATGCATTTGTCTGGCAGGGTGACTTTTTTTTATGTTAAGCATGTCAAAATTATACTTTTCAGTCTCTATTTCTGGACCATGAATTTCTTTGAATCCTAGTTTAGTTAGAAGATCAGAAATTTCTAACAGTGTTGAAGATATGGGGTGAAAGCTTCCTCGCTGTTCCTCAATATTTTTATAATCAGGAGTTTTTTTTACAACCATTAACTTCTAGCGAATTCAACAACTTTTTTAAAATCTTCAAAGTTATTGACAGCCATATCAGCTAATATTTTTCTATTAAGAATAATTTCTTTTTGATTTAAAGAGTAAATAAGAGAAGAGTATGAGATATTAAGAGAGAATGCAGCTGCATTTATCCTAGAAATCCATAATGCTCTGAAGTTTCTTTTTCTATTTTTTCTATCTCTAAAAGAGTATTGAAGTGCTTTTATATTTGATTGTTTAGCCGTTTTGTATAACCTACTTCTTGCACCATAGTGGCCCTTTGTAGATGAAAGTATTTTCTTATGTTTTTGCTTAGCTTTTAATGCTTTAGTGACTCTTGGCATAATTATTTAATTAGATTTTTAGCAATTTTTAAAGTTACACCCTCTAACTTATTTAAGCCTCTATTATGTCTTTTTCTTTTGGTAGATTGTTTAGACAAAATATGATTCTTATTAGCGCTCCTGCTTTTAATTGAAGACGCTGTTTTCTTAAACCTTTTTGATGCGCCAGAGTGTTTTTTTATTTTATAACCCATTTTAATCTCAGTTTTTCTTTTTTAGCGGAGATAGAATCATTAAAAGTTGTCTTCCTTCAAGAGATGGTTCTTGATCAATCTGAGATATTTCACCCAAATCATCACTAACTTTCTTTAGAAGATTCAAACCGAGATCACTATTAAGAATCTCTCTCCCTCTAAATCGGACGCTTATTTTAGTCTTATCTCCGTTAAGAATAAAGCTTTTTATTTTTTTTAATTTTATTTCATAATCTCCCACATCTGTAGAGGGCCTAAATTTTATTTCTTTTGTGCTGTGCCTTTTTGTTTTAATCTTTGAGGATGAGGCATTCTTTTTCTTATCAAATATCATTTTTCCATAGTCTAAGATTTTACATACAACAGGATCCGAATTTTTGGGAGAAACCTGAACTAAATCAAGCGATTCTTTCTTTGCAAGATCAAGTGCTTCACTTATTTTCTTTAATCCAATCTTTTCCCCATTATGATTAATGAGTATTACTTCTGAAGACTTAATATCTTCATTAATTAATGCTTGATTTTTTTTGAAAGTTGCTATGATTTTTACCTATAAATTTTAAAAAAAGAACCCCTAAAGATTTGAATAGGATGAAGTATACTTCTATTGGACATAATTTTTCCTGATTTTAAACTAAATAAATAAGATGGTAAATAATTTTCATTTAGGGTTGCAGAAGTTTTGAATTCCATTCGCCATTTTTTTTGATGTAAGCAGTTCTTTTATTTAGCCTATTTTTATGTCCTTTCCAAAATTCGAAGTAAAAAGGAATAAAGCTATATCCCCCCCAATAACTTGGTCTTTTTTTGAGGTCAGACTTTTCAAGTACTTTATTGTAATTATCAACAATTTCAGAATACGAGTTTATTTCCTCAGATTGATATGAACTTATAGCTAAAGCATTTTTTGTTTTATTTCGTTTAGAAAAATGCTCATCTGAGATTTTGCTAGCAGACTTTGAAATATGTGCTTTTAATCTAATCTGTAAGTTTATTTTGTTCCAAAAAATTACTGAGGATATCTGGCTATGTGAATCAAATTGTAATGCTTTTGGTGAGTTGTAGTTGCTAAAAAAAGTCCATATTTCACCATCTATATATTTTAAATTAACATATCTTGAATCTACTAAAAGATTTTCATGATCAAGTGAACTGATGCAAATAGCTTCAATCGATTTTTGATTCTTTTTTTGAGCTTCAAGGTAATATTTTTGTAGTTTTTCATAGGGTGCTGTTTTAGGTAAATTATTTATTTTAATCATCTTTAGAGATTTTCAAGATACCACTTGATTGCATCCTCCATCCCATCTTTAAGGTTATGAGTTGGAGCATAACCAAGAAAATTTTTTGCATCTGAAATATCTGCATGAGTATGGCGAATATCACCTTCCCTGAAATCTTTATACAATGGATCCTTTTTAATTTGAAGGCCGTTCTTATTAAGTGAGTCCACTATTTCTTTATAAATCTTATTTAAAGATGATTTATCCCCTACGGCAACATTATAAATTCTATTTAAAGCATCTTCATTTGAAGTTGTCGCAGATAAAATATTTGCCTGAACAACATTATCAATATAGCAAAAATCTCTTGAAGTCGTTCCGTCACCATAAATCTCACAATCTTTTCCGTTATGCAAAAGAGATATCCACTTTGGTATAACCGCTGCATACTCACCATTTGGATTCTGTCTTTTACCAAAGACATTAAAATATCTCAATCCAATATAGTCTGTTGTTTTATAAGTTTTTTTAATTATTTCAGCATATTCCTCATTTATCCTTTTTGTTAAAGCATATGGACTCAATGGCTTTCCAAAGACTTCTTCTTTCTTAGGTAAATTTTTATCATCTCCATAGACACTACTGCTGCTTGCAAATACAAATCTTGCAACACTATTTCTGTTTGAGGCATACATCATGTTTAAAAATCCATTCACATTAGAATTATTTGAGTTAATTGGATCTTTTATGCTTCTTGGAACGCTACCAAGAGCAGCCTGATGTAAAACATAATCAATTTCTTTTGTTGAATCGTCACAATCCGAGAAATTTGTTATATCACACTCCCTAAATGAGAAATTCTTCCAGAGTTTCTTTGATACAGAAGTCTTCACATGTTCTATATTCTTTATAGAGCCAGTGGAAAAGTTATCTATGCCCACAACATACTGATTTAAGTTAAGAAGTTCTTCAAGTATATTGCTTCCTATAAACCCAGCCACTCCTGTGATTAGCCATCTTTTTGGATCTTGAGATATCTGCTTTTTAATTTCTAAATATTTCAAAGCTTATAATCTCCCATCTACAAGTGATAATGGTAAAACAGACTTTATATCGTAAATAATGCCTTTGTCTTTTTTTAAGGCAAGAAACGTATTTTTATCTAAATCAAGAAATTCTTTGTGAGGAACTGCTAAGATAATTCCATTATAGTTTGCGGAAATAGGAAGCTCTGCCAACCAGTTGAATTCCTTTAATCTTTTAATATCATTTTTTTGAATCAGTGGGTCAAAAACGTCAACATTGACACTATAACTTTTAATTTCTTTAATTAAGTTAAAAACTTGAGAATTCCTAATATCAGGACAATTCTCTTTAAAAGTTGCGCCTAATACAAGCACTTTGCTTTTATTAATATCATTTTGTTTTTTCAAAAGAAGCTTAATTATTTCATCTGCTACAAAGGAAGACATTCTATTGTTAACTCTTCTTCCTGAGAGGATAACCTCAGGAATATAACCTATTTCCTCAGCTTTATGGGTAAGATAGTATGGATCAACTCCTATGCAATGACCCCCAACAAGTCCTGGACTAAAGTTAAGAAAGTTCCATTTTGTTCCAGCTGCTTCTAGTACTTCCTTTGTATCAATATCTAACATATTAAATATGACGCTTAGCTCATTGATTAATGCGATATTTAAGTCTCTTTGAGTATTTTCAATAACCTTTGCTGCCTCAGCTACTCTTATATTTGATGCCTTAAAGGTTCCTGCTGTAATTATTGATTTATACAGATCATCTATAATCCCTAAAGTCTTATCGTTGGAGCCACTAACAACTTTTAATATATCAGATAATTTATGGTCAGGATCTCCTGGATTAATTCTTTCGGGGCTATATCCACAAAAAAAATCAGAATTAAATTTTAATGAGCTATTTTTTTCCAGAATAGGTACGCAAATTTCCTCAGTTGCGCCAGGAAAGACTGTTGATTCATAAATAACTATATTATCTTTTTTAATGAATTTCCCAACAATTTGAGATGCACTTATTAAAGGTTGCAAGTCTGGCTTGTTTGAGCTATCGACTGGAGTAGGAACAGTAATAATATATATTTCAGGATTTTCCAATAATTTTGGATCATCAGTCAATTGGAGATTTGAGCATTCTTTTAGCTTCTCTGAACTAACTTCAAGACTTGAATCATATCCTTTTTTTAGTTCGTCAATCCTAGTTTTATTAATATCAAAACCATACACTTTATATTTTTTTGAAAACTCTACTGCAAGAGGTAATCCAACATAGCCTAAACCAATTACGCCAATAGAAATTTTTTTTAAATCTTTCATTTTTCTACAATTCTAACTTATTCGTTTACAAAAAAGTCTTATAAATTTGAAGTATTCTCTCAGTTACAACCTCTAAATCAAAATTTTTTTTAGCATGTTGAATGCCATTTCGTCCCATTTCTTCTCTTAAGTTTCTATCTTTCATGAGCTTATAGATTGCATTTGATAAGGATTTTGAATCATAAGGCCTAACTAATAATCCCGTAAGATTATCAATAATTGATTCTCTACATCCTATAACGTCAGTTGTTACAACAGCACATCCTGCTGCAGATGCTTCTAACAAAGCTTTTGGCATTCCTTCTCTGTAAGAAGGTAAACAAACGATGCTTGCTGTTCTTAAAAAATCTTGAGTGTTATTAACATGCCCCAAAAATTCAATTGGATAATTTTTCTGCCAGTTTTTTATATCTTTCTCTGAAACAGATGATGGGTTTTGATAATCATATGCGCCTAAAACCTTAAAATTCCAATCTCTACCTTTATTTTTTAACTCCTTCACTGCTTCAACAAACTCTCTTATCCCTTTGTCATTAATAACTCTTCCAACAAAAAGAATTGTTTTTTCTTTTTTTTGAAATTCGATTTTTTCATATAAACTTAGGTCTACTCCAGACCCCTGTATCTTTACGATCTCATTATCTTTTGCATAGTTTTTTTTAATAAGCAATTCACGATCATCTAGGTTCTGAACAATGAATATCTTTTTTTTATGCCTAAAAGAGATTTTTGCCAAAAGATTAAATATTATTTTTACCCAAAATCTTCTATGAAATATATTACTCGAAGCTGAAAAAGCATACCCCATTCCTGAGATTGCAAATACTAGCCCCTTATTTTTAAAAAAATGGGCAGCGATACCACCAAATATAATTGCCTTTGGAGAAGCCATATGAATTATATCTGCTCTTTCTTTGATCATGTGTCTTATAAGTTGGATCAAACCAAGGAAATTATTAAATATATTTGTGCTTGAACTAGTAAATAACATTCTTTTATGAGCTATATTGAATGACTTGAGAGTTTCCACAGCCTCAGCTTCCATAGATTTACTCCCAGCCTGACCAGTTAAAAGGCTTACTTCATAATTGTTTTTTCTTGCCTTAATAGCAATAGGTAAGCGGTGCGAAACAAAAAATGCTACGTGATTAATTAGGAAGGTAATCTTTGGTTTTCGATTTGTCATCTTTTTAATTTGATCAAAAAAAACTTTTTTTAATAAGAATTTTAAGTTTTAGAATCTCCTATTCTTTTAAGAGAATATTTCTTATTTAATATTTCTTGATGCCACTGAGAATTGTTTAAGTACCATTCAATCGTCTTTGAAATCCCTGAGTTGAAGGATTCATCTGGACTCCAACCCAAATCCTTAATCTTAAAATTATTTATAGCATATCTTTTGTCGTGACCTGGTCTATCTTTTACAAAAGAAATTAGTTCTTTAAAAGAACCAATATTATTAGGTTTCTGGGATATTTTACTATCTAGTATGTCGCATATTATATTTACAATATCAATATTTCTCATTTCATTATTGCCGCCAATACAATATGTCTCTCCTTGTTTACCATTGAGGCATATAAAGAGTAGTGCTTCAACATGATCCTCTACATATAGCCAGTCTCTGATTTGATTACCATCGCCATATATAGGTAAATTATTGCCCTCAATGGCATTAAGAATCATGTGTGGAATTAACTTTTCAGGAAACTGAAAAGGACCATAATTATTTGAACAGTTTGAAATAATTATTGGAAGATTATAAGTACGTATCCAAGCTCTAGCTAAGTGGTCTGATGAAGCCTTACTTGCTGAATATGGAGAAGATGGATCATACTTGGAATTTTCATCAAAAGGATCATCACTAGGATTTAAATCTCCAAAAACTTCATCCGTAGAAACATGAATCATTAGCGGCTCTTTTTTTCCATCTGTTTTAGATCTATTTAAATATGATCTAAATTCCTCTAACAGATTAAATGTTCCTAAAATATTAGATCTCATGAATATATCAGGTGAATCAATTGATCTATCAACATGACTCTCCGCTGCTAAATTTAAAATATAGGATGGATTATATTTTTTAAATAATTCTTTAAGTTTTTCTCTCTCATTTAAATCCACCTTCTCAAAAAAATATCTTTCATTGTCTGAAATGCTTTCCAGAGAGGAGAGATTTGATGCATAACTCAAGCTATCAATATTAACTACATGCGCCTCAGTCGAATGGATTATATGTTTTACAAGAGTGCTTCCTATGAAACCAGCACCTCCCGTTACAAATATTTTGTCATCTGAATGAAATTTGTTCATAAGCTTTAAGCACTTGATAATAAAATCTAACAATTCGATTATACAGTAACTATTTCTTTAAAATATTAATATAAATGCAGTGATTTATTCTCAAATTGCTTCTTTTGATAGGCAACACCTAATAAAGCGAGAAAAATACATAAAAACTTTGCTCGATGTCTAAATCCACTCCCAAAGTTACTTATCGATAATGCAAATATCATTGAAAATGCTAAACCTAAAATTAAGATTGCTAGAGCAGGCTTATTGATGAAAATATCCTTTCTTCTTAGATAAATTCTTAGGAAAACAAAAAAATACAAGATTCCATCAAATAGAAAGATTAATCCATAAAGATTGCTTATATCCCAAATAAAAGGACCAAAAAAGAAATAAATAAGCCTAATTGGGGATAATATTATCCAAGTTAGTGGATCAGATTGAGTTAGCCAATCTGGGTATGAAAATGTTGCATCTTGTCTATAATTGCTCTCAAACCTTTGCATAATGATTTCGAGTAAATTTTCTAATGAAACAGATGAAAAAATTATTCCGATCTTAGGTAAGTTCGAAAATAGACTAATAACTGAGGGTACTGAAATAATTATTAAAATAGATAAAAGAATAAAAGTTGGATTAAGCCTCCTCTCTTTTAAACCAAAATTAAATCTTTTATATGCGTTGATAATAATAACAATGCTTAGAAAGACTGCGCCAAAGATCATAGTGCCATGAAAAAAAGAACCGATGTAAAAACTAAATAATGAAAGAAGGATATACTTGAGCTTGTAAGTTTTCATCGTCTTTACAAGACCAAAACAAGCCATTATTAAGAAAAAAGTCAAGAATGACTCTCTCATCGTAATTGCTGAATATAGAATTAAGCTTGGAAAAAATGCTGCTATCCAGGCTGAAATATTAGCCGCTTTTTCACCCCATAGCTCTTTCGTTAAAAGCCAGAGCAAAAAAACTGTCCCCACTCCAAAAAATACTGATAAGGAATGTAAGAGAAGCAGACTTTCATCAAAAAGAACAATAAATATTGCATAAAACCATGAGATGAAGTACGTATCTGGACCAGTAAAGCTTTTTAATAAGTCATAAATATCATTTTTTGCAAAAGACATTGCTATTTCCTGAAAAACTAAAGCATCTGATTGGCTATCGGGAAGACTTTGTATAAAAATATTTATATACACTGAAAATATTCTTAGGAAATATGCAACGATGAGTATTTGTGTAATTTTTGGATTTTTAAAAGACAAAATAATAATAATAGACAATATTATTAAATTAAAAATTATGCCTTGTAATAGACCAACCTCCTCAAAAATCAAAATATAACCACTTTTTTTAATTAATAATACTGTCTAATAGTTTCTCAAAACTAATATTCTCAGTTCTTAAGAAAGGATTGTTTCCTAAATTAATCTCAAAGATATCATCATCTTTATTGAGATTACTATTAAACATAAAAATATTTTCCTGTGGGAAAATGAGTTCTCTATCCGGTGTCTGGTTCTCAATCTTAATTAATTGAATTACTCCAATGACTGGAGAAAGGTAGCAAGTAGATACACAGTCAGTTATAAAATATTCAGGAATATATTTTTCACAATATTCTGAATAAGCTACTCCTTTAATTTCAATCTTATTCTTTAATTGAGGATGAACAGAAACAGATATTTCCATACTTGAAAATCTTTCAGTATTAGATATCTTTTTAATTAAGGACTCCAAATTGTTCTGATCCCAGCATTCAGAAAGAGATATATGAAGAGATCGCTTTTTAATATTCAGGCTTTTAAGATAATTATCAATAACCTCTGGTCCACTTTTATATCTTGAAAGGGGGGTTTTTTCTTCAAGTGAATAGTATCTTGAAATATATTTATTACGCATTACTATGAAGTTTCTTCTGAGAAGCCTTAAAGCTATATGCCATTTCCTTCTATTAAGAGTGCTCCAACCAATCTTAAGTGAAGCGCCACCTCGAGGAATATGTATTATCTTTATGTCAGGTCTGAGGAAAAAAATAGGTTTTATTGAACTAATTGATTCAATAATGACTACCGCTTTAAATGGCATCATAATTATATTTCCGTTAAACCTTTCAATATAGAATTTCTTAGAATTTAAGTTAAAGAAATCATAGGCATTTTCATAAACTTTCGATCCATCATCAAAGGATATATAGAATATCTTAGTCTTTTTCATTATTCATACTCACAACCTCATGATGTACTGAAGAAGCTAAAGTAATAGCATTTTGTATCTGATTTATATATGGAAAAGCACGCAACATGATACCTGCAAGGATACTATAGGATATTAAAATCTCATTACCTTGAAGTGAAAAAAAGAAGTAGTCTATAACTATTCCTCCCGCCAGTGCTGAAATACCTATTAATTCCAGAGATGGTTTTTGAATCAAAGACCAAATCCTAACTCTAAAGATTCCTAATCCAAGCTTTTTAAAAACTGAGTAATCATCAAAGTCATATTTTTTTGAAAGGCTGCTTGTAAGAGCTCTGATAGCATCCATCCTGACTTGGCCAAAATGCTTTACATTTTTAGTGCTTGCAAATAAAAATAGAAGGTAGAAAGGTATTATTATAATTACAATCATAATAAATTCTCTACTCGTCACTAAAGCTGCTGTTAAAAAGAGAGCTAATAATTGAAGTATATTTGATAAAAGATTTTGACCGGCTAGGTAATAACCCATTCCTATTCTTTCTGATTCAGTAATAACTTTTGGTATTAACGTTGAAAACTCAGAGTCCTTGTCTTTATTTTTTTTTATAATTTCTGACATGAGAAAAATTGTTACGTCTGTTGCCCCTCTGCTTATCAAGAAGCTAGCAACATAAACCCAAAGAAACCTAAAAACAAGCAAAATCACTATTGAGATAATTAAATTTTGTTTCATTCCCTCATTAAGCCCTATATTTAGATTTGCAAATAAATAAGCTTCGCATATACCAGCCAAAGCACTTGATATAGCACCTAATAGGAAAAGTTTTTTATGAGAATACTGTAAAGTTTTTAGAAAAACTTTAAAGGTAGTTAATAATTCCATAATTTAATACTTTATAAAAAATGTTTGTAAAGTATTTGAGCAAGAACAAAATCATTCTTGTAATCAATATCTACATAGGGATCATCAGAAATAAAAAACGTATTTTTTTTTGAAAAATGATATTTATACTTTTTAAAAGTTTCTCGTTTGGCATGAAAAACTGACCATCTTGGAACTATTACTGGTTCTATATCTTGCGTTACTGGATGCCAATCACCAAAATTGAAATTAATAGGTTGATTTTTATAAAAAGTGTGCTTTTTCAATGAAGTTGACAAAACAATAGTTTCATCTTTTTTTGGTTTTATTTTTAGAAGCTCCTTAAAATTATTAAATAGCGGATCGGTAACCTGAACCCATGCTACAAACAATGATTTGGGTGTGTTATCAAAAAAATGTTCGAAAAGATCTCTTTGTTTTATTTTATTGCCGGTAAGCTCTTTTCCCCTAGAAATAAAATTAACTTTATGTCTTTTTGCAATCTCAGCAGCTTTTTTGGATTCTGATGATACATAAATTGATTGTGTAGGTATTAATTTTTTTAACTTTATAATTGCAATGTCAAGAAGTGAAAATCCTTTATAAAAAGGAATAAAGTTTTTGTTTCTAATCCTTTGTGAAGATCCTTGGGCTGGAATCCATACCTGCAAATCATCAATATCTTTTTTTGTTTTCATTTTTCATAAACGCCAATTACAAAGTTATCTTTGTTCTTAACAAGGATAACTTTTATAGATAAATCATCCATAATTCTTTCTGCATCAGCTACCAATATGGTCTCGCTAATAATGTGAGGATCCCTTGAGCAATGATCTCCTATATCAAGCATAGAGATATCTTGTTTACTTTCTATCATTCTTCGTAAATCACCATCTGTAAAAATACCATATGACATTTTAAACTCTTCATCTTTGACGACTATATATCCTTTTCCAGACATAGTCGGTAGTGTTTCTAAGATTTTACTTTTTGAATTGACGCTTACTTCCTCAATATTAATTATAAAATCTCCAACAGGAGAAAGAATCTTGCCCAACTGACCACCTGGATGATTTTCCCTAAAATCTTTTTCGCTTACTCCTCTTAAAACAGAAAGACAGTTTGATATAGCGTCACAAATTGCAAGACATGTGGTTGTAGACGACATTGGTGCTACTCCTAAATTACAAACTGTTTCTTCATGAGGAACTTTAATAGTTGAATCGCAAATTTTTGATAAAGAACTTTCATGATTTGAAGAAAGCGAAATACATTTTGCACCCCTTTCTTTTGCAATGAAAGCAACATTTACTACCTCTTGCGTTTCTCCTGAATGTGAAATAAAAAAGACGAGGCAATTATTCTTTAAACTCCCTAAGTCGCCATGAAGAGCCTCACTAGCATGAAGAAAGCTTGAAGAAATACCAAGACTTAGAAGTGTTGCATTAAATTTTTGGCCTATATATCCTGATTTTCCCAATGCACATATTATGATATCCTTTTCGCAACTATCTTTAATTATTTCCAGCGAATCCTCTATTGATTGGTTTAAATCTATTGCTTGTTTAATCGAGATAGAGGCTTTATTGAGGGAATCGGAAAAGATTAAATTTATGTCTTTACTCTGCATATTTTTTCTCAGTAGATTGAATTGAGTATATTTTCACATATATTTTTAGGATCATGATATTTTTTTAAAAATTCAATATTTTTTGCTATTACTTCATCATAATCACAAGTACTGGATTTTACTTCCATTATCAATTCTACGTCGTTAATTAAATCAAATGCTGGGCAGTCATCAAAATATTCTTTGTGGCTACCATCAACGTTTCTTTGAATTCCAGTTACTACATAGGGCACGAAATTTAATGCATTTAGAGAGGACATTGCTGGCATTCGAGATGACATTTGATCAAAATATATATGACTTTTTAAAAGGTTCTCTTTGAATTTTGAGAAGCTAATTCTTTCGGTAATCAAAATCTCTAGATCTGAATCATGAAATGCTTCCATAAAATTTATAATATACCTTGTTCCCTTGAAACCTCTTCTTGTAATCCCATGATAAGCATACTTCCTACTTTCGGTTAAAGAAAAATTCTCTTCAGCTTCATATGGAAAATGTAAAAGTTTAATATTTGGTAAAGTTTTTTGATAAGCCATTTGGAACTCAGATGCCAGAGCAAAAACAGAATCCATCATGCCGATAAGATTCATATTACTTTTATAATATTTATCCTTATAAAATCTGTGCGGTTTCCAATTATTATCTTCTAAATGTCCAAGATGCGAGCTTCTAGAATGGCATATTGGATAGTCCCTGCACCAGACAGAATCACTGGTGCAAGCAAGCAATACAGTCTTTTTTGATTTACTAATCAAAGTAGAGTAAAAAAAATCGTTAAGGAAAAGAGGAAATTTAAAAACGAATGGTGACAAAAAGATTGTTAAGTCATATTTAACATTTAAGTTTTTTACTGCATCTAGAATTAAAGAACCCCATCTAAAGGCTTTTGAAGATTGAAGGGAGCCTCTTTTTTTGCCAGAAATATTTTTAAATCCATCATCATCAGAAATAATGTCAACTACATAATCAAATTTTTCAAATCCCTTCTTTAAGCCTTTTGCTACTCCGCTAAACTCACCTACTATTAAAATTTTCAACGTCTAAAACCAATAAAAGTGCTTTCGCTATAGTGATTAAATTTATATTCTGGACATAATTGAAAAATTTCTGAAAGGTTAAGATCGCATTTATCTTGATGAAACTCAAAGATAATTTTAGCATTTGATAAATTGCAAATTTCTGGAAGAAGCTTATCTTCGTAACCCTCAACATCAACAAGAATTAAGTCATAATCATTTTTAAAACTAAGAATTTTATCGATTGATTTTTTTTGGACTTCTGAAAATTTGTCTGAATCAAGACTAATTTGACCTTCCGAATAAAAGCCAGATCCAAAAACTCTTTCTCTTTCTCTAAAGAATAGATTCTTTTCAGAATCATCAGACGAAACCACCGCATTCTCAAATATAGATGTTGTGGTTAAAAGATCTTGTGATTTAATCCTTTCAATATTCAATTTAATCGGTTCATAAATATCATGCCTTTTTGGACTGATGTTTTTATCAACAACTGCAGCTAAAATTCCACAACCTCCCCCTATCTCAAGGATCGAGGTTGAATCATCACAAATTTTTAGAATAGATTCAATTTCAGGTTTTTCATATCTTCTTAAAAAAATCTGAGCTCTTGTTCTCCAGTCAAGTCCGCCCGGAACTACAATAGAAGTGCCAAAGTAAGAAATCCTTTTTATTGGTAGAAAAAATTGAAAAATATTAAAAATTAATCTGAGGATACGAAACACAGCAATTTGCTCAATTAAAAAATGTTATTTATTTGTAAAGTTCATGATCATCAACCCAGTTATCAACAAAGTTAATGATTAACACTCTTCGGTTTCCTTTAATTTTCTTTCCTTTTGAAAAACCATGCCATGTTAGTGACTCTCTCGGCTTAAAGATCAATCCATTATTAAAACCCCAAGGAACAGATTTATAAAAAGTATCAGCATCACTATATATGTCTGTACCCACATCTCCATTTTCTTCCTCTGTTCCGAGGTAAGTGAGCCATGTAATTCTTTTATCACCAACATCTGTATGGGGTACCTGAAAAAACCCATCAACATCGCATGCGACTTCGGCTCTTAATGAGCTTCCTGTTAAATCGACATCATATTTTTTATTGGCTAGCTCTAAAAATTCATCTGAATGAAGATATTCTAAGAAGTTATTGAGCTTATTTGAATAATTATGTCTTAAAGTTTTTTTAAGAAATACTCTTTCTTTATAATCAGCCCTACTACCTCTGGTATCCTCTAAAATACTTGGTTTAGCAAGTTGATAGCACTCATTTGCTACTTCATCTTCTAGAGATGCGCCAATAGAAACAAAATGCAAGTATGGTTCTTCATATTTTTCAAAGTGGTCATCAATCATTTTAAGTCTCTAAGTTGTGTTCAATTATATCACATACTTTTTCAACATGATCTATTTCCATACCAGGATAAAGCGGCAAGCTTAGCATTGAATCAGCAAGCTTTTCTGCAATAGGCAAATCCAATTTATTGAATTCTTCGTAACACTCTTGCTGGTGTGGAGCAATCGGATAATGTATGAGTGTTTCAACTCCTTCAGAATTCAATGTATTCATGGTTTTATCTCTATTTACAATTGAGATTACAAAAAGATGGTATGAAGAAAAAAAATTATTTGGAACATGCTGATACTGAATTCCGATTTTCTTTAGTCTAGTTTTATAAATATTTGCAAGTTTATTTCTTTCTCTATTTTCATCATCAAGATGTAAGAGTTTTTGAGATAAAATTGCAGCCTGAATTTCATCCATTCTACTATTTACACCCCTGAAACAATTTACATATTTTTTGTGACTACCATAATTTGAAAGAGCCCTTATAGTATTTGATAGATCTTTATCATTAGTTAAAACACTGCCAGCATCACCTATCGCACCAAGGTTTTTACCAGGATAGAACGAAAAAGCAGCAGCATCTCCAAAAGAGCCCACCATTTTATTTGAAATAGTCGCTCCATGAGATTGAGCACAGTCTTCAAGAACTAAAAGTTCATGTTTTTTTGCTATTAAGCAAATTTCTTCCATTTTGCATGGAAGTCCATATAAATGAACGGGAAGAATAGCTTTAGTTTTTGGAGTGATTTTTTTTTCAATCTTAGTATGGTCAATATTAAAAGTTTTTTCACAAGGCTCAACAAAAATAGGCTTAAGATCATTTTTTGTGATTGATAATACAGTTGCAATGTAAGTATTAGAGGGAACTATAACTTCATCTCCTTTCTCTAATTTGCCCAATTCAATCCATGCATTTAAAACAAGAGTTAGAGCGTCAAGACCATTAGCAACATTAATAGCGTATTTAGTTCCAACATAACTTGAAAATTCTTTTTCAAAGATTTGATTATATTGACCTCTTATGTACCAGCCGCTATCAATTACATCTGATATTGTATTCTTCAAAGGCCAACTATATTTCTTGTTTATGAGTTTCAAGTCAAGAAAGGGAATCTTTTTCTGCATTGTCTATTGAGTTACAAAATAATATTGTTGCGATATTATCATAAATCTATTTGAGGATATATTACATGCCGATAAATGTTTGATAGTCTCTAATGTAATCATCTTCATCAAATATATCACTTGCCAAAACTAAGAGAATACAATCATCTGACATATATGAAATTACATGCCAAATCATCGGAGGTATTCTTAGTCCTATATCCCTAGAGTCTAATGAAATAGTTTTACTATCTTCACCATTATCCATGAGTATTTCACATTTTCCTGAGATTGGGATAGCTATTTGATCAATCTTTTTATGTGCATGAAAACCTCTTTCAAAGCCGGGCTTTGGATAAATACAATAAATTCTCTTTACTAAAAAAGGGATTTGCTTGGCAAATTCAGCAGCAACCAAACTTCCTCTACTATCTTTAAATTCATCAAAATGTATTAGCTCATCTAGGGGCATAAAATTTAAATTAAAGACTTTAAATATTGACCATAAGAAGAATTGCTATACTGAGCTGCTGTTTCAAGAAGTTGAGATTCGTCTATCCAACCTTGCATAAATGCAATTTCTTCAATACAGGCAACCTTCAGACCTTGTCGATCTTCAAGGATCTCTATGAATTTTGAGGCTTCAAGGATAGCTTTATAATTACCTGTATCCAACCAAGCAAAGCCTCGTCCAAGTATTTCAACATTAAGATTATCATTTTCCAAATAAATCTTGTTAATATCAGTTATTTCCAATTCGCCTCTACTTGATGGCCTAATTGACTTTGCAAAATCAATCACACTGTTATCATAGAAATAGAGCCCTGTTACTGCACAATTTGATTTTGGATTATTAGGCTTCTCCTCAATTGAAAGAATATTTCCATCATTATCAAAATTGATTATTCCGAAATCTTTTGGATTTTTGACATTATATCCAAAAACAGTTGCACCAGTCTTTCTCTTTACTGCTTTTTCAAGAGAAGAAGTGAATCCTTGACCAAAAAAAATGTTATCGCCTAAGGCAAGCGATACAGAATCTCCATTAATAAAATCTTCACCTATCAAAAATGCCTCTGCAATTCCTGACGCTTTATCTTGTGCTTCGTACTGGATATTTAGGCCTAAATGAGAGCCATCACCTAATAAGTTTTGGTAAAGTTTTAGCTCTTCACCTCTTGTTATTATCAAGATATCTCTAATCTTTGCTAGCATTAGGGTTGAAAGAGGATAATAGACCATTGGTTTATCATAAATTGGTAAAAGTTGCTTTGAGATCACTTTAGTTATAGGTCTAAGCCTTGTTCCGTTTCCTCCTGCAAGAATGATACCTTTCATTTTTTTAATTTTTAGATCTATAAAGGTATTCTTTTAGAACAACCAATGAGAGACTAAAAAGAAAACCAAATATTAAACCCGCAATAATAATTGCAAGCCGGCTTTCATTAGCACTAGTTTCAGGTTTAGATGGTGAGTCTATTGTTTTAATTAAATATTCTTTTTCAGCAAATATTAGTGCCTGATTCTCAAGCTCTAAAGTCACTAGATTGTTTAGTAAAGACTTAATATCATTCTTTGTTGTTTCATCAATCTTATTTTGGTAAAAAATTAATTTGTCATTTGATAACTTTAGATCATTCTTTCTTATTGTTTCGTTAAATTCTTCTACAATTAAATTCAAAAAAGAAAATGCAAAAAAAGGAGATACATGTTCAAAAGAAATATTAATAAATCCATTTTTATCAGAAGATATACTAAGGCCCTTATGCATTGCTATTTGAAACTCCAACCTTGATGGGTTTTCATTGCTCAGTTCACTAAATAATTCTTTTTTCCAGGTTGATGTTTCCTGGTCAAAGATCTTTTCATCATATACAGAGTTCCTTGATTCCACATTGAAACCCTTCATCGCAATTAGGTCTTCTTTTACTGATGGGAAATCATATAAATGTGAAGAAAAATCATTTGATAGTATCTTATTTATTACAAATTGGGGTGAAAATTGACTATTATCCTCTATGTTTATGCCGGCTAAATTTGCAAGCCCTGAGAGTTCATTACTTCTAGAAGAACTTTTAAAATCATTTATCCTATACATGGCAGAAGACTTGTATGTATCTGCCATACTTAAAGCAAAAAAGGAAAAAACTCCAACAATTAAAATAAATGTAATTAGAAAAAGTTTCCTTGATCTTGAAACAATATCAAAAAGTTTTAATAGATGAACGCCATTTTCATTAATTAGTCTTTCTTCATTTAAATTCTTATATTCTTCCATTATTTTCCTATTAAATTAATACTTTGGTGCCCAGAGCCGGACTTGAACCGGCACGAAGTTGCCTTCGAGGGATTTTAAATCCCTTGTGTCTACCAATTCCACCACCTGGGCATATTTTTTAATCCTCATTATCTTCAAAAGAGATATTTTGCTCTTTTTCCCTATCGGTCGGCTCATTATATATCGTTCTAAGATTATTATTAATTCTTATTGTATTTTTTAAAGAACTAAATGGGGCATTTATTTGAGACGCAAAATGAGAAAAGGCATTTGTGTCTTTGGGAAAACACGCTCCACCAAAACCTCTTCTTCCATCATGACCTGGAACACTCATGTGGCTATTGCCTATTCTGTTATCTTTTGAAACCATCTTTGTGAATTCTTCCCAAGATTCTTCTGCATTAGCTTGATCAAATATATCTTTGATTTGATTAAAAAAGATAACCTTACTAGCTAAAAATGAGTTAATAGTATATTTCAACAATGAAGCTGAGACGAGATCAGTTAAAATGTGATTCTTCTCTACACACTTTGTATGTTTTTTATAAAATTCAGACAATCCTAAACAATTTTCTTTGGTGCCACCAAAAACTATTAACTCTCCATTGATAAAATCATTTTCAGCAGTTTTTTCTCTCAAAAATTCAGGATTAAATATAAAATTTTCTATCTTACTATTTAAATCTAAAAGTGCATCTGGCAGGACAGTACTTTTTAAAACTATTAATGACTTTTTATCGATGACTTTCAGTTCTTCAATTACTTCCTTTATTATTGAAATATTCTGAGTGCCATCATTATTCATTGGTGTTGGGAGTGTTAAAAAAACGATATTTGGTTCGAACTGAATTAATTCTTCAATGGTTGTACCAAGTTTAGGATCAACTTTGAATACATCTTCAACATCTATTAAGCTCTTGAATAATGCTTGGCCAACAAATCCAAAACCTACAATTCCTACTTTCATTTGAGTATGGAGGCTGAGGCCGGAATCGAACCGGCGTACACGGATTTGCAGTCCGCTGCATGACCACTCTGCCACCCAGCCAAATTATTTAATTTTACCTTCAT
>MDTD01135041.1_pt1 | contig 25119 bp, 18 predicted proteins | sample 811221 | NCBI WGS metagenome assembly MDTD01 (sample SAMN05326646, study PRJNA326480) | marine metagenome | isolation source: seawater | place: Pacific Ocean: South West | collected 2011 | reverse complement strand
CAATAATTGAGGGGTTTGATTCGTATGCAGATTCAACAGCTTTCATTAGGCTATATTTAGCTCTTTCCCTGGCTCGCTTATTGGAAAAACCTGCGCGTTTATATGTCCATGTTGTTGATCTAAATGTGTTAGTAGTTATAATATCAGCTCCTGCTTTTACATAATCTTTATGTACAGAAATAACTTCTTTTTGATGTATAATATTTGCCTCTGCAGACCAAAGAGGTAGTGGAAGTTTTAATCCTCGGCGCATCAACTCTGTTCCAAGAGCGCCATCTAAAATAAGGGGGTGCTTATTCGCAGGCATTCATGCATTCGCTCATTGTCTCAAACGGTACAGTTCCACTACAGCCGCCCCATATGAATTCCTTGCATTTTTGATCCTTTTGGTCAAAATAATATCGGGGCATATACGCCCTACAGGGCCCTGCATCTGGTTTAAGTTCACACAAAACACCAGACCTTATTAGTATATCATTTTTTAACATTTCAAATGTGGTTTCATCGTTTTTAGCATCACCACAAGAGAATAGAAGAATTGATAAAAGAACTACAGCTGTATTTATTTTAACCAATTAATAACCCTTATAACTATGTAGATTAACAAATTTAATAACACCAAGGATGCAAATGGAAAGTAAAACCTAACATTTTTTGATCCCAGGCTGATGTCTCCAGGTAACTTACCCAACCATCCTAATTTATCTGCAAAAACATTCAATATTAAACCTATTACAGTAGCAAAAACGCCAAACAAAAGAAGCCATTTACTAAAATCTTTCATATGACCCTAATCAAAATAGTTTTGAAGGGTATTCTTTAGATTTGATTAAGTCCAAGATCCGCGATTCAACAAAGGGTTTGTCTTCTTTATAAGTCACTCCAAACCATGAGGAATTACTTTTCAGCATTCTTACTTTTTCTTTACCGCTTTCAATCAAATTATTTATTTCAGATGGAATTAAATATTCACTTGAAATTTCATTTGAATGATGCTTTAAAAATTTGGAAAACCCATCCTTCAAATATGAAAATAATTTTGGGGTAAATCCCCACATGTTCATTGAAACAGGCTCTGATCCATTTAAATACAAGTCAGAAGTTGAAGTAATTTTGCCTTCAGTACGCTTAATGTCATGTGTTTCAGATATATTTAAAATATAATCTTTGTTTGAGGAGCAAATACCTCTGCTGACACCTCCAAAGTCTGACAAAGTATTTTCTAATTGAAAAACAACCATGCTAAAATCTGTATTATTTTTATTATTGTAAAATTGTGATATTAATTGAAAAGATTCTTGACCATAAAAATCATCACCATTTATTACGGCAAAAGGCTCGTTGATAATCTCTGCGGCTGATAAAATTGCATGTCCAGTGCCCCATGGCTTTTCTCTTTCATCAGGACATGCGTATCCAAAAGGAATATTGCTGAGGTCTTGGATAGCAAAATCAACTTTAATAATATCGGTATATTTATTTGTGATTTGACTTTCAAAATCAGCTCTAAATTCTTCTCTGATAATAAAAACAACTTTGTTAAATCCAGAACGTATAGCGTCGAAGACTGAGTAATCAATTATGGTCTCATTATTTGGGCCAACTGGATCAAGTTGTTTTAATCCTCCGTATCGAGAACCCATCCCGGCAGCCATTACTAGTAATGTTATATCACACATATTTTCCTATGTTAAGCTAGAGAAATTAATCTATTCTAACGCCATCTTCACTATTGATAATTAATGCGTTACCCCCAGATCTATTTATGGCATTTGCTATTTTTACAGGATTATCAGGAGCATATGCAAACATACATCCGCCTCCGCCCGAACCATTTATTTTGGCTCCCAACGCTCCAGCGTCTAAGCTAGCTTCTATCATTCTATCAATTTTATTTGTACTAACTTTCAATAAATCTCGTAACACGGTATGGTGATCAGTTAGCAATTGCCCTATTTTGCTATGGTTTAATTTATTTTTAAAGAGTTCTTTCTTTCCATGTTCAAAAATTTCCCTATTTTTAATTGTGGCTTTGAGCAAAACCTGTTCTTTGGTATTCAAAATTGATTTTCCATGCTCCATATCACAATTATTGAAATCTATTTCTGGATATTGATTTTTTAATTTCTTCATCATCAAGAACCTATTTTCCTTGCAGCGACTAAGAATACCTAACGTGTCTTTTGATTCGTTAGAATTTCCCAACACAAATGAACCGATACCTGGGGTAAATTTTTTAACTTGAAAGGGGTTTTGTGACAGATAAATACAACCCCCTAACGCTGTAGAAAATTGGTCCATCATACCTCCTGGCCCATCAAACTCAAGAACCTCAGCTTTATAAGCAAGCTTTCCAATAGTTTGATTGTCCCAGCTCGGGGGATTATCTGCTAAGCTAGAAATTAATTTAATCCAGCCAACGACTATTGAAGACGAACTGCTTGTTCCAGCTTGAATCGGAATATTGCTTTGAATTATGGAATCAAAACCATTTTTATAGTTTAACCCTTCCTTTTGGCAAACTCTTATAGCGCTTTTGAAATAGTCACGATCTTTAGTATAGCTCAAGTCATCAAGAGAAAATTCTTCAACTTGGTTTAGGTCTGGCATATTGATAATTATTTTTCTATCATTTCTTCTTACCGCTTTAATTGTGGAGCGTAATGAGATTGCTAGCGCAATGACCGGTAAACCTAAATAGTCCTGGTGTTCACCAAAAAGGCAGATTCTTCCTGGGGTAGTTATTTTCATCTACCCTGCTTTAAATGAGTTCTGAAACCAAGCTTTTAATAAAAAATAAACACAAATAAGAGATATTGCCATAAGAGAGGTTGCAATTAAATAATTCCCGTATATGAAACTTCCAGTACCAAGCAAAATACCATAGACTGCAATACTTCCAAGCAACATGGATAGAATTCCTTTTGGAACTGACCATCTCTCTATTGTCTTTTTTTGCTCAAATTTCTTCCACCCCGGACCGCCTGGATTTACAATACCTACAAAACGCATCAAGGTTTTTTCATCTTCAGGAGGTGTAATGAAGGTAGCTATAATCCAAGTTATTGTAGTTAACACTGCACCAATAACTATCTCAATCCAAACCACATAGCTATCATTTAAAAAGTTGAAATAATAAGCAATTATTAATGAGGTAATCATTGCAATAATTTCAGTATATGCATTTATCCGCCACCAAAACCATCTTAATATATATATTAAACCTGTACCTGCTCCAATCATTAGAAGTAATTCAAATGCTTGAGATGCATTGGTAAGCGTTAAACCTAAACCCGCTCCCAAACAAACAGATACTATAGTAAATAGCCTACCAGCAGAAACTAACTGTTGTTCGTTCGCTGATTTATTTATAAAGCGTTTATAGAAATCATTTACCAAATAACTTGCTCCAAGGTTGAGTTGAGTACTCATTGTGCTCATGAATGCTGCAATTAATGAAGCAGCCACTAAGCCAAGTAAGCCTGGAGGAAGTAAAGTTAACATAGCAGGATAGGCAACATCATGTCCGAGTTTACCTTCTGGGAGATTTGGGAAAGCAGACTGAATATCCTTTAAATCAGGAAAAATAATTAATGAGGATAATGCGATAATTATCCATGGCCATGGACGTAATGCATAATGACAAACATTAAAAAGGAGTGTAGCTCCAATTGCATGATTTTCATCTCTAGCTGAAAACATACGCTGAGCTATATATCCACCTCCACCCGGTTCAGCGCCTGGATAATAACTTGCCCACCATTGCACAGCAAATGGAACAAAAATAACAGGCACCCAAGAATTCGGATCAGAGAAATCTGGGAAAAAAGACAAATTACCTATTACGTTTTCATGAAGAATTAAGTTTTTAATACCTCCAATTTCAGGCAAATTTAAAATGTAAAACATAGCAAATACAGATCCTGCCATTGCCAGGACAAATTGAATAAAGTCTGTAATAATGACTGCTCTCAAACCACCTAAAACCGAATATACTATAGTTACAGTGCATGCAATTAGCAGGGTAAACCATCCTTGCCAACCAAGAAGAATTTCGCCGAATTTTATAGCAGCTAAACTAACAGTACCCATAACAAGAACATTGAATACTAAACCAAGGTATAAGGCCCTAAATCCTCTTAAAAAGGCTGCTGCCTTTCCACTGTACCTCAGCTCATAAAACTCGATATCAGTCAACACATTTGAACGTCTCCAAAGCTTAGCATATATAAATACTGTTAGCATACCCGTTAGTAAAAAGGCCCACCAGGCCCAATTACCTGAGACGCCTTTCTGTCTTACAAGATCTGTTACTAGATTAGGAGTATCTGTAGAGAAAGTCGTTGCGACCATGGATATCCCAAGTAACCACCACGGCATACTTCTTCCAGCTAAAAAAAAAGACTGAGTATCGCTTCCAGCTTTTTTTGATGCCCAAATACCGATCGCTAATGCAACCAAAAAATAGATTGCAATAATTAGCCAATCAATGGTTTCAATAATCATCTAATAACTATCATTTAGACCAAAGATGGACTTATTTGTTTTCCATCTACCTCTTGTAAAGTCAGGTATCTTTATGGATGAGCTATTTTGTTTGATTGACATTTCTGAAAGAGGAACAATGCAACTCATGCTTACAGCGTCATATACATCAATAACGGGGTTTTGGTTTTTTTTTATTGACTCCACAAAAGCGCGTATTATAAAAAAATCCATCCCACCGTGACCGCTTTGACTGAGGGTTGACTTTGCCTCTGAAAATCTTTTCCAAAGAGGATGGTCATATTCTCTGAGGTACTTTTCATCGTCTTCCCATTTATGTAATTGTGGGCTTCTGTCTTCAATATAAATAGATTTTGAATCTCTCATCCACAAGCCTTTTGTACCCTGAACTCTAAAGTTTAAACTATAAGGTCTTGGGGAGTTTGTATCATGACTTAATACAATTGTTTGACCATTAGCGCATTTTATAAGCGTGGTTACTACATCCCCCAGTTTGAACTTTACATCAGCATTAGGGTGGTCTTTTGTGCCATTATCAACAATATATTTATTGAGACCTCTGCTTTGGCTAGCGGTTGACGTAAGGTAAGTCATCCTGTTCCCCCTGTTAATTTCAAGCATTGGACTTATTGGTCCCAATCCATGAGTGGGGTATAAATCAGCATTTTTATCTACTGAGTGCTGGGTTCTCCAGCGCGCCTCAGAAAATGCTTTTTCTCCAAATTCTACTCCACCTCCATATGGCCCATTACCATCATTAAATTTAACATGACGCAAATCATGCTGATATCCCCCCTGGCAATGAATAAGTTCCCCAAAAATACCCTTTCGAACCATATTTAGGATTGCCATGATATCTCTTCTGTAATTTACATTTTCCATTATCATGCATAATTTTTTAGTTTTTTCTGATGTATTTACCAGATCCCAGCAATCATCAATAGTCAAAGCTGCAGGAACCTCAACCCCAACATGCATATTATTATTCATCGCCAGTATCGACATTGGATGGTGCAACTCCCAGGGAGTTGCAATGTTAACGGCATCCAAGGATTCTTTGGTTATCATATTTTTATAATCCTCGGGTCCATTGTCATAAATTTTAGGTTTTGGTCTTCCAACTTTAGCAAATAACTTAAGAACCATTTCTATCATACGCTGATCAATATCGCATATTACAGGGATATCAACATCAGGTCTATCTAATAATAGCTTAGTGTTCCACTGCCCCCTCAAACCAGTACCAATAACCCCAATTTGTAATCGTTCATTAGCACTAAATAGTTTTTTAGGGTAAACAGCGCTCGCAATACCAATTATAGCAGTTGATTTTAAAAATTTTCGTCTTATCATTACACTTGCCTTTAAGTTATTTCAGAAGAAATCCATCCTTCAAAGGGTCGTTTGGGTCAATCCAAAAAGTGCTTTTGCCTGTTACAAAAGCATCTCCACCTACTTGGGGAATAATAGCTTCAAAAGCTCCAAGATTTAAGGTCTTTTTTATTGAGACTGAAAAAATCGCTCCAGTTATACTTTCAATATAAATTTTTTCATCTTCTTTTAGTTTACCTCGAGCTCTCTCAACAGCAGCCCTAGCGCTCACACCTGTACCCGTTGGACTTCTATCTAATTCTCCATCAGCAAATATACAAATATTTTTACTATGACATTTGGAAATGTCTGCATCATCAACGAAAATAACACCATAAAGGCTATTCATCTCTGGCTCAAGAGGATGTGTACAATCAACCACTCTTGAAATTGCAGTTTTTATTTCCTTTCCAAGTTGAGTGATTTTATCTAAATATCCTTGCTTCAGCTCTAGACCGACCTCTTTACTGTTTATAATAGCGTAAAACGCTCCGCCAAATGCTAAGTCATATTTAATTTTACCAAAACCTTGCAGGTCTACCGTAGCATCCAGCTCAAGAACAAAAGAGGGCACATTTTCAAAGTAAATTTCAGCAGAATTACCATCATCAATCCTTGCAAAAGAAGTAACATTCCCTGAAGGGGTCTCTATCTCAATTTTTGTAAGCGGGGTAGTAATTGGGACTGCCTTGGTTTCAATGAATATTTTTGTTAATGCAATTATAGCATGACCGCATCCAGTTGAGTAGCCGTTATTGTGCATGAAAATAACACCAACGTCGGATGTTGGCAGCTCGGGTTTTACTAGCAAAGCACCGTACATATCAGAGTGACCTCTTGGTTCCCACATTAAAACCCTTCTAAGGTAATCATGCTTCAATAAAAGTTCTTTTCGCATTGTCAAAATTGATGATCCGTCTAGATTAGGATAACCCGACAAAATAACTCGAAGAGGCTCGCCACCGGTATGCGCTTCAATTGTTTTAATCTCCATCCATTCTGATGGAGGGTTAAAATCCTCTATTTTTTTTAATTCAATCAATATTAATCATTTATTGGGCTACCAAACTCAATAGAAGATAGATTGCAAATGTAGCTCCCATTATACCTAGAGAAACTTTCTTTGATTCAGACCACGGAGTCATATCAACTGGAGCTGGATCTCTTTGATCGCTTATCGCTATTTCTTCAGCTGTTTTGGGTTTATATCTTCCTATAGCTAGCATTAAAAAAACTGCCGAAATAAAACTTATGAAATAGCCATGAAGCCAATGAAGATCTCCTGATGCATCTGCAAAAAATTCAGGTACATTATGTAAATTCTCGAACGAAAAAAAGGCATAAATCGCCATACCGACTACCATGCCGATTTTTGCTGCAATTGCAGGAACGTGCTTTGTAGTTATTCCTAACAAAAAGATTCCAATGATAGGTACACTATAAAGTCCATTCACCTTTTGCAGATACTGAAAAATCGACTGGGTTTGGGCAAGCAGAGGTGCAATAATTATTGATGCTATTGCAAGAAATACTCCAAATTGCTTTCCAATTTTGACAATTTGTTCCCCTGAGGCATTTTTGTTTATATACCCTTTATAAAATTGCAGTGAAAATAAGGTTGATGCGCTATTTAATGCCGAGTTGAAAGAACTTAAAATAGAGCCCATCAATACCGCTGCAAATAAACCTAAAGACCAATCTGGCAATACATATCTGACGAGTGCTCCGTAAACTTGATCTTGTCTGCCAATGGGCAATTCATTCATATGTAGAGCTATAATGCCTGGCAGACACAACATCAAAGGGCCTACAAGCTTCATCCCAGAAGCAAAAAGAACCCCTTTTTGACCCTCAGCTAAACTTTTTGCTGCCATTGCACGTTGAACAATAACTTGATTTGTTGACCAATAAAATATTTGAATAAACATCATTCCAGTAAATAGTGTTGGCCAAGGGACAGAAACTACATTCCCCTCAAGATTAGTTCGAGTTAAAACTCTAAGATATTCGGGTTTGTCGTTTAAAAGTGTTGAGACACCACTCAAGAATGAACCTTCACCTAAAGCAGACAGCCCAAGAAATGGTATGGCTAAACCTCCTACTAGCAAACCAACACCATTAATTGTATCGCTTACTGCAACTGACTTTAATCCTCCAAATATTGCATAAGCACTTCCAAGACTACCAATCAGTAAAATAATGAGCCACAATGGAATATTCAAATTAAACATCCTTTCAAGGGCAAGAGAGCCAGTATATAACACCACTGGTAATAAAACCGTCACGTAGCCAAAAAGAAATAAACCTGAAACCATCGATCTTGTTGTTTTATCGAATCTTTTTTCTAAAAAAGCCGGTGTAGTTGTGAAGCCGCTCGCTAAATATCTGGGTAAAAAAATTAGCGCAGTAGCTATCATTGCAAATGCAGCTAAGGCCTCCCACGCCAAACCGACAAGAGCCTTGTCTCCAAAAACATCTCCATTTAAACCAACTAACTGTTCCGTTGAGAGGTTAGTTAAAAGCAATGATCCCGCTACAACAGGCCATGACAGTGCACGTCCGCCTGTAAAATATTCCTCTGTGGCGCTATCCGATTTTTTCATTTTTTGAACAATTCTATAGGTAAAAAGAGCTACAGATAGTGTTGCAAATACAAATGTTACAATTGAAATTGTATTCATTGGTTATTCCTTACGATTGGTTTCAATTAAATTCTTCTTTTTGAGAGCTTATTTAAATCTGCGCCTACTCTGAAAGGTTGCAGTATAAATGAATGCTCGTAATTTCCAGGATATAAAGTATATTTTTTCATCGGCCTGGCACCCCAACTATTGTCCCCACCAACTCCCATCTGTTTGTAATCAATCAGCCAATCTGTTTGATTTTTAGAGCTGATATCAAGCTTCCCATGCTTTTGTGAACCAGGATAGTAGTCTAGATCCTCATAGGGATATTTATGAACACTTCCGTCAAATTGCGGTAAACCTATTACCATTAATCCAATTTCATCGTTCTTAACAGCCATCCAATAAACATCTGTTTTGTTTCCTGTTTCCTGTGGCCTAACATATTGGAAAGATTGATCCCAAACCAAACCACTATAAAATCCAATCGCAGCCGATTGCTTTCTATCCCAATAAGACTCATGCGGACCTCTCCCAAACCACTCGACTTTTTCGAAACTACCTGGTAAAGTAAATTTAACTCCAATCCTTGGAATCTCTGGAAGATCGATTCCATCTTCAATATCAATTCGTCTTTTAACTTTAATTGCTCCATCATTATCAATAATATATTCTGTTTCAATAACTGTTTTTGAAATACTATCATTATGAGTACTAACGATAGTTATTTTAGTGTCATTCCTGGTGGTAATTAAATCGAGTAGTTTCATTCTACTACCAGCATCTTTCCATATCTTGGTGCGACTAGGCATATTGTTGCCGAGATCATTATCATTGGGTGCTCTCCAAAAAAATGGCACAAGGGGCTTCTTTAGATAATTTAAATTTTCAAAAGAATAATTCTCTAAAAATCCCGTACTCTTATTAAAACTTAAACTAAAATTATCACTATAAACTTGAATCTTTTCCGGAGCCTGAGAAATACTAATTTTTGATTTAAATTCAGCATTTTTCATCAATGGTTCTTTGTAAAATGGCAACTCAAATTGGCTCCAAGCAATTACGTGTTTTTTAGGAATTAAGGGTTTAGTGTTTCGGGTTTTTGCTTCAATTGTTAGAAAATATCTTACGCCCGACCTTTTGACTATATTAGACGTGTTAAAAAATATATCTTTTGATTCGCCAGGATTCAATTTTAATGAGCTAAGTGTTCCAGAAGAAATAGTTCTAGTATCAGCTTTTATATACCAAGTAAAATCAACATTATCAAAATTTAAAAAATTGTAATCATTGTTAATTTTGATGACACCTTTTTTTAAATCAATGGGCTCAAAGGAAATTGGCTGGTAAATCTTTTTAACCTCATAGGCATGAGGATTTAAGCTTCTATCTGCGGCTACAAGCCCATTCGCACAAAAGTTTGAGTCGTTCTCCGCGAATTCAATTCCGAAGTCTCCACCATAACCCCAAAATTCCTTTCCATTCTTGTCAGTTTTTAAAAGCACCTGATCTGCCCAGTCCCAAATAAAACCACCTTGGAGAGATTCATGTTCATAAATTGCGTCCCAATAATCCGTTAGATTTCCTACGCTATTTCCCATTGCGTGAGCGTATTCGCATAAAATAAGAGGTTTATTTTTATTTGATTTACCATATTCTACAATTGCGTCAACCGTTTTGTACATTGGAAAAACAATATCAGTATGCCCTTTTTCATTCGCAGGTTCGTATACCACCGGTCTAGAAGCATCTTTAGATTTTAAAAAATTATATAATTCTTGAAAATTTTTTCCGTCACCAGCTTCATTGCCCATTGACCACATTATTATTGAGGGCTGATTTTTATCCCTTTCGTACATTCTATTTCCACGATCTATCCATTGTCCTAACCAAGCTGAGTCATCCGCAATATAACCGAACCCTTTTGGGTGCTTTCCCATTCCATGAGATTCAATATTTGCTTCATCTACAACATATAAACCATATTCATTACACAGTTCATACCAGCGTTCATGATTGGGGTAATGTGAAGCTCTAACTGCATTAATATTATTTTGCTTCATCAGCTTAATATCTTCTATCATTGATTCTTCAGTCACAGTTCTTCCAGAGGAGGGATCCCATTCATGACGATTTACTCCACGAATGATTAATGGACTACCATTTAACAATAATTTTCCATTTTCAATTTCTATTCTTCTAAAACCAACCTGATGGGTAAATGTCTCTACCAGCTCATCACCTTTTGATAAATAAAGCTGTAACTTATACAAATACGGTGTTTCCGCGCTCCAGGCTCTGACTCTACGAACCCTATGGTTTATCGACACTGTTGATATCGAATCAATAACAATATACTTGGTTGAATCAAAAATTGTTCTGTTTCGTCTTAATGGGTCAATTAGTTTTGCGCGAATACTTACTTTGCTTTCTTTTTTGAATTTATTTAGAATATCCACATCAATTGAAAAGACACCTTCACTATATGTATCATTCAGTGATGACTTGATTGTGAAATCATCAATCCTTATTCTATCTTTAGCGTAGATAGAAACATCCCGCTCTAAGCCACTTATTCTCCATGTGTCTTGCCCCTCAAGGTACGATCCGTCGGAATATCGATAAACTTGAATCGCTACTTGATTATTGCCAGTCTGGATGAGTTCTGTAACGTCAAATTCTGAGGGAGTTTTTGAACCCTGCGAATAGCCAACATATTTTCCATTGAACCATACATAACATGCAGAACGAACACTACCCAGCTTCAAAATAACATCTTTTTTTAGCCAGTCTTGCGGGATTATCATGTTTTTCTTGTAAGAGCCAACAGTATTCAAATTATTAGGAATAAATGGAGGATTTGCTGGAAATGGATATTCTTCATCAAGATAAATTGGGTGGGACCATCCTTGAAGCTCCCAGCTACCAGGAACTATTATACTACTCCATTCATCATCGTTATAACCCATTTCGTAAAAATCCTGCGGTCTATCTTTAATATTTTTTGAAAACTTGAATTTCCATTTGCCATTCAAAGAAATATAGTTTTTTGATTCGAGAGGGTTATTTATTTGTGCAAGTTTTTCAGTTTCATAAGAAATAAAATGCGCTTTAGGAGGAAGTTTATTTATGCCAAAAATAGTGGGATTTTCCCATTCAAGCTTTCCATGCTTTTCACATGAAAAAAACAGGATTGTAGCTGCCAGAAATGAATGAATTATTTTCTTATTCATAATCAATATTACTCAAAACCTCTGAAAGTTTTAATACTAATTCGTCAGCATTTTGTCTATTAAAAATCATAGGTGGTTTAATTTTAATAACATTGTGATCAGGGCCATCAGTGCTTAATAAAATTTTTTTTCTCTTCATTTTATTTACAACTTCTTCAGCTTCTTTGCTTGCAGGTGAAAGGTTTGAACTATTTTTGATTAATTCTATCCCAATGAACAATCCTTTTCCTCTAACCTCACCAATCAATGAAAAATCTGATTGTAACTCTTTTAATTCCTGCAATAAATATTTTCCAATTGTATTTGCATTTTGTTGCATGTTCTCTTCTTCCACAGCGCGCAAAACTGCCTTTCCAACCGCACATGACACCGGGTTTCCGCCAAATGAATTAAAATATTCCATTCCGTTATTAAACTTTTCTGCTATATCTTTTGTTGTTACGACCACTGATAAAGGGTGGCCATTGCCCATTGATTTTCCCATTGTCACAATATCAGGCTCAACATGGGCAGTTTCAAAACCCCAAAAATCTGTTCCAACTCTTCCAAATCCGATTTGCACCTCATCTGCAATACAAATACCTCCAGCATTTCGTACCAATTCAAAAGATTGCTTGAGAAACTCATCTGGTAAGATAACCTGACCCCCGCAGCCCATTATCGGCTCGACAACGAATGCAGATAATTGCTTTCCTTGTTTTTTTATTGATAGCAATATTTGTTTGAGTTCATCTATATATCCATTGAGTGCTTTTTGTCCACGATACTTTCCTCTAAATGGGTCTGGCATAGGCAACGTATGAACATAACTCGGCGGACCGCTTCCGCCTTTTGAATTATGTTTATACGGACTGATATCAATAAGTGAGGAAACATGTCCATGGTAGGCCCCATCCAAAACTATTGTATCTTTTGATTGCGTTTTATTGCGCGCTAACCTGAGTGCGAGATCATTTGATTCGCTTCCTGAATTTGTAAAAAAACATACATTTAGATCGTCTGGTAAATAACTCGTCAAATCTTTAGCGTAACTAACAACATTTTCATCTAAATAGCGGGTATTCGTATTTAGTATTCCATACTGCATTCTGGCTGCATCAACAACCATTGGGTGACAATGACCTACATGCTGGATATTGTTTACAGCATCCAAATATTTTTTACCATTCGCATCATATAGATACTGCCCTTTTGCTCTAACAATATGCAAAGGAGTGTCATAAGATAAACTTAAAGATGGGCTTAGGTATTTTTGTCTCAGCTGTATAATCTGATTACGATCTAACATACTCACTTAGATTTTTTGACCATTTACTGATATCGTCTTCCCGCATATTAGTGAGAAAATTTCTGGCGCTGTCTTCTGAGATAGTTATATAGTCATTTTCTGGAAAAAGTTTTCTGCGGAAGACTGACATATTAATTGTTACGCACATTCTTAAGCACATTAAATATACAACTGACTCTAAATCTTTGTCAGAAAGTACTTTTGTTGAAGAATATCCTTTTAACAGCGAAGCTATAAGCTCAAAAGGAGTTTCTTGGCTCATTGCAATGTAAGCCATACATACCGCAGGCTCTAGTGCTTGCAAAGAAAAAACCATATCTCCAAAGTCAATAATACTTTTGATTTTGCCATTTTGATCCATTATGACATTATGATCATTGCCGTCATTATGAATGATACCTTTAGATAATTCATTAATATGACCAAATACATTATCTCTATAAAGTTCTATAAAGTATTCAATTAGCGACCTGTCATTCTTGCTATGATTTAGCTGGCTAATTAAGACATCAACCTGAGCAGCATCCCAAATAAACTCTCTTGAAGACGATTTGTGTTCAAAGCCAATTAAGGCCTTATCAAGATTTCCTAAAAACTCTCCAACCGAAAATAGCATAGCGCTGTTTGGCTTAACATCTTTTAGAAAATCTCCCTCAATGTATGTCAGTAATCGCACATAATTTCTACTGTTATGACATTCGATAACCGATATATCTTTTTTATATTTTGATTTAATTGGAATAGGCACTTCAATACTTTCATCCTGCGAAGAAATGTATCTTAAAGCATCATTTTGCATCTGTAAAACGCTTTTATCCTCCGATGAATTTGCAATTTTCATCACAAAACTCATGTCATCAGTAGAAACTTTAAGGTTTAAATCTCTATCGCTTGAAAGCTTCTCAATTGATGTAATAATGTCAAAATTAGCGTACAAAAATTCTTGAACTAATTCGGTTTTAACATTTGGTGGTGGTGTTCTAAATACGTCTGACAAAGCGAATGATGTTGATTGTTTTATGATCGCATTAACGACTCTATGTCGTCAACCGTTTTGGGTATAGCAGGACCAAGCATTCTGTAGCCATCATCTGTAATAAGTATATTGTCCTCAATTCTAATACCACCAAAATTCTTAAAATGACTCAAGGCATCGTAATTAATAAAACTTGAATGTTTTTTATCGTTTTTCCATTTCGCTATAAGATGTGGATTAAAATAAATGCCAGGTTCAACAGTTAGGACAAATCCCGGCTCAAGATCTTTTGATAGTCTCAAATACGCCAACCCAAATTGGTCGCTTCTGTTCGAACCGTCATCGTACCCAACAAGGTCTTCGCCAAGTCCCTCCATATCATGCACATCTAGACCCAGCATATGTCCAAGTCCATGAGGAAAGAAAAGCGCATGAGCTCCTTGAGAGACCGCATCCTCAGAACTACCGCGCATTAGACCTATATCAATCAATCCATCAACCGCTTTCTTTGCTGAAGCGAGGTGCGCTTCTTTATATGAAATGCCTGGCTTACAATGAGCCAATGCAACCTCTTGCATTTCATAAACTAAACTATATAATTGTTTTTGGGTATCTGAGAATGAGCCGCTAACTGGAAAAGTTCTTGTGATGTCGCTTGCATAATGAAGCGGAGACTCTGAGCCTGAATCATTAAGTGCTAACTGCCCTGACTTCATCGTGTTATCATAGATATTGTTATGTAAAATCTCTCCATGAATGGTAAAGATTGCCGGATAAGCCATTCCATGTCCTCTTTCTAAGGCATACCCTTCCATCTTACCTACAATAATCTGCTCTTTCACTCCATCGCGAGTGTGCTTCATGGCTATTTTATGCATTTCAGCCGTGACTTCCAAAGCTCGTTCTATTTCATAAACTTCTTCATCAGATTTAATTGACCGCTGTTTAATTACGTGTACAATCAACTCTTTTGATGAGGAAAAATTTTGAGAATCAAGAATAGATCTCAAAAAAGACTTTTGATCTTCACGATATGCTGGAAGGGTGTGGACTCTGTTTACATTAGATAAGAATTTTGGTAACAAAGAATTTTTTTCAATATGATCAATTCCAGCTGATTCAGCCATTTTTTTTACCGTAACTCTCTCACCTTCCCAAACTATATCATCAACTTCAAGGTCGTCTCCAAATAGGGTTGTTTCACCATTAGCTGCATCAATAACAGTAGTGAGATTTGGATAATCTAAACCACAGTAATAAAGAAAGTTGCTATCCTGACGAAATCTTAGTGTGTTAGACGGATAATTCATCGGAACTGGCATGTTTCCAGGCAATAGAATCATGCCTTCATTTATTTGATTGCTAAGTTTTTTTCGTCTACTTATGTAAATATTTTCTTTAAACATTGTTAATCATTCTTTAGGGTTATTAAAAAAATAAAACTAGAATATCCATCTATATTTGTATAGATGATAAACTACATAAACAAAAACAAAGGAGTACATAAAAAAAATGAATAAAAGTACCCATTTACTTGATAATTTTTTACTTTCTTTCACTATTAAAATTAATTAAAAAATTCAACTCACTTAGAGCTTATTTTGAATAAGAATTACGTTTTAAATTAAACTAAACAATGCACCCACTAAGAGAACTAATTAAAAACAAAAAACTTTTTTCTGAAATCACAGAAAAACATGGTACCCCTCTCTACATTTATGATAGACAGAGAATTCATGAAAATGTTACAAAGCTAAGTAATGCACTTTCCAATAGCTTTGAAAATTTTCATATTTGTTACGCTATCAAGTCGAACAGTAATCCCCATCTCATTCGTACAATGCGTGAAGCGTTTCCTGCAATCGGGGGTGATTGTTCAAGTCCTGGAGAAATATATGCAGCAGAGCTTTCTGGTATTTCTCCCTCTGAATGTATATATACAGGAAACTATGAATCGAAAACAGATTTTATTGATGCGCTAACTAAAGGTTGCAATATTAATCTTGATGATATTACTTCACTTAAAAGGCTTCATGAAGTTGGTCTTCCTGAACGAGTTTCTTTTAGAATGAACCCAGGTTTTGGAGGAGGATCCTATTCTGGGATAATTACTGGTGGTCGGGATGCAAAATTTGGTATTCCATCTGAGAAAATAATTGATGCATACAAAACCGCTAAAAAGCTTGGCATTAAGCGCTTTGGTTTGCAATGTATGTGTGGATCAGGAAATTTAGATGAAGAATTTTTTGAGGAAGTTTTATGTGCAATACTGGATAATACTAGAAGAATTGAATCTGAACTTAATATAAATTTTGAGTTTATAAGTATGGGCGGTGGTTTTGGAATACCCTATCAAGATGAACAAACTCCCTTAAATTTTAGTAGAATGTTTGAAAAACTAGCTAAAATTTATTATTCTGTGTATTCTAATAAATCCTTAGCACCCTCACTTTGGCTTGAGCCTGGAAAATCAATAATTGCAGATGCGGGATTTATTATTTCAAGGGTTACAGGGTTGAAAAACAGTTATAAAAATTTTGTAGGTGTAGATGCTGGCATGGAAACCCTCATGCGCCCAGCGCTCTATGGAGCAAAGCACAGAATTTATAAGGTTGGAGATCATGGTAATGATGAAATCACTGTTGATTTCACTGGTCAAATATGTGAAAATACAGATAGAATTGCTACTGATCGTTCTTTTCCACTCTTGAAAGAGAATGACCTAATTGCCATCATGGATGCTGGTGCATACGGTTATTCAATGTCACACAACTTCTGCACAAGACCTAGATCTGCAGAAATTTTATTAAATGAATCTTCTTTTAAAGAAATACGAAAACGAGAAACAATTGAAAATATATTTTCACTTTGTGATTTATAAAATATTCGCATTCCTTTTAATTATGTCTTTTGGGATAAGCCAACAGGCTTACCGCGGAATTCATCAGGTTGAACTTGAATTTAATAATGAAAATTTCATCGAACCTCTTTATAAGTCATACTCAGGACCAGCAAAACCAATCAGTAATGTTAAGAAAAATACGTCAAGGAGGGTATTTGGTTATCACCCTTATTGGCAAGGGACTAAATGGCAAAATTATAATTTTGAATATCTTTCTACTATAGCATATTTTTCTGCAGAAGCAAATGAGAACGGCGAATTAATCGATCTTCATGGCTGGCCTGCGACTGATCTAATTAATAAGGCGCATGATAATGGCGTTGAAGTGGTTTTAACAGTAACTCTTTTTTCAAAAAATAAGCTCGAAGCGCTTCTTAGCAGCGCCACAAATAGAAAGCGCTTGATTGACAACTTAACATTTGAAGTTAATCGCGCTGGAGCAGATGGAGTAAATATTGACTTTGAGTCATTTCCAGAAAGTCAAAAATTTAATTTAATTACCTTTGTAAAGGATTTGCGCTCCTCTTTACGATTCGTAATACCAAACGCTCAAGTTACGTTAGCTACCCCAGCGGTTGATTGGAACAATGCATGGGATTTTAAGGCTCTTGCCAATGAAAGTGATGGGCTTTTTATTATGGGATATGACTATCATTGGAAAGGAAGTACTCTGACTGGCCCTGTATCTCCACTAACTGGTGGCTCCTATAATATAACGAATACAATTAATACCTATCTCACGGTTACTGATGGCAATAGAGATAAGATAATTCTTGGTGTACCATACTATGGCTATTCGTGGCCATCATCATCTGGAGAAAAAGGTGCAAATACAACCGGAACTGGTACAGCTGAAGTATTTTCTATTGCTGAAGCAAAAGCTCTTTCCTATGGTAAATTGTGGGATACTTCATCTCAAACACCTTGGTATAGATTCCAAAATCCTGACTGGTTTCAAACTTGGTACGATGACAGTTTATCGCTATCCAAAAAATATGATTTTGTCATTTCGAAGGATTTAGGCGGGATCGGTATCTGGGCTTTAGGGTATGATGAGGGTTATGATGACCTTTGGGGTGCGTTGAAAGAAAAAATTGCTAAGAAATCCAGTCCATCTGTGCCAGAAAATTTTTCAATCATAAATTTAGGTGGTGGCATAGTTAGCATTAACTTTTTCAACGACGACTCCGCTACAGAATATGAAGTTGTTGAGGTGATTTCAGATTCAAGTGAAGAACGCTCGGTTGGAAAATTTTTGAAGAGCCCTATTTTGGTTCAGGGATTAAATAATAATTTTCCTTATTTCTATAAAGTGAGGGCAATAAATGAGTTTGGTTCAAGTGAATTCACAGAATTACTCGGCTCTACTCCTTCACCCTCAAATTCAAAAGTATTAATTGTAAACGGGTTTGATCGTATTGCTGGAACATCAAACTCGTTTGACTTCATATTAGAGCATGGGAATGCAATTTATGCAAACGGTTATTCATTTGATGCTGCTTCAAATGAAGCAATAATCAATGGGAATTTAAATTTAAGTGATTACGCAATCGTTGACTGGATTTTAGGCGAAGAAGGTGCAGCTACTTCAGCTTTTGATGAGAATGAGAAAAATATAATTCAAGACTATATCTTAAATGGAGGGCGACTTTTTGTTTCAGGCTCTGAGATAGGTTATGATATGTATGAAAAGGGTAATAACTCAGATAAATTATTTTATGAAAATGTCCTTAAAGCAGAATATATAAGCGATGCTGCTGGAGGAACTGGCGGGGCTTACAGTATAGAAGGGGTGTCAAATTCCTTGTTTGATGGCTATTCATTTAATTTTGATAATGGCACGCATGGAAACTATGATGTTGACTGGCCTGACGGTATTAAACCATACGGTAATGCAGTAAGTATTTTGAAGTATAAGGATGTAGATTATAATTCAAGAGGTGGTGCAGGAATAGCATTCCGAGGAAACTTCCTTAATAGCAAAACACCGGCAGGTATTGTTTATTTATCTATTGGTTTTGAATCAATTTACCCAGAAAAAGTTCGTACTGATATCATGAGCGAAATTTTAAATTTTCTTGAGGCCCCAATCGCTTCAGTTATAGATAGCGACCCAATGACTCCTGAAGGGTTAAGTATCTCTGCATTATATCCAAATCCTTCTAATCGCTCAATTTCAATTGAGTTTGAGGTCATAGATGTTTCTCCGATTGCATTTCTAACAATTACAGATATTATAGGACGTGAGGTGTTCAAAATGTCCGCTCAATCACTTCCAACTAAAATTCAGCGATTTAATTGGAATGGATTAACCAAAGAAGGAAGTAAAGCGCCTTCTGGTGTCTACATAGTTTACCTGTCGCAAGGAGAAAAAATAGTAAATAAAAAATTTACTTTATTGAAATGAGATTTAATTTTTTCTATGCAGGTCTGCTTGTCTGGGCCGGATGTACTACGCAAACCCAAACCCCTCAATCAATTCATCAAATTCAAGATAAATACCAAAAAGATAAACCTAAAGTAAATCTGTCAACTGTGAGGTTAGGTCTTGACGTACTTCTTGATGATAAAATAGAGTTAATAAAAAATAAGAGTATTGGGCTTGTCACGAATAATTCTGGTATAGATAATAACGGAGTTTCTAATTATGAACGCCTAATGAAAATAAAAGATATTTCAATTAAAGTAATTTTTTCTCCAGAGCATGGATTATTTGGTGAGGCTGCTGCTGGAGAAAAGGTTAATTATAATGGCCAAATTAAAACTCTCCCTAAAATAGTAAGTCTTTATGGAGACAATCGCAAACCGACCCAAACCCAAATGGAGGATATTGATATAATTATTTATGATATTCAGGATATAGGGGCACGTTTTTATACTTATATCTCAACCCTAGGTATGGTAATGGAAAGTGCATCTAAACATGGAGTAAAAGTTTTAGTCCTTGATCGTCCAAATCCTATTGGAGGCAATATAATCGAAGGACCAATACTCGATTTAAAATTTCAAACTTTTGTAGGTTACTATCCTATTCCAACGAGATACGGACTCACAATCGGGGAACTTGCTTTGATGATTAATGGTGAAAAATGGATAGATGGCAATCCTGAATTAGAAATCGTAAAAATGAAGGGCTGGACAAGAGATCTATGGTACGATCAAACTAAACTTCCATGGGTAAAGCCTTCGCCAAATATTCCAGACCTGAACACAGCAATTATTTATCCTGGAATGTGCTTGCTTGAAGCAACTAATATTAGTGAGGGAAGAGGAACGAAAAAACCATTCAAAAAATTTGGAGCACCATGGATTAATAAGATAGAGCTTTCAAAAGAGTTAAATAATCTGAATCTTCCAGGCGTCGTTTTTAAGCCAATAACTTTCATTCCAACCCCAATTAAGGGTATGTCCAATAATCCTAAGTATAAAAATCAAGTTTGTCATGGAGCAGAAATAATAGTAACAAATCGAGAAAAATTTAATAGCGTCAGAACAGGGATGAGGGTTATCGATAAAATTAAAGAAAAATATCCAACACATCTTAAAATTAAAACCTCAGGAATGAACCGATTATGGGGAAACGCCGAATTCTCTTTTCAAGCATCTACCAATAACATAAACCAGTTTTACCAGCCTTTAAAGATTTTCAACAATAGATCTAAAAAATATTATTTGTATGAATAAACTATTTTTACTTGGCTTACCGATACTATATATAGGTTGTTTTTCTCCACAAATCTATTGGACAAATGGCAAGATAGTTGAAAAACAATCTATCACAACAATAATAAATGATTCTGGACTAAATACAAATATTGGAATTAAAGCGGTATCTTTAAAATCAGGAAAAACTATTTATGAGCTTAATAGCAAATCCCTATTTAATCCCGCAAGCAATAATAAACTGTATTCTGCCATTGCAGCATTATCAATTTTAGATACAGGGTTCACTTTTAAAACATCAGTTTATGCTGACAATGATAAAATCTTCCTTGTTGGAGGTGGAGATCCTGATTTGAAAGTGAAAACCCTTGACTCGCTGTCAGAAATTGTTTCAAAAACATTTCCATCAGCTAAAAGGGTTTACCTTGATGATACTATAACTGATTCTCTGGCATATGGACCAGGTTGGATGTGGGATGAAGGAGACGAATGGTATTCTGCTGAAGTAAGCGGTCTTTCAGTTAATGATAATTGCATTGATTTTATTATTAGCCCCACCTCACCTGGTTCCCTTATCAGTGTTGAAACATATCCTAAGTCGAGCTATTATAAAATCAATAACTCTGCAATTACCGTTAATGATACTTCAGAATATGATAAGATTAAGATAATTAGAGACTGGAAAAATAAAAAAAATATATTTCAAATCTCTGGAACAATTATGGATACATCATCAACTGATACATTAATTAGGAATATTAGTAATCCAACAATGTTTACAGGGAATTTATTCTATCAAATGCTTATGGATAAAGGTTTGCAAATTAGTGAATTAAAAAAGGGAAAATACAAAGGAACAGGTTTACTTATCGCTACACATCATTCTAAATCGCTTTTATCCTCACTAGAAAATCTAATGGTTGAAAGTGATAATTTAACTGCAGAGTTGTTGGTAAAAATGATTGGATATGAATCTGCTAAAAATCAAGGCAATTGGCAAAATGGCCTCTTCGCAATGAAAAATTTTATGAATAATAATATTGGGATAGATACTTCTACATTTTCATTAAGCGATGGTTCTGGAGTTTCACGCTACAACTATTCTAGCCCCAGTCACTTTACTGATTTATTAATTTGGGCATATAATAATCCAAAAATTAAAGATAATTTTCTTGAAATTTTGTCCACAACAAACAATAAGGAAACGCTCAAGGATAGAAACCTACCAGAAGGTATATTTGCCAAAACAGGATCATTGTCTGGTGTAACAACTTTCTCAGGATATATTTTGAATTCCAAATCAGAACCCATAGCATTTTCCATTTTGATGAATGGCTTTAAAGGCTCATCCGCTCCTTACAAAAAACTTCAAGATGCAATTGTTTCAAGATTATCCCAATAGTCTCAAATGTATAAATCTCTTATTGTAGCTATTCTTTTTTTTACCAATTGTTCCAAAAAACCAATCTTAGATCCACACATTATTGTTTTAGGAACCACTCAAGATGGTGGAGCGCCTCAGGCAGGATGTAAAAAAACGTGCTGTGTAAATCGGTGGGCAAATTCAAAGAAAGAATTCTATGTGACTTCAATTGGCGTAGTTGATCCCAATACCAAAGAGGCGTGGATGATTGAAGCAACACCAGACTTTCCTCGTCAACTTAAAAAACTAACAGATGAAAACGAGATTAAAGGAATTTTTATTACCCATGCACACATTGGACATTATTCTGGACTAATGTATTTAGGAAGAGAAACAATGGGATATAAGAATATGCCACTATTTCTTGGACCGAGGATGTCAGATTTTATTGCTAACAATGCTCCATGGAGTCAACTTGTTAAATTGGACAACGTAAAGATTAATCAACTTAAAGAGGATAAAGAAATTGTATTAAACAGTCGAATAACCATAAAACCTTTTACCGTTCCTCACCGTGACGAATTCTCAGAAACACATGGTTTTGAAATTAGGGGGCCAAGTAAATCTCTAATATTTATACCTGATATTGACAAGTGGGAAAAATGGAATGTTGACGTTTTAAAGGTAATTAAAAAAAATGATTATGCACTTCTAGATGGAACATTTTTTGATGAAAAAGAATTACCAGGAAGAGATATGTCTGAAATTCCTCATCCTTTCATTGTTGAATCCACGGAATTTTTTAAAAAAATAAAAGATGAAGTAGAGATTAATTTTATTCACTTTAATCACACAAACCCCCTTCTAAACGAAAAGTCCGATCTTAGAATTAAATTAAGCAAAATTGGCTATGGATCAGCCAGTCTATTTCAAAAATTTGACTTATAAATTAATCGAAAAAATTTATCAAAAGATATCGTTGTAAGTAAATTTACAGATACTGAAATAAAGATAAAAGTTGTCCACGCAAATTCATTTTGCTGTAAGATAAATACTGTTCCAACGCTTAAAATTAATCCAAAGATCAAACTAATAGGTAAAAATTCATGCTGAAATTTGCTTAATAAAAATAAACCAAGTAAAGCTCCATAAGTAAATGATGCAATTTGGAGACCAACAATTATTATGGCTGAATTACCTTCGTCAAATAATAATGCGATACTAATTAAAACTATGCCCCATGCTAAACTAACTAATCGCGAGAATGTAATATCACTCCTTTTCTTGAACCAATCCGTTACAGTTGATGATGCCAATGAATTTATCGATGAGCTTAGCGTTGACATTGCTGCAGACAAAACTCCAGCAAGCAATATTCCGCGCACGCCTACAGGCATATAATTAACAATAAAGTATGTGAATTCACGGTCTTTTTGAATATCAAGATTGCCTAAAATTAAAAAAATTAATGAACCGGCAAATAAGAATACTGCAAACTGAATAAAAACAAAAACTCCGCTGGCAATCATAGATTTTCTGGCAGAGGCTAAATTTTGAGTACTTAAAACCCTTTGAACCATCATATGGTCAATCCCGTGCGATGAAAATGAAAGAAATATTCCTCCAAAAACTGCGCTAAAAAAGTAATACGGATCATAAAGAAGATTGCCTTCGAAATTGAAGATTCTCATTTTATTTGAATTTGATAAATCTCTAATTATGCTACCAAAGTTGAAGTCTAAGTAATTGAGAGCAACAAAGATAGAAATCAATCCACCAAATAAATATAATACAAACTGAATACTATCAATCCAAATTACAGTTCTTATGCCGCCTGATAAAGTGTAGAGTAGCGTAATAAATCCTATAACTAATACTGCTAACTCAATTGACCAACCTGTTATCACTTGGACCACAACTGCTGTAGCTAAAAATCTTACACCATCGGCTAGGACTCTTGTTACGAGAAAAATTAATGAAGCGATTTTTTGGAAAAACAATCCAAACCTATCACCTATAACTTCATAAATTGAAATTATACCATCCTTGAAATAAGCGGGAAGAAGAAAAATGCTAACAAGCACTCTACCAATTATATAGCCGAACGCCAACTGCAGAAAAAACCACTCACCTCTGTAGGCCAATCCCGGAAGACTTATAAATGTAAGAACAGATGTTTCAGTGGCAACAATCGAAAGCATAGCTACAGGCCATGGAAGATTTTTACCCCCTAAAAAAAAGTCACCGGATGATTTATTGCTATTAATCTGTCTAATGCCATATAGTGAAAAAGACATTAAAAATAAAATTACAATAAATTGGTCAATCCAATGCACGAAGCTAACCTTCTAATGGGTGGAAAGAGAAAAACACAACACCATCAAAACGAGCTTCGTTATCTGTAAAATAATAATCTAAAAAGTCCATTTGAACAGTTTTTCCAAACTCTTGAGAGGCATGTATTATGTCCTTATTGTCAATGATAATTCCCTCATGCGCAATTATAAGTCCCATTTTAAAATATGCCTTTTTTACAAAGGCAACTCCAGCTACACTTGGAATTTTTTTCAACAAATGGGTATCGATCATTTGATTTGGTACAAAATGAATCGCAACTTTTTTAGTCCATTTAATATCCAAGAATTCATCGCCATTTTCTTTTTGATTTAATGTTAGTTCAATTTTCTCAATCTTGTCAGGATGAAATAGCGTTTCTGTAATATTTTTTGTTGAGGGATTATCAAGTAATCGGTCTGTTGTAAAGTGCCACCTTTTATCATAGCTTGGAACATGTTTACCTCTTGAATCAGATTTATAATGAATTTTGATAAGATTCGATTTGGCTTCATTCCAATTATTACTTTGTGCGCTTGCTAGACTTGTAAGTATATGTACCGTGCAATCTGAGACATCCATTCTAAAAATTGGATCAGGATCTGGCTGAACCTCTTCACCAAGACAAAATATTTTATAGGGTTTTCCGACTTGCCATTTTGAAAAATATTTTAGACGATCATAGAAATCAGGATATCTCTCTTCAAATTTTTGAAGAATATTTGAGAATTCGTTCTCGGTTAAAGTCCATGGCTTTGGAAGATCTTCGACCCATTTAGTATTTGAGTTGCAACTCATTATCGTTAAAATTATGGCCAGATAAAGAGCTTTATGAATATTCTTATTGTTCAATTCTTTT
>MDTD01157198.1_pt1 | contig 25134 bp, 28 predicted proteins | sample 811221 | NCBI WGS metagenome assembly MDTD01 (sample SAMN05326646, study PRJNA326480) | marine metagenome | isolation source: seawater | place: Pacific Ocean: South West | collected 2011 | reverse complement strand
AAAAATTTTTGGTTGCGGGGGTAGGATTTGAACCTACGACCTTCAGGTTATGAGCCTGACGAGCTACCAGACTGCTCCACCCCGCGATATATCTAAACCTTTTTTAGGTTAATAGCTTGAAGTTTATCCTTTTCCTCTTTTATATCAAATTTAATTTTTTGATTTTCCTTCAATACTCTTAATTTAGATTTTTCAAGAGAACTTACATGAAGAAAAATATCTTTATCTGTTTTGTCCTCTGTAATAAATCCGTACCCTTTTTTTGCATTAAACCATTTTACTTTACCTAACGGCATATTAACTCCTAATATTGAAATATTTAGATTCTATTTTTTAACTTTTGAAGTTTTTTAAGTCTTTTAATATTTTCTGTTCTTAGCCTTTTTTTCTTCTCAGAAGGTTTTTCGTAATTACTTTTCATTTTTATGATTTTGAAAAAACCCTCTTTTTGAAGTTTTCTTTTTAAAACTCTAATTGCTTGCTCAACATTATTATCTTTTACGTCTATTTTAATAAGTACCTCCTGTTTTTTTCATGTTGTTATCATTTAAGTTAATTAATGTCTAGTTCAGATAATTTAGTTTTGAAAGCTTTAATTTTGATTTACTTCCTTATTTTCGATTACCTTTTCTTTTGCTATTTTTTTTTCTTCTCTTATTTTTGCTTTTCTCTCCCTCTCTATACGTCTATCAGCTTTATCGACAGCTTTTTGAAAATTTTCTTGAGTGCACAAAGATAATATAACTGGGTCTCTCGGTTTTAAGTTTGACATGTTCCAATAACTTTTATTTCTTATTAATGATACTGTACCTTTGGTACTACCTACTAACTTTGAAATTTGACCATCAGTTAGTTGAGATGAATTTTTGCATAACCATAAAATTGCATCAGGTCTATCTTGTCTTTTCGATAGTGGAGTATACTTTGGTTTTTTCCTTTCTTTAATAATCTTTATTTCACTATCCTTTTTTACTAAATTTAAATCTCTTTCTGGATTTTTAGAACAAGCATCAATTTCGTCTCTGGTGAGTTGACCTGCGAGTATAGGATTGTAAGCTTTAATACCTTTTGCAACATCTCCATCGGCAATACCCTTGACTTCTAACTCATGCAAATTACAAAAATTTGCTATTTGTTTAAAAGTTAATGTGGTATTTTCCACAAGCCAAACAGCAGTTGCTTTTGGCATAAATGGTACTTCAGACATAATTTATTTTACTTTTCTAAGGTTACTAAATTTTTTGTTATATTTACTTACTCTACCTTTATCCAATACTCTTTGGGCGCCTCCTGTCCAAGCGTAATGAGATTTTGGATCAATATCCAGCTTCATTACATCATTTTCTTTGCCCCAAGTAGACCTGGTTTCAAATTCACTACCGTCCGTCATAACCACTTTAATCTTATGGTAATTTGGATGTATTTTTTTTTTCATGAAGCGATTTCTATATTATTAATTAAATTTACTCAATATTTTTTTTAAATATTAATTCCCTTAGATCGTTATGTATATGATAATTTGTGGCAATTATATTGCATCTATATGGTTGGTTTTCAATATTTTGAATGACATCTACAAATCCACCAGACTCTCTTACGATCAATAATCCAGCCGCCACATCCCAATAATTTAATTCTTGTTGCCAATAACCATCAAATCTACCACAACCAACGTTTGCTAAATCTAACGCCGCGCTTCCAAATTTTCTAATTGGTGAACTTATCTTCTTAGAGACATAAATATATTCCTTTAAAATTGTATCTTTTATTTTACTTATACTTTTCGGTCCACCCGTTACAATTAAGCATTCTTTTAAATTTCTTTTTTTTGAAACTCTAATTCTAAAATTATTTAAAAAAGCACCATTCCCTTTTTCCGCCATAAAAATCTCATTTTTTATTGGGTCGAAAATAATTGAGCTAATAATTTCACCATTTTTCTCATAGGCTACTGATATTGCAAATTGTGGAATTCCATTTATAAAATTTGTAGTTCCGTCGATTGGATCGATAATCCACCTCTCACTTTTATTATTTTTATTTATTTCTCCAGCTTCTTCACTAAGAATTCCATAATTAGAATTAGCTTTTAATATTTCTTCAATTAATATTTTTTCAGTTCTTTTATCTGCTGATGACACAAAATCCCCTGGTCCTTTAGAAGATACTTGCAATTTTTCTATTTCACCAAAGTCTCTGATTAATAATTTAGATGCTTTTAAACAAGCTCTATACATAATATTCATTGATGGTGAATTAAGTCTCAAGTTATTTTACCTTTCTGACATATTCGAGAGTTCTGGTATCCAAAATTATATTATCCTCAACCTCAATAAAAGGAGGGACACTGATGCTTATTCCATTTTCTAAAGTTGCAGGTTTATAAGACGATGCCGCAGTTTGGCCTTTAATTGAACCCTCAGTTGATTGAACTTTACATTCAATATTTATTGGTAATTCAATCATAATAGGTTCCTCATTTAAAAACTTTATACCAACTTCTAAATTTTCACTAAGAAGTTTGAATTTTTCTCCAGTAACTTTTTTTGATAATGAAATTTGTTCAAAGTCTTTACTGTTCATGAAATAACAATTATCATCGTCACTATATAAAAAGTTAAATTTCTTTTCGTCAAGTTCAGCCTTTTCAATACTTTCATTTGATCTAAATCTCTCATTTAGCTTTGTGCCTCTTACAACGCTTTTGAGTTCAACTTGATTAAACGCACCACCTTTACCGGGTTTAACATGTTGAGTTTTCAGAACATTCCAAAAATCACCCTTATGTTCGATGATCATTCCCGGTTTTATTTCTATAGCATTTATTTTCATTTTTAAAAAAGCTTAATACTTTGATTAGGTTTTAGTGTCGGGTTATTCCAAATATAACTTGATATTGCAATATAATTCGCACCCGCAATTAATAATTTTTTGTAATTTTTCGGATTAATTCCCCCAATAACAATAATCGGTTTTTTGATATTTTTTTTTGCCCATCTTAAAGTTCCAATTTTCGCTCTGGTAGCGGAAGGTTTTAATTTTGATTTATAGAAAGACCCAATTGCTACATAATCTGCTTTGTGCTTTACAGCGTTTAAAATTAACTTTTTAGAATTGTGGCAAGTAACTCCAAGTATCCTCTTTTTTAATTTTTTACGAGAAATTGATATTGATCCATCTTTCTGACCCAAATGACAACCATCTAAGTTACATTTAATTGCAAGATTTAAATTATCATTGATGATAAATTTAACATTATTTTTTTTTGTAATTTTTTTTATTTTTTTTGCTAACATTATTATTTTATTTTCATTATAATGCTTTGTCCGAAGTTGGAAAAAAGCGACTTTTTTAGTTTTAAGAACGTCGTTCAATTCTTTAAAAAATTCTTTATAAATATTATTAGGTGAGATTAAATATATGAACTTTTTCAAGCCTATTATGCAACTTCCTTATCCAAAACCTCTGTCCATTTCCCTACTGACGAAAGGCTATTCATTCTAGCTCTGTGATTAAAAACTTTTTGAATATTATTTTTATCGTTCATATTAGAGGAAAATGATTTTAAGGCACTTTGTTGTAATGCCCTCCCATAAGAAAAAGTTAATAAAAAATTTGTATCATTTATTTTATTAATTTCATTCAAATTTCGACTAGCCTCTGTTTCTGATTGTCCACCAGATAAAAAAGCTATACCCGGAACCTCACTGGGGACATTTTTCTTTAAACAATCTAAAGTTTTTGAAGCAATCTCTTGTGAGGAATTTTTTTGTTTACATTCTGCTCCTGGTAAAATCATATTAGGTTTTAGTATTGTACCTTTCAAATCTACCTTATGAATGTTCAACTCATTATAACACTCATTAAGTACAATTGATGTAACTTCATAACATTTTTCAATACTATGTGCTCCATCCATAAGTACTTCAGGTTCAATAATTGGAACCATATTTGTTTCCTGAACTAAAGCTGCGTATCTAGCTAAAGCGTGAGCATTTGATTTTATTGCTTGTTTGCTTGGAAACTTATCACTGATATTGTAAACCGCTCTCCATTTCGTAAAACGAGCTCCTAAGTCGTAGTATTCTTTCAGTCTCTGTCTTAATCCGTCAAGACCTTCAGTCACTGTTTCTAGATTTGATCCAGCAAGCGGTTTAGCTCCAGTATCAACCTTAATCCCCGGTATAGAATTATTATTTTTAATTAGAGAAGGAATCTTTTCACCATTACTTGCGACTTGTCTTATTGTTTCATCAAATAATATAACACCACCAATGTAATCTTTCATAGCAGATGATGAAAATAAAGTTTCTCTAAAAGTTAGTCTGTTTTTTTCATTGCTTTGCACATTTACACTTCTAAGTCTTTTATCCATAGTTCCTGTGCTCTCGTCTGCAGCTAAGATACCCTTACCTTTTTCACAAATTTTTTTTGCAATTTCATTTAAATTCATAACTTATTAATATTTTAAAACACTTACTCCAGGCAAGTCTTTTCCTTTTAGGTAGTCTAAAAAAGCTCCACCTGCTGTTGATAAGTGAGAAAACGATAAATCTTCTTTTATATTATTTATTGCATTAACAGTGTCTCCTCCGCCTAAAATTGATATCAAAGATTTTGTTCGTGAGTTTTCTGATATTTTTTTTGCTATCTCATTTGTTCCATTGGCAAAGTTAATATTTTCAAAATATCCAGCAGGACCGTTCCACAAAACAGTATTAGAATTATCAATCATTTTTTTAATTCTATCAATTGTCTGAGGTCCGATGTCTAAAATAATATCGTTATCATCAATGTTAGAAAAGTTTTTATCTTTTTTTTCTCCCTCCATACTATTTGAAACTGAGCAGTCCTCAGGGAGGTATAATTTACACTTATTTTTGTTAAATTTACTTAGTATTTTTTCTACAGTCTCTTTTATATTATTTTCAAGAAGAGATTTACCCACTTTTTTACCGCTTTGGATATGAAAGTTATTTGCCATCGCTCCAACTAAAATTATATTATCAACATATTGCATTAAATTTAATATTACGTTAATTTTTGTAGAAACTTTTGAGCCACCAATTATACAAGTGATTGGTGGTTTTTTATTTATTAATATCGAGTCTATCGCCTTAATCTCATTTTTAAATTGAGGTCCAGCATATCGCTCTTTAATAAATTTGGTAATTCCATGAACCGAAGCTTGTTTTCTATGGGAGCAAGAAAAAGCATCATTAATATAAACTTGCCCCAAATTTGCCAGTCTTTTTGAAAAACTTAAATCATTTTCTTCCTCGCCCTCAAAAAATCTAATATTTTCTATCAAAATTAAACTACCATTGTTCATATTGTTAATTTTGTTCACCAAATTTTGATCAATGTCGCCATTATGAAATGTTATTTTATCATTAAAAACCTGTTTTAAATATTTGAAAACAGGTAATAGCGTTAACTCTTTTCTATTAAGTTTATTAGGTCTACCTAGGTGAGAAATTATAATTATTTTTGATTTTAATTTTGATAATTCTTTTAGAAAAGGAATAGCGAGGTCGATTCTGGTGCTATCTTTGACAACGTTTTTTATTATTGGGACATTCAAATCTAATCGTAATAATATATTTTTGTTATCCATATTATTGTTTTTTGAATAATAATTTATATTGGACATTTGTTTTAATTATTTTCTCAAAATTTTTTGAATAAGATTTACTAACTTACTACTAGTTAGATTATATTCTTCAAATAATTCCTTATAAGGTGCACTTTTACCAAATTCGTCAATTCCAATATTTATCCCATCATTTTTGATATATTTTTTCCAACAAAGAATACTTCCAGCTTCAACTGTAACAATGACAGAGTTTGGCTCTAAAATTTTGTTTTGATATTCTTCAGACTGGGAGTCAAACAGTTCCTGGCAGGGCATAGAAACTACTTTTGAGTGTATATTATTTTCTTGTAACAATTTTTGAGTTTCTAAAGCTAAAGCTACTTCTGAACCAGAAGCCACAATAGTTATTTTACTTTCATGCGAGGTAATTTTGATTTCGTATGCCCCCAGCATGCATCTATTTTTTTCAGAGACACTCAAATTGTTATAAGGCAGCTTTTGTCTTGATAAAACTATTGCACTTGGCCCGTTACTATTAAGTGCAGCCTCCCAACATTCAATTGTTTCACAAATATCAGCTGGTCTAAAAACATTTAGATTAGGTATAGCTCTCAATCCTGCGAGCTGTTCAATAGGTTGGTGTGTCGGACCATCTTCACCTAAACCAATAGAGTCATGTGAAAAAATATAAATTACTTTTAAGCCCATTAAGGCAGACAATCTTATAGAAGGTTTACAGTAATCTGAGAAAATTAAAAATGTACCACCAAAAGGAATCAAATTATGATACAAGGCTAATCCATTCATTATAGCAGCCATCGCGTGTTCTCTTACACCATAATGAATATAATTTCCTGAAAAATTTTTTGCATTGATTGCTATTGAATTAGAAGCTTTAGTATTATTTGAGCCACTTAAGTCTGCAGATCCGCCAATTAAATTTGGTAAAACATTATTTAAACCTTCAATTACTCTCATAGAGCACTGCCTAGTAGCAATGATTGGTTTTTCAGTGTGATATTTCCCTTTTTCTTTGTATACAAAATTACTTATTTCATCTTTAAAAATTTTGTTATTAAGTCTATTGAAATTTTCCCTAATTTTAACGTTAGATTTGTTTAAGTTACTTATCCATTCTTGCTCTAACTTTAAGCCTCTTTTTCCAATATTTCTCCATTCATTTAAAATAACCTCAGGTATATGAAAAGGTTCATAATTCCATTTAAGTTTTTTTCTCATTAAAGATATTTCACTTTCTCCTAAAGGAGCTCCATGTGATGATGCTTTTCCAACTTTATTTGGTGATCCTAAGCCGATTTTAGTTTTGCATGAAATAAGAGATGGATAATTAGATTTGGCAGCTTTTTTTATAGCCGAGTCAATCTGTTTTTCATTATGACCATTAATTTCTTGAAAGTACCAACCATAAGATTCAAATCTTTTTTTATAGTTATCTGACACGCTTAAAGAGGTCGATCCATCTATTGAGATTTTGTTATTATCAAAAAAAACTATTAAATTTTTCAACTTTAGATGACCAGCTAAACTCATTGACTCATGACTTAAACCTTCCATTAAATCTCCATCACTAGCAAAAACATAAGTTTTGTGATTAATTAATTTTGGACCAAACTTTTTCCTATAAATTTCTTCACCAATAGCAATACCAACTGAATTACCCAGACCTTGTCCAAGTGGACCTGTTGTTGTTTCGATACCTGAATTAATTTTATATTCTGGGTGGCCTGCACAAATAGAATTAAGTTGTCTAAAATTTTTAATATCGTTAATTGTAACGCTGTCGTAACCTGTTAAATAAAGCAATGAGTATAGCAACATTGATCCATGGCCCGCTGATAATATAAACCTATCTCTGTTGACCCATTGAGGATTTTTTGGGTTAAACCTCAGGTGGTATTTAAATAATACTGTGGCTATATCAGCCATACCCATCGGCATGCCTGGATGCCCAGAGTTAGCTTTTTGGACAGCATCAGCTGCTAAAAATCTAATTGCGTTGGATAAGTCATTAAGTTTTGTCTTCACTTTTATAAGGTATATAGACTTAAAGTTATTATATCAATAATATGATATAAAAATAAAATGAATAACATCCAAAAAAAAGAAAAAAATCTAAATTTGTTATTAGAAAAATTAGCTACTGTAACCTCGAGTTATTCACAGTCTAAATTTGACACAGACAAAATTTTAGAGGAAAGAGACCAATTATTTTTAGAAAAAAAAGAAATAGAGAAAAAAAATGATGAATTGCAAAGGGAACACAAATATTTAAGAGATAAGCTTGTTTTACTTCAAAATGAAATTAATAAAAAGTTAGAAAATGAGGAAAATTTTAGTAAAGAAATTGATGAATTAAGTCAAGAAACTGAGAACTTAGTTAATGAAATAGAAAAATGGCAAATGTAAATATAAAATTTAATGGTAAAGATTATATTCTTTCTTGTGATGATGGACAGGAAGAGTCATTGAAAAAATTAGCCAAATTTTTGAATAAAAAATACGATGAACTCAAATCTAAATTAGGGAATATCGGAGAAAATAAACTTTTATTGATCACAACTATTCAGCTGATAGATGAATATTTTGAATTGAAAGGAAAAGTTTTAGGCCAAAAAGAAAAACTAGACATGCTTTCCGAACGTTTTAATGAGATGAAAACTTTAGCGATAAAATATAAAGACAATAAGGATCATGAAATAAAAGATCTTAATTCTGAAATTAATAAGTTTAAAATTGCAATTCAAGAAAATAACGAACTTTATGAAAGCATGTTAGACAGAACTGCAAAATCCTTGGAAAAAATAATTGAAAAGACTGGGTCAGCTAATAAAATTCAGTAAATGTACTCAAAATCTTTTCTAAGAAAAAAGTATCGTAAGTTAAGAAAAAAAAAATATTTTAAGATAACTCCGTCTTTTTTCAATCCGTTATCAAATTTGATAAAAAAAAAATTTAGGAGCAAAAAATTTAAGATTTCATTTTACCATCCAATAAATTACGAAGTGGACGTTTTAGAATTCTTAATCAAAATAAAGAAATTTAATGCTGTTATTTTGCTTCCTAATTTAAACGGCAATTTTATTAATTTCAGCCCTTGGAAACAAGATGAACCTCTAACGATTAATAAGTTTGGTGTACCTGAACCTACATTAATCAATAAAAACCATATACCTGACGTTATACTTGTACCGTTATTAGCTTTTGATAACCAAAATTATAGATTAGGTTATGGGAAAGGGTTTTACGATAAATATTTAAATAAATATAAGAAGAAAAAGAAAATAATCACCATTGGTATTGCTTTTTCATTTCAAAAATATAATAAACTTCCAATTAAAAGTTTTGATGTAAAGCTAGATTACATTTTAACTGAAAAAGGTATAAAAAATGAAAATATTAATTCTTGGTGATGTTATGGGTCCTGCGGGAAGACAAATAATTATTGAGAAGCTTCCAGAGCTTAAAAAAAAAGATAAAATAGATTTTGTTATTATTAATGGCGAAAACTCAGCTGACACAGGGGCTGGAATTACAAAAAAAATATTTGATGAATTAATTTCTGCAGGTGCCGATGTTATAACTACCGGCAACCATGTTTGGGACGAAAAAGAGACTTATGATTTTATAAAAAATGAAAATAGGTTGTTACGTCCAGAAAATTTAATTAAAGGATCGCCTGGAAATGGTTTCGGTATTTTTAATTCAAAAAATAAAAAAAAAGTTGCTGTTATTAATTTGATGGGAAATATTTTTATGAAAAAATGTGAAAATGTTTTTGAGGAAGCAAAAAAAATTTTAGACAAAGTAAAATTAAAAATAGATGCAGACTACATCATTGTTGATATGCACGCTGAAATTACCAGTGAAAAAAAGGCTATAGGTTTTTTGTTTGACGGAAAGGCTACGATGGTAGTTGGAACACATACACATATTCCTACCTCTGATCATATGATTTTGAAAGGTGGTACCGCCTACCAAACAGATATCGGTATGTGCGGTGATTATGACTCAATTATAGGTATGAATAAGGAAAATTCTTTAAAAAAATTTTTAAAACAGCAAGATACAAAAAAACATTTTCCAGCAGTCGGAGCAGGCACATTATCAGGACTATTGGTAACAGCAAGTGAGACTACAGGGTTAGCAACTAGTTTAAAGCCGATTGTAATTGGTAAGCATTTAGAAAATAGGATTTAATCATGGCAGGACATTCCCATTGGGCTGGTATAAAACATAAAAAAGGCCGGCAAGATAAACACCGAGCAAATCTTTTTTCAAAACTTTCAAGGGAGATTACTGTTGCTGCAAAGCTAGGATCTAAAGATCCTGAAACAAACCCAAGGTTAAGATCTGCAATCCAAAATGCAAAATATTCAAATATGCCAAAAGATAATATTGTTAGGGCAATAAATAAATCAGAAATAACAATTAATAATAATTTTCAAAACTTAAGGTATGAAGGTTACGGACCTTACAATGTTGCATTGGTGATTGAGACATTAACAGATAATAAAAATAGGTCAGCTTCTTCAATAAGAACTATTTTAAACAAAAATGGTGGAAGATTAGGTGAGAATGGTTCAACCGTACATTTATTTACAAATTGTGGAGTAATACGTTTAGAAAAAAAAATAACGGAGGACGAAATATTTGATATTGCTGCAAATGCAGGTGCTAGAGATTGTAAAAATTTAGATGATTATAGTGAAATAATTACAAAAAAAGAGGATTTTTATAAAGTAAAAAGTATTATAGAAAAGAAAGTTGAAAAAATATTAAGTTCTGGCATTGAATGGATACCTAATAATATTGTTTCCCTAAAATTAGAGCAAAAAAAAAAAATTATCGAAATTCTAGATTTGTTAGATGAAATTGAAGATGTACAAAGTATTTTTACAAACTGTGAATTAGGTTTAAACTAAATTATGATTATAATCGGAATTGATCCTGGCTTAAGCGGAGCTCTTGCTTTTCTAGAGGGCAAGAAGGTTCTAAAAGTCATAGATATGCCGGTAATGTCAGATGGCAAAAAAAATAAGAAACAACTTAATAGTGCCTTGTTAGCAAGTTTTATTAAAGAGAATATAAAAGATCATGCAAATATTTCTGTTGTGGTCGAGCAAGTAAATGCAATGCCGGGTCAAGGTGTAACCAGTATGTTTAATTTTGGTCAAACTTTTGGAGCTATTAAAGGTATCTGTGCTACATTAGAATTGCCAATATACTTGATAAGACCTTCAAAATGGAAAAAACACTTTGATTTAATAAATTCATCAAAAGATGCAAGCCGCACCAAAGTGATTGAAATGTACCCGCATTTATCAAAAGAGCTATCAAAAAAAAAAGATGTAAACAAGTCAGATGCGATACTTATTGCAAGGTATTTTACTGAAAATAGAATGTCTAAAGATTTTACTCAAGATTAAACGGTTTGAGGACTTTTATGCGCCAAATTCATGACACAATCTAAAAGTAAAGATTTGAAATGGAAACTGATATAGTATCACAAGCAGTTGGCTTAGGTGGAAGTACAGACTTTTCATTATGGAAGCTGTTTCTTAGAGCTGATTTCGTTGTAAAATCTGTTATAATAATATTAATCATTAGTTCAATTTGGTCTTGGGCTCTAATTTTTGATAAATATAAATTATTCAAAAATATTAATAAATCAGCAGAAGAATTTGAAAATAAATTTTGGAAAGCAAAGTCAGCAGAAAGTTTTAATAATACTTTACCAGCTAAATCGATTGATCCAATTATCTTAATATTTAGAGATGCAATGGGCGAATTGATAAAAACCAAATCAAAATCCTCTGCTGTTCAGCTAGCTCGTGTTGAAAGAGTTCTAGAGATTTCAACAGATAGACAAATAAAAAAAATCGAAAAAAATTTTACTTTTTTAGCAACCGTTGGATCTACAGCTCCATTTATAGGATTGTTTGGAACTGTTTGGGGCATAATGAATTCATTTCAGTCTATTGCAATTTCAAGAAATACTAGTCTTGCAATAGTTGCACCTGGAATCGCTGAAGCATTATTTGCAACTGCATTAGGTCTATTAGCAGCAATACCTGCTGTAATCGCATATAATAAATTTAACAGTGACTCTAAACGGTACATCTCTAGAATCGATAACTTTTGTAAAAGGTTTATTTCAATAATTTAATAAAATGGCATTTAAATTAAATCGCTCTAAAAATGATCCAATGAGTGAAATTAATGTTACCCCTTTCGTTGATGTGATGTTAGTTCTATTAATTATATTTATGGTTACCGCCCCTTTGCTCACTGTAGGAGTACAAGTTGATCTACCTGAGTCAGCGGCAGACTCATTACCAGATGATCAAGAACCACTAACTATATCGATTAATTCTAAAGGAGAAATATTTATACAAGAACATAAAGTAACTTTTCAAAAAGTTGTGCCAAAACTTTTAGCGATTTCAAAAAACAGGACAGATACTAGAATTTATGTCAGAGGGGATAAAACCATCAATTATGGTAGAGTCTTAGAAGTTATGGGAACATTATCTGGAGCGGGATTTTCCAAAGTAGCTTTAATCTCTGAGCCTTACAAAAATTAAATGATTTATGACAAGAAGTTTAATTTATTCAATTTTCTTTCATTTTATGATTATTTCATTAACAATTTTATCATTACCTTTTATGACAAGAGAGCCAGTTGATTTACCACCAATAGTCTCTGTAGAATTGATACAAATCTCAGATGTAACTAATATTCCATATGCACCAAAAGCTAGGAAAATTATTGAAGAGGTGAAAAAAGAGGAAGAGAGGGTTGTGTCAGAACAAGCTCCGCCTGCAGCTAAAGCTAAAGAGAAACCAGACAGAATACCCCTACCAGATCAAAAAGAGGACGTAAAAAAGATTATTAAAAAAAAACAAAATCCTGAAGAGATAAAACCTCAAATAAGACAATCCTCAGAATTCGAAAAAGAAGAAATAATTGATACAAATGAAATCGCGGCTTTAATCGATAAAGCAAAAGAGGAGCAATTTGTTAATAAAAGAGATTCGAGTAAATTAACTCAAAGTAAAGTGAAGAATTCTTTTGCAACGGGACTTTCATTATCTGAAGAGGATGCATTAAGGGCTCAAATTTTTGGATGCTGGAGCGTGCCGTTAGGCCTTCCATACGATGACAATTTATTAGTTAGAATAAAACTTGAACTAAAAAAAGACGGCACGATCATGAGATCAGAGATTCTAGATCACGAAAGAATGAACAGACCGGGGCAAAAATTTTATAAAATTCTTGCAGAGAGCGCTTTGAGAGCTGTAAGATTGTGTCAACCTTTAAAAGTTCCTCCAACTGGCTATGAGAATTGGAAAAACATTCAATTAAACTTCGATCCAACTGAAATGCTAAAGGGTTGAAAATGAGAAAAATTTTTATTTTAGCTGTATTTATATTCTATTTTGGCAAAGCATTTGCTCTAATTGAAGTTGATATTACTAGGGGAAATTTAGATCCGCTTCCAATCGCAGTTTCTCCGTTACATGTTGATATAAAATCTGAGCAAATAAAAGAGGTAAAGGTTAAAAGTTTAGGAGAAGATATTTCGAAAATAATTGAAAAAAATTTTAAATCTACTGGTTTATTTAACCCCCTAAAAAAAGACGCATTTGTTCAAAAACCTGATATTGCACATCTTAAGCCAAGGTTTGAGGATTGGAGATTAATTAAAGCACAAGCATTAGTAACTGGAAAAATTATCGTTTCCGAGGGGAAATTAAAAGTTGAATTTAGACTCTGGGATTTAACTGCATCTAAAGAGATGCTTGCATTAGCTTTTACTACTACACCAACTAATTGGAGAAGGGTGGCACACATAATTTCTGATAAAATATATGAGAGATTGACCGGAGAAAATGGATATTTTGATACAAGAATAATTTATGTAGCGGAAAGTGGTCCCAAAAATCAAAGAGTTAAAAAATTAGCAATCATGGACCAAGATGGGGCAAATACTAAGTATTTAACTTTAGGTAACGAATTAGTTTTAACACCAAGATTTAACCCTTCAAATCAATTAGTTACTTATTTATCTTATTTTAGAAATTTACCTAGAGTTTATTTATTAGACATAGAAACAGGCACACAAGAAGTTGTAGGAAATTTTCCTGGTATGACTTTTGCTCCAAGATTTTCTCCAGATGGAAAAAAAATTATAATGAGTTTCGCAAAAGATGGTAACTCTGACATTTTCACTATGGATCTAGACTCTCGTGTCGTCGAAAGAATTACAGAGCACTCCTCTATAGATACCTCCCCATCCTATTCTCCAGACGGAAATTATATATGTTTCAATTCAGACAGAAGTGGACTTCAACAAATTTATGTTATGAAGAGTGATGGATCAAACGTTAAAAGAATTACTTTTGGGGATGGAATTTATGGCACTCCTGTTTGGTCGCCACGAGGAGATTTGATAGCTTTTACAAAAGTTAGAAAAGGAAGATTTTACATTGGAGTAATGAGATCTGATGGATCAGGTGAAAGATTACTTACTGAAAATTTTTATCAAGAAGCACCATCTTGGTCACCCAATGGAAGAGTTTTAGTGTTTTATAGAGAAACAAAATCTGGACCAAAAGGCGAGGGTTTTACTGCAAAACTATGGTCTATAGATATTACAGGTTATAATGAGAGAAAAATAAGCACCCAAACCGATGCTTCGGACCCATCTTGGTCTTCATTACTCTCAAAGTGAGGTAATTTCTATGTATTTAGTGCTTGAATATTCTCAGAATCTTTGAAATATTGTGACCACAACTTAGGGGAAACTATGAAATTTAACACAAGTTTAAAAAATTTAGTATTAATTATATTTGCAGTTTTTGCTTTAAGCGCTTGCTCTACTGCAAAAAAAGGTGATCAGACTTCAGGTGACGTCTACACAGGCACTGATACTGTAGAGTATCTTGCAAAAGGAGTTCCAGATAGAGTTTTCTTCGCAACAAACAAATCCTCTCTAACGACAGCTTCAAGAGAGACTTTAAGAAAACAGGCAACTTTTTTAAGAAAAAATAAAAGTTTAAATATCACTGTTGAAGGTCATGCCGACGAACGGGGAACTAGAGAATTTAACTTGGCTCTAGGAGAAAGAAGAGCGAATGCTGCAAGAGATTATTTAATGACATATGGTATCTCAGGTAAGAGAATATCAGTTATTAGCTACGGTAAAGAAAGACCAGTTAATACAGCATCAACTCCGTTAGCTTGGTCACAAAATAGAAGATCTGTAACGGTTAAAGTAAACTAATTTAAGTAATTTAGTAAAAAGACCCTATGTTTATAACAAACAAAGGGTCTTTTTTTTGCCATTTTGTCGGATTATTTGTAATAAGTAGAATGTTAAAAAAAATAAAAATATTATTAACGTTAATAATTTTTGTTACAAGTTACAATTTTTCTGCAAAAGCTGATGACAGAATTGATGCAGTAGTAGATCAAATTCAAATAATTTCTAAAGATATTAAAACTCTTGAAAAAGCAGTGTATAATGAAAGCTCATCTCTAACTAATAAAAGTTTTTCCTCAAATAATTTAAACGAAGACGTATTAACCAAACATTTATTAAAATTAAACGAAATTGAGGATCAATTCAGAGAGCTTACAAATAAATTTGAGGAAATTAATTTTAGAATAGACAAGCTGTCTAAAAGAGTTACAAAGATACAATCAGATACACAACTTAGATTTTCGGATTTAGAGTCAGGTGAAATAAATTTAAAAGACACTAAACAAAAATCAAAAACTGCGCAACTGCCAGGCACAAGTAAACCAAAAGATTTTGGCTCAAATCCAGGATATAACACTTCTAATTTACCTAAACAACAAAACATAAATTCTATTGAGTCAGCTGCTTCTGTGGTAACTTCAAAGCCCGAGAAACAAGATTCTTTACTTCCAGCTAAACCTGCAAAAGACCAATATGAGTTTGCAGTTAGTTTCATGAAAATAGGCGACTATGAAACTGCAGAATACGCTTTAAAAGAATTTATAGATAAAAACAAAGATCATGATCTAGCTGGTAACGCTCAATATTGGTATGGAGAAACTTTTAGAATAAGACAACTATATTCTGATGCTGCAACTGCTTATTTAGACGGATATCAGAATTATCCAAAAAGCCAAAAAGCTCCAGAAAATTTATTAAAGCTTGGCATTACCATGGTTCAACTTGGGGAAAAAGATCAAGGTTGTACGATGATTAAAGGTATAAAAAAACAATATCCAAAAGCTAACAAAGCTGTGTTACAAAAAGCTCAATATGAGCAAAAAAAATTCAAATGTGCTAATTAGTGGATTCAATCTTCCTAAAAATGAAATTTTTGAAAAAGTTTATTCTCGTTTTAAAAAGAATATAAAATTTAAAAAAAATCAAAAATTGGTTATAGCGGTTTCTGGTGGGCCGGATAGTTTAGCTTTAACCGCTTTAGCTCACGCATATTCAACTGAGTTCAAAAAAAAATTTTACTATGTAAATGTAAATCACAATATCAGAAAAGACTCCTCTGCTGAGTCCCAATCTTTAAAAAGACTATTAAAGAAGTATTACATTAACTTACACATTTTAAATAATAAAAAAAAAATTTCAAAAAATATACAAGGAATTGCTCGAGAAACAAGATACAATCTCCTAAAAAGTTTTTGTAAAAAGAAGAACATTAAATCCATAGCTACAGCTCATCACAGGGAAGACCAAATTGAGACTTTTCTAATTAGACTCTCTAGAGGAAGTGGTGTTCAAGGTTTATCCTCTATGAATCAGAGAGTAAAATTAGATAGTAATATATATTTAATCAGACCACTATTAGATTGTAAAAAAGAGGAATTAATCAAAATTTCTAAATATATCTTTAAAACATATTTTAATGATCCATCAAATCTTAATAAGAAATATCTTAGAACCAATGTGAGAATTCTTATTAAAAAAATGAGCGATACAGGAATTTCGCAAGATCAAATTATTAAATCAATAAAAAACCTAAGCCTCACAAGAGATACAATTAATAGCTACTTAAAAATAGCTTACAAAAAAAATGTTTTAAAAAAAAATAAAACCCACTTAATTAAATTAAAACAATTTAAGCAAGAAAGTGATGAAATAAAGATTAAAATTCTAGGATTATTACTTAAAAAGATATCTGGATCTTATTACCCGCCCAGAGGAAAAAAACTCACATTTGTAATTAATCAAATGATTCACAAAGGCGTAACAAAACTGACTCTAGCAGGATGTTTTATAAAAAAATCTGGGGCCTCCCTAATGATTGAAAAAGAGCCAAAAAACTGAATTTTTTTAAAAAAATGCTCCATTTTGCCATATTTACTCTAAAAAAATTTAATAGTAACTATTGTGAAATTTAATAAAATGATTACTTAAATATTATGAATTTTAAAAACTTAGTCATGTGGGCTCTAATAGTTCTACTTTCAGTTGGATTATTTAATATGTTCCAAGATCCAGAGAAAATAAAGTCTGGTAAAAATAGTATAGCTTTTTCAAAGTTTTTAGATGAGGTGGACTCAGGAAGAGTTGTTGAGGTAGAAATTCAAGGGAACAACATATCTGGAATATTGTCAAATGGTGATAAATTCAAAACTTATTCACCCAATTATCCAAATTTAGTTGAGAGACTTTCTGACAAAGGTGTCAGCATTATTGCCTCACCATTAGAGGATAAAATGCCATCACTTTTAGGAATTTTGCTTTCTTGGTTCCCTATGCTTTTATTAATTGGTGTATGGATTTTCTTCATGCGACAAATGCAAGGTGGCAAAGGTGGAGCAATGGGTTTTGGAAGATCTAAGGCAAAACTTTTAACTGAAGCCCAAGGAAAAGTAACTTTTAATGATGTTGCAGGAGTTGAAGAAGCCAAAGAAGAAGTTGAGGAGATTGTTGAATTTTTAAAGGACCCAAAAAAATTCAGTAGATTAGGCGGTAAGATTCCGAAAGGGGCATTGTTAATAGGTCCGCCAGGTACTGGCAAAACTCTTTTAGCTAAAGCAATAGCTGGAGAAGCAAACGTTCCATTTTTTTCTATATCTGGTTCTGATTTTGTCGAAATGTTCGTGGGTGTTGGTGCTTCTAGGGTTAGAGATATGTTCGAGCAAGGAAAAAAACATTCACCTTGTATTATTTTTATTGATGAGATAGATGCTGTAGGAAGAAGCAGGGGAGCAGGTTTAGGCGGTGGTAACGATGAAAGAGAGCAAACATTAAATCAATTATTAGTAGAGATGGATGGTTTCGATACTAATGAGGGAATAATATTAATTGCCGCAACAAATAGACCAGATGTATTAGATCCAGCATTACTTAGACCAGGAAGATTTGATAGGCAAGTCGTAGTTGGTAATCCAGATATAATAGGTAGAGAAGCGATTTTAAAAGTCCATGTTAAAAAGATTAACACTGGACCTGATGTAAAATTAAGAACTATTGCAAGAGGAACTCCAGGATTTTCAGGAGCCGATTTGGCAAATTTAATTAATGAGTCCGCTTTATTAGCTGCCAGAAAAAACAAAAGAGTTGTTACAATGTCTGACATTGAGGAAGCTAAAGACAAGGTGATGATGGGGGCTGAGAGAAGATCAATGGTTATGTCAGAAGATGAGAAAAAATTGACAGCATATCATGAGGGCGGCCACGCTATAGTAGCCCTTAATGAAAAAGCCTCAGACCCAATTCATAAAGCCACAATAATTCCTAGAGGAAGAGCTTTAGGTATGGTTATGAGATTGCCTGAGAGAGATCAACTTTCAGTAAGTAGAGAAAAAATGCATGCTGATATCGCCGTTGCTATGGGCGGCAGAATTGCCGAAGAAATAATTTTTGGTCATGACAAAGTTACTTCTGGTGCTTCTTCAGATATTGATATGGTGACAAAAATGGCAAAAAATATGGTTACAAAATATGGAATGAGCCAGGAGCTAGGTACAATTGCCTACGGGGAAAACGAGGAAGAGGTATTTTTAGGAAGGTCAGTAACAAAACAACAAAATATGTCAGAGGAGACTGCTAAAAAAGTAGACGCAGAAGTTAAAAAAATCGTTGATAAGGGATATGAGAGAGCTAGAAAAGTTTTGACTGAAAAAATTGATGATTTACATAAAATTGCTAAAGCATTGTTGATTTATGAAACATTATCAGGAGATGAAATCAGAGACTTAATTTTGAAAAATATCAAGCCAACAAGATCTTTCAAAGAAGACGAGCAAGATGATGGGAAAGAGTCCTCTGCACTAGGCTCAATTGGCCTGAAACCAAAACCAGCTATCTAAACTTAATGAAAAAATATTACACCAGGGCGTGTAATTTTTATTACGGAAATCACTCAAAAAAACTGATAAAAGAGGGACACACATTACCGCTTTGTGGCAATAATAAAATCTCTTTTGATAAAATAGAGTTAATTATTAGGAAAAACAGGAAAAAAATTACATCAAAAATTATTAATATTAAAGATATAAAAAAACTTAAAAAGAATATTAAAAATATTGTATTTCTCGATTTAAAAACAATTACATCTAAAAGAAAAAATTTTCTAAAAAGGATAAATTTTTTAAACCCTAGTATCATGGGAATTTTAAATTTAACCCCTGATAGCTTTTCTGATGGTGGCAAATTTAATTCAACGAGTAAAGCTAAAAAACACATAAAAAATATGGTTGCTGCTGGGGCTAGTGTTATTGATATTGGAGGAGAGTCAACAAGGCCTGGCTCTAAAGAGATCAGTCAAGATTTAGAGTGGAAAAGATTAAAAAATATTCTTAAAAATTTTAAAAGAGATAACAAAAATATATTACTTTCTTTAGATACCAGAAAATCAAAAATTATGAAAAAATCCTGCCATTTTGGAGTTGATATAATTAATGATGTTTCTGGATTCAATCATGACTCAGAAACATTAATAACGATAAAAAGTTTAAAAAAAACGAATATAATTCATCACATGCAAGGAACACCTAACACAATGCAAACAAATCCAAGGTACACAAATGTGCTACTTGATATATATGATTTTTTTAAAGATAAAATTAATAGCTTAAAGAATAACAAAAAAATTATTTTAGATCCTGGGATAGGATTTGGTAAAAAATTGAAACATAATTTGACTTTAATTTCAAAAATTTCTTTGTTTCATTCGCTTGGATTTCCAATTTTAGTTGGGACTTCTAGAAAAAGATTTATAGGGCAACTAGTTAAAAATTATGATAGTCAAGACCGTGTTGGTGGAACTGTTGCATCTGTATTATATCTTTTATCACAAGGTGTACAAATGTTCAGAGTGCACAATGTTAGGGAGGTAAAACAAGGTATCATAGTTTTTAACGAAATTTTGAAAAAAGATGAAAAATAAATATTTTGGCACAGATGGAATTAGAGGAACCGTTAATAGTGGAAACATAACAGGTGAGAAATTTTTTAAGTTTGGTTTAGCATCTGGTACTTTCTTTAAAAATCAAAAAAAAAATAAACAAATTGCTATAATTGCTAAAGACACAAGATTATCAGGTTACACATTGGAACCTGCTTTAGTCTCTGGTTTAGTTTCAGGTGGGATGCATGTGTTTACGCTTGGGCCTCTGCCAACAAATGGTTTGGCAATGTTGACTAAATCAATGAAAGCAAATATGGGAATAATGATTACAGCTTCACATAATCCATACTACGACAACGGACTTAAATTATTTGGACCTGATGGAATGAAGCTATCTGATAAGATTGAAAAAAAAATTGAAAAACTTATTGATACAAAAAATGCAAAACAATTAACTAATCCTAAGTTGCTAGGAAGGGTAAAGAGATTAGAAGATGGGAATACCAGATATATTAAGATTCTAAAAAATAATTTTCCAAAAAACTTTAATTTAAAGGGCACAAAGATAATTTTAGATTGTGCAAATGGAGCGTGTTATAAAGCTGCACCGGAGCTTTTACAAAAACTTGGTGCTAAAGTAACTTCTATTGGAATCAATCCTAATGGTCTAAATATTAATGAAAAATGTGGTTCAACATATCCAAATAAAATAAAATCATATGTAAAAAAATTTAAAGCTCACATCGGAATATCTTTTGATGGTGATGCTGATAGGGTAATTATGTGTGATGAGAATGGGAAGATCATTGACGGAGATCAAATAATAGCAATGTTAGCTAAAAGGTGGAAAATCAAAAGAATTTTGAAAGGTGGTGTAATCGGCACACAAATGTCAAACTTTGGTTTAGAAAAATTTTTAAAGAAAGAAAATATAAAATTTTTAAGATCTAAGGTTGGAGATAGATATGTAAAAGAAAAAATGCGAAAAGAAAATTTTAATCTTGGCGGAGAACAGTCAGGACATATAATTTTGGGTAAATTCGCAACAACTGGTGACGGATTATTGGTTGCATTGGAGGTTCTATTTTCTTTAAGAAAAGGGAAAAAAGCTAGTGAACTTTTAAATGTTTTTAAACCTGTACCTCAAATTTTAGAAAATCTTTCAGTAAAAGACAAAAATATTATTAATAGTGCGAATTGTAAAAAAGCAATTAAAAAAGCAAATACTATTATAGGTAATAAAGGTAGAATTTTAGTAAGAAAATCTGGAACTGAACCAAAGGTCAGGGTAATGATAGAGTGTTATGATAGAAGTTTAATTTTAAAGTGTTTAAAAATAATTAAGAGATCAATAATTTAATTGAAACCTAAATCAAAAATTTTAATTATTGCTGGCTCAGACTCCTCCGGAGGAGCAGGTATCCAAGCCGATATTAAGACAGTTACCGCACTAGGAGGATACGCTATGACAGCAATTACGGCCGTAACTGCACAAAATACCACTGGTGTTAATTCAGTATATTCAATAAATCCCGAGGCAATAAAAAAACAAATAATTTTTACTTGTAAAGATATTAAGCCTGATGCAGTTAAAATTGGCATGTTACATTCATCAAAAGTTATTATTTCAATCTTAAAATCTTTAAAAAAAGTAAAAACTAAAAAAATTATTTTAGATCCTGTAATGATTGCAAAAGGGGGGTTTAAATTAATTGATGATAAAGCTATTAAAATTTTGAAAAAAAAATTAATTAAAAAAGTGTCTTTAATAACTCCTAATATACCAGAAGCTGAAGTTCTGACCAATTTTAAAATTAACGACGTTAAAGACATGGTTACAGCGGCCAAGAAGCTTGTTGAAAACGGCGTCAAAAATGTTTTGATCAAAGGGGGACATGCTAAATCAATAAAAATGTACGATGTTTTCTATAACAAAAAAAAGTTACAAATATTTGAAAACAAAAAAATAACAACGAGGAACACACACGGTACCGGCTGCACTTTATCAAGTGCGATTGCAACTTTTTATGCATGTGGAAAAAATCTAAATAAATCCTGTGAGCTTGGAATTAAATATGTTAATGAGTCAATTAGAACTAATCCAGATTATGGAAAAGGTAATGGACCAATTAATCATCTAAGTTCATTTGAAATTAAGAGAAAGTTTAGAAAATGAAAAATGTTGTAGTTGTAGGTTCTCAGTGGGGTGACGAGGGAAAAGGAAAAATTGTTGATTGGCTTTCAAGTGAGGCAGATATCGTAGTTCGATTTCAAGGTGGACACAACGCGGGGCACACTTTAGTGATTGATGGTATAACTTATAAACTGAGGTTATTACCTTCAGGAATTGTAAGAAAAAACAAAGTTTCTATAATAGGAAACGGAGTGGTAATTGACCCTTGGGCATTACTTGACGAGATTGAGGAAATTAAATCTAAGGGAGTCAAGGTAGACGAAAGCAATCTTATAATTTCTGAGTCAGCAAATCTTATTCTTCCCTTCCATAAAGAAATGGACGAAATAAGAGAAGACGCAGCTGGAAATGCAAAAATAGGGACGACCAGAAGAGGTATTGGACCAGCATATGAAGATAAAATTGGGAGAAGATCAATAAGAGTTATGGATTTGATATCAGAAAAAAATTTAGATAGCAGACTAGAAACAGTTTTAATTCATCATAACGCCATTAGAAAAGGATTAGGAAAAAAAATTTTTGAGAAAGATCAACTTAAGAAAGATTTATTAAAAATTTCTTCTAAAATATTAAAATACTCTCAACCAGTGTGGAAAAAGATTGATGAATATAAATTAAAAAAAAAGAAAATCTTATTTGAGGGTGCACAGGGAATTTTACTAGATGTCGATCATGGTACTTACCCCTTCGTTACGTCATCAAATACTGTAGCATCTTCAGCCTCAACAGGGTCAGGTTGTGGTCCTAATACTATTAATTATGTTCTAGGAATTACAAAAGCCTACACAACAAGAGTTGGAGAAGGGCCTTTTCCAACAGAATTAAAAGATGAAACTGGTGAACTATTAGGATCAAGAGGTAAGGAATTCGGAACTGTCACAAGTAGAAAAAGGAGATGTGGATGGTTTGACGGTGTATTGGTTCGACAGACAATTAAAATATCAGGAATAGATGGCATTGCTCTGACTAAGTTGGATGTTTTAGATGAATTAGAAGAAATTAAAATGTGTGTTGCATATAAACTCCATGGAAAAAAAATTGATTATCTTCCGGCTGCTGTTGAGGATCAATTAAATGTTGAACCAATTTATAAAACTTTCAAAGGCTGGAAGTCCAAAACAAAAGGTATAAAGAAGTTTAGTGAGCTTCCAGAAAACGCAAAAATCTATATTCATGATCTTGAAAAATTTATTGAAGCTAAAGTTTCCAGCATTTCAACTAGCCCTGAAAGGGAAGATACTATACTAATAGAAAGTCCATTTTAATTAATTTGACGGAAGTAAATTTTTTGAATTATTTGCATTCAACATAGCTTTTTGTAACTTTTCGAATGCTCTTGTCTCAATCTGCCTTATTCTCTCTCTACTTATTTTGTATTTTTTACTAAGTTCATCCAAAGTTTTTGGATTTTCTGAAAGTCTTCTCTCTTGTATAATTTCTTTTTCTCTGTCGTTTAATATATTAAACGATTTGTAGAGCAGGTCTTTTTTATCATCATATTCCTGTCTTTGGGAAATAATTAATTCCTGATCTAATTTTTCATCCACTAACCAGTCTTGCCATTCATCGGTTTCACCTTTTTTAATTGGATCATTGAGTGATTTTTCTTGACCCATCATTCTTCTATTCATATTAACAACCTCGTCAGAATCGACATCAAGTCTTTTGGAAATTTCTTTAACTTGGCTTTCCTTTAAATCACCTTCTTGATTAGGAGCAATTTGTTTTTTTAATTTTTTTAAATTAAAAAAAAGTTTTTTTTGAGCAGTTGTGGTTCCCATTTTTACTAAACTCCAAGATCTAAGTACATACTCTTGAATTGCTGCTTTAATCCACCACATTGCGTATGTTGCAAGACGAAAACCCTTATCAGGATCAAATTTTTTTACAGCTTGCATTAACCCAATATTACCCTCAGAAATTAATTCATTAACAGGTAAACCATATCCCCTATAACCCATTGCAATTTTAGCTACTAGCCTCAAATGGCTAGTTACTAATTTATGTGCTGCCTTTAAATTTCCATGTTCTCTCCAATTTTTAGCTAACATATATTCTTCCTCTGCATCAAGCATTGGAAATTTTTTAATTTGTGATAAGTAAATTGATAGTCCACCGCTAGATGGTACCGGAAGATTAGAAAGTTCTTTTTTATCTATCATACATTGTTATTTATATATGAAATTTCATATTTTCAATCGCTAAGTTTATCAAGTAAATTCAACAATTTTTGGAAATTATCTGGCAATACAGAATTAAATTCAATAACGTTATTTTTTTTTGGATGATTAAAACCCAGAGTTTTAGCATGAAGTAATTGGCCGTTTAGATTTAAAATCTGCTTTTCTAAATTAGAATCTATATTCCTAAATTTAATTTTTTTATTACTGTATTTTTTTTCCCCCAACAAAGAAGTTCCTTTATACTTCATATGAACCCTGATTTGATGTGTTCTACCAGTTTGAAGTTCAAATTCTACTAAACTTATCCTAGGTATATTCTTAGAGTAATAAACTTTCTTCGTTTTATATAGTGTAATTGCTTTTTTACCTTTATTTTGACTTGCTGCCATTAATTGCCGATTTCTAGGATCGCGATTTATCAAAGTTTCTATTCTACCACTCAATGGCCTTAATACTCCCCAGATTAAAGCTACATACTTTCGTTTAATTGTATGTTGACTAAATTGCTGACTGAGTCTTGCATGAGAGTAATTATTTTTTGCTACTAATAATAATCCACTAGTATCTTTGTCTATTCTATGAACTATACCTGGTCTATCTTGCCCACCAACATTTGATAGTTTTTTTTTATATTTATAGATTAAAGCATTTACTAAAGTCTTATTTTTATTTCCTGCGCCTGGATGCACAACCATTCCAGGGGGCTTATCAACTATTAAAAGATCATCATCTTCGTAAATTAGATTTATACTTATATTTTCTCCCTGTAATTTCGATATATTTTT
>MDTD01086806.1_pt1 | contig 25139 bp, 23 predicted proteins | sample 811221 | NCBI WGS metagenome assembly MDTD01 (sample SAMN05326646, study PRJNA326480) | marine metagenome | isolation source: seawater | place: Pacific Ocean: South West | collected 2011 | reverse complement strand
GGGAGCCGATGATCATCACCACCAGGTTCTGCAGGAAATAGCTGACCGCGAAGGAGGCGATCAGCAGGGTCGCAGGGCTGGCCTGCCGCAGCGGCCGGAAGGCGATCCGCTCCATGCCCAGCGCCAGCGCCACCACCACCGCGATGGAGAACAAGACCACCAGCGGGCCGGGGATCGCCACCACCAGCCACATCGCATATCCGCCGATCATCACCAGCTCGCCATGGGCGAAGTTGATCAGCCGCATGATGCCGAAGATCAGGCCGATGCCCAGCGCCATCATCGCGAACAGGCCGCCGACGCTGACCGCGTCGATCACGTGCTGCAGCAGGAGGTTCATGGCGTCGGCGCCTCCGCACCCGCTGCCTGGGCGAAGCCGAAATAGGCCTCGTCGAAGGCCGGATCGACCGCCAGGTCGGCGGAGGTGCCGGAGAGCACGATGGCGCCGGAGCGCAGGACGTAGGTGCGGTCGGAGATCGCCAGCGCCCGGTCGGCGTTCTGTTCCACCAGCAGGATGGTCTGGCCTGCGTCCCGCATCCGCGCCAGGATGTCGAACACCAGGTCGATCACCAGCGGTGCCAGGCCCAGCGATGGCTCGTCCAGCAGAAGCAGCCGCGGCCTCGCCAGCAGCGCGCGGGCGATGACGAGCTGCTGCTGCTCGCCGCCGGACAGCTTGCCGGCGGCGGAGCGGAAGCGGTCCTTCAGGATCGGGAAGGTGTCCAGCACCTCCTCCAGGGCGGCCGGATCGACATTGCCCCGGCCGCGCGCCGGGGTGGCGCCGGCGATCAGGTTCTCCTCCACCGTCAGGGCGGGGAAGACATGCCGCCCCTCCGGCACCAGGGAGATGCCGTCGCGCACGATGCGCTCGGCCGGGCGGCCGGACAGGTCGGCGCCGTCATAGAGAATATGACCGGCTGCCGGCGGCACGATGCCGGCGATCGCCAGGGTCAGGGTGGACTTGCCGGCGCCGTTCGGGCCGATCACCGACACCAGTTCGCCTTCGCCGATCGACAGGGAGATGCCGCGCAGCGCCTGCACCGGCCCGTAGTTCACCTGCAGCGCCTCGACCGCCAGCAGGTCGCGGCCCGGGGCGAAGGACGCGGCGCGCCGGCGTCCGCCACCCTCTTTTGCTTCGGCGTCCGCCGAACCGGGGCCGTGGCCGCCCAGATAGGCACGGCGCACCTCCGGGTCGGCCTGCGCCTCCGCCGGCGTGCCGGTGGCGATGGTGCGGCCATGCTCCAGCACATGGATGCGGTCGCAGAGCGACATCACCAGCTGCATATTGTGTTCGATGATCAGCACGCCGCAGCCGAAGCGGTCGCGGATCCGCGCGACGGTGGCGACCAGGCGCTCCGCCTCCGCCTCGTTCAGGCCGGCCGCCGGTTCGTCCAGCAAGAGGAAGCGCGGCCGGCCGGCCAGCGCGCGGGCCAGGCCGACCCAGCGCTCGTCGCCATAGGGCAATGTGCCGGAGACGGTGTCCGCCATGGAACCGAGGTCGAGCCAGTCCAGGATCTGCCGCGCTTCCGCCCGCGCCTGGCCGCGGGCAATGCCCTTGCCGACGGCGCCGAGCTCGACATTGTCCAGCACCGTCATGCCGGCGAACAGCCGCACCGCCTGGAAAGTCCGCCCCAGCCCGGCGCGCGCGAAGTCGTGCGCCGGGCGTCCGGTCATCTCCGCCCCGCCGATGCCGACCGTGCCCGTATCGGGGCGCTGGAAGCCGGTCAGCACGTTGACCAGGGTGGTCTTGCCGGCGCCGTTCGGCCCGATCAGGCCCAGGATCTCTCCCGGCGCCAGTTCCAGGTCGACATCCTCCAGCGCGGTGACGCCTTCGAAATGGACGGAGACGCCGCGGGCGAACAGGGTGGAGCCGGTCCCCTCACACTCCTCCTTCGCCGTCATCCTCGGCCCCCGAGCCGAGGATCACGACGGAACGTTGCCGCTGCGTTGCCCAACTGTTTCTCCGCCTTGCCACGATCCTCGGCTCGGGGGCCGAGGATGACGGGTACAATTGAGCGAACGGAAACTCCGGGCATTGCAGCTTGCCGAAAGACCACCCTCAGAACGTCACCTCGGGCACCTTCTGCGGTTCGCGCAGTTCCAGGAAGCCGGGCTTGCCGTCCTGCACCTTCACGATCACCAGCGGGCGGTCGAGGTTGATGTGCAGCTCCGGCGTGAAGCTGGTCGGGCCGGCCAGCATGTCGACTTTGTCGAACTTCTCCAGCTCCGCCTTCACCGCGTCGCCGTCGACGGAGCCCGCCGCCTCGATCGCCTTCGCCACGCCCATGATCGCGTCATAGCCAGTGATGGTGTGGGCGGTCGACGGGTGGCCGCCATGGCGCTTCTTGAACTCCTCCAGCAGCGCCTGCACGTCGGACCGCGGGTCGTCGCCATAGATCGAGGCCATCGCCGCGACATAGTAGTTCGACAGGTCCGGCACCGATTCCAGCCAGTAGTCGCCGTCCATGTCCTCGCCCGACAGGACCGGCATCTCCAGCCCCGCAGCACGGATCTGGCGCAGCGCGGTCGGCCCGGCCGGGGTGAAGGTCGACAGCAGCATCACGTCCGGCGCCTTGTCCAGGCTCTTGACGCGGGTGATCTGGGCCGCGATGGAGGCGTCGTCGATGGCGAAGGAATCCTCGCCCACCAGTTCGCCGCCCAGCTCCGCGAAGCGCTTGCGGAAGCTGGCGGTCACCGACTGGTCGTACTGGATGGTGTTCTGGGTCAGGGTATAGGCCGTCTTCCAGCCCTGGTCCCAGGCGAACTCCGCCAGCACCGTGCCGACCGTCAGGCTGGCGGTGGAGAAGGTGAAGGCATAGGGGCCGATGCCCTGCACGCCGAACTTCGGATCGGCGGCGAAGGGGGCGATGGCGAGCGTCCCGCGGGCATTGGCCGCGCGCGCCGCACCGCCGCCGAAATCGTAGTCGCCGGTGACGATGACGATGTCCGCGCCCTCGTCCAGCACCTCCATGCCGGCGACAGCGCCCTGCGCGATGTCGGACTTGGTGTCGGCGGTGATCATCTTCAGCTGCCGGCCCAGCACGCCGCCCTTGGCGTTGAGTTCGTCGATCGCGATCTGCGCCGCCCGGCTGGGGTCCTGATCGTAAGGCTGGATGAAGCCCGACAGCGCGATCGCCGCGCCGATCGTGATCGGATCGTCATCCGCCTGTGCCGGAGCCGTGCCGGCCGCAAGGGCGAGGGCCCCCGCTGCGAGAAATCCCCCGACTGTCTTCCGCAGGCCCACCATATCGCCCTCCTCGCCTCTGGTTGGTTGGCGCCCGGCCGCCCGCGGCCATGCCGGGCATGCGCCGCCGTCCATGTACCGTGGTTCCGGGCGCGGCCATGAGAACACGATTTTTCCATTTGGAAAATAGTGCTTTTCCGATCGGGAAATTCGTCGTTAAGCTGCTGGCCCCATGAACGAGCGCTATCCGCATTGGACCAGTGTCGGCGAACGGCTGCGCAGCCTGCGCAAGGCCCGCGGCTGGACCCTGCAGGATGTCAGCGCGCGCACCGGCATCGCCGTCTCCACCCTGTCGAAGGCGGAACGCGGCCAGGCGACCCTGACCTACGACCGCATGGTGCAGCTGGCGGAAGGGCTGTCCCTGGACGTCGCGGAGCTGTTCGGCCGCGACCCGCCGCCGCTGACGCACGGCAGCCTCAGCCTCTGCCGCTACGGCGACGCGCCCCTCTACGAGACCATGTACTACGCCTACGGCATGGCGAACGCCGAGATGGCGGGCAAGCAGATGACGCCGATGTTCGGCCATATCCGCGCCCGCTCCATCACCGAGTTCTCCGAGCTGATCCGCCATCCGGGCGAGGAGTTCACCATCGTCCTGGAAGGCCGGGTCGAGGTGCATGTCGAGGACCGCCGGCCGCAGCTGCTGGAACGCTTCGACACGGTCTATTTCGATTCCTCGCTGGGCCATGCCTATGTCTCCGTCGGGCCGGAGCAGGCGCTGGTGATGTGCATCTGCGTCGGCCTCCGCCCGGGCGAGGACAATGCCCCGGCGCCGCCGCGCGGCGACCGGCTGACGGCCGCCCGCCCCCCCGCCGCCCGATTCCCGACATCCACCGAACCGGAAGGATCAAGCCGATGAGCATGGCCAAGCCGCTGCACACCGACACGCCCGGCAGCCAGACCGGGCCCGCCAATGCGCCGGCGGACGCGTCGAACTCGCCGATCCTGGCCCGCTACCTGGAGCGCACACCGGGATCGGCGGCGTTGGCGGAGACGGCGCGCACGATGCTGCCCAGCGGCATCGCGCACGATGCCCGCTACCTGAAGCCCTACAACATCTATACCGAGGAGGCTGCCGGCGCGCGGAAGTGGGATGTCGACGGCAACGAATATGTCGACTATTTCGGCGGCCATGGCGCGCACCTGCTTGGCCACAACCCGCCGGCGGTGATCGACGCGGTGCGCGACGCGCTGGAGCGCGGCACCCAGTTCGGCACCAACCACCCGCTGGAGGTGGAATGGGCGCGCATGGTGCGGCGCCTGATCCCCTGCGCGGAGCGGGTGCGCTTCACTTCCTCCGGCACCGAGGCGACGCACATGGCGCTGCGGCTGGCCCGCGCCCATACCGGGCGGCCGCGGATCGCGCGCTTCATGACCCACTTCCACGGCTGGCACGACCACATGACCGCCGGCTACACCTCCCATTTCGACGGCTCCGCCACGCCGGGCGTGCTGCCGGAAGTGGCGAAGGGCGCCGCCCTGGTGCCGCCGGGCGACGTGGACGCGATGCGCGCCGCCCTGCGCGAAGGCGATATCGCCGCGGTGATCCTGGAGCCGACCGGCGCCTCCTTCGGCAAGGTGCCGCTGAAGCCGGAGGTGCTGTCGGAGCTGCGCCAGATGACGGAGGAGACCGGCACCGTCCTGATCTTCGACGAGGTGATCACCGGCTTCCGCGTCTCCGCCGGCGGCGCGCAGGCCGCCTTCGGCGTCACGCCGGACCTGACCACCCTGGCGAAGATCGTCGCCGGCGGCATGCCCGGCGGCGCCGTGGTCGGCCGGCAGGACATCATGGACGCGCTGGACTTCCAGGCGATGGAGGCGGCAGGGCGGGAGAAGATCGACCATCCCGGCACCTTCAACGCCAACCCGGTCTCCGCCGCCGCCGGCATCGCGGCCCTGAACATCATCGCCGCGCACGACGTGTGCGGGAAGGCCAGCGCCTATGCCGCCCGGCTGCGCGACGGCATGAACGACGTGCTGCGCCAGCACCGCCTGCGCTGGGCCGTCTATGGCACCTTTTCCGGCTTCCATATCTTCACCAATCCCGGCGGGCTGGAGATCGCGCCCGACGATTTCGATCCCCATGCCCTGCCCTACGACGTGCTGAAGAAGGGCAATCCCGTGCTGAACAACAAGCTGCGCCTGGGCCTGCTGAACGAAGGTGTCGACGTCTCCCCCTGGCCGGGCGGGCTGACCTCGTCGGCGCATGACGATGCGGACCTGGAGGCGACCCTCGCCGCCTTCGACCGGGTGCTCGGCGCGCTGAAGGCGGAAGGCGAGATCTGACAGCGGGTATCGCGGCACAGCCGTTTGGCCGGCGCCGCGACTTCCCTTACCCTTGTTCGGTTCGACAACAAGGGGATGCGGCGTCCGGCCGCCCGGCAGACCGCCGCCATCACGAGACGACAGGAAGGGGCTTTTCGAATGCCGAAGGAAATTCTCTGCGCCTATGGCGTTGACGTGGACGCCGTGGCCGGCTGGCTCGGCTCCTATGGCGGCGAGGATTCGCCGGACGACATCTCGCGCGGCATGTTCGCCGGCGAGGTCGGCAGCCCCCGCCTGCTGAAGCTGTTCGCCGACCACGAGATCAAGACCACCTGGTTCATCCCCGGCCATTCGATCGAGACCTTCCCGAAGGAAATGAAGGCCGTCGCAGAGGCCGGGCACGAGATCGGCATCCACGGCTACAGCCACGAGAACCCGATCGCGATGACCCGCGAGCAGGAGACCGCGATCCTCGACAAGTGCATCGAGCTGGTCACCAAGCTGCAGGGCAAGCGGCCGACCGGCTATGTCGCGCCGTGGTGGGAATTCTCCACCGTCACCAACGAGCTGCTGCTGGAGCGCGGCATCAAGTACGACCATTCGCTGATGCACCACGACTTCCTGCCGCACTATGTCCGGGTCGGCGACAGCTGGACCAAGATCGACTATTCGCAGGACCCGAAGACCTGGATGAAGCCGCTGAAGCGGGGCGTGGAGACCGACCTGATCGAGATCCCGGCCAGCTGGTACCTCGACGACCTGCCGCCGATGATGTTCATCAAGACCGCGCCGAACAGCCACGGCTTCGTCAATCCGCGCGATATCGAGCAGATGTGGATGGACCAGTTCGACTGGGTCTACCGCAACTACGACTACGCGGTCTTCACCATGACGATCCATCCGGACGTGTCCGGCCGGCCGCAATGCCTGCTGATGCACGAGCGGATCATCAACTACATCAAGGGGCATGAGGGCGCGCGCTTCTGCACCTTCGACGAGATCGCCGACGATTTCGCGAAACGCTCGCCACGCCGCAAGAGCCGCGCGGCGAAGCCGGCGGCCACCGCCAAGCCTGCAGCCAAGGCCGGCACGGCGAAGGCCGCAGCCGTACGCAAGGCGCCGGCGAAGGGCGCGAAGCCCGCCAAGGCCACCAAGGCGGCGGTGCGCAAGGCGCCGGCAAAGGGCGGCGCCCGCAAGAAGAAGGCCTAGCCGAACGACGGCGGGAGGCGGCGGCGATGTGTGCGCTCTGCGGCGTGCTTGGCGTCGAGCATCACTGGTCCGCCGCCCCCACCGGCGGCGCCGCGGGCGCGGCCAGTGCCGACCCGGTGCGGCGGCGGGCCGACCGCCGCCACCGCATCGCCGCGGTCAACGCCGTGCTGGCGCCGGCCCGCCTGACGGTCGCGGAATGGCAGGGCACCGCCTACCTGCTGCGCAGCCCCACGGGACGCACGGCCATCGTCGACAGCCTGGCCGACCTCTGGCCTGCGGCGGAGGCGATGACGTCGCGCAGCCTCGACCCGCTGGACCCCGCCGCCCTCGACGCATTGGAGGCGCGGCGGTGAGAGGTTCAGCGCCACCCTTGCCGTCATCCTCGGGCTTGACCGGAGGATCGTGGCAGGACGGCGACACCGCGCGCCTGTGGCTCTCCGCCCCCCATCCGTGTCGTTCCCGGCCCCCGAGCCGGGGCCCCATTCCGCAGGCGGCGCGGCGCTTCGCCGTTGCCGGAATGGATCCTCGGGTCAGGCCCGAGGATGACGGCGAGGGTGTACGGGCGGCGCCGTCATGACCGCCCGCGCACCCCGCACGAAGAAACCCGCCGCACGGCGGCAGCGCCTGCCGGTGGCGGTGCTGACCGGCTTCCTGGGCGCCGGCAAGACCAGCCTGCTGCGGCGCCTTCTGGCGTCGGAGCAAGCCGGCCGCACCGCGGTGCTGGTCAACGAGTTCGGCGAGGTCGGCATCGACCAGTTGCTGGTCAGCCCGATCGCGCCCGACATCGTGCTGCTGGAATCCGGCTGCATCTGCTGCCGCATCCGGGGCGAGCTGAAGGATGCGCTGGTCGACCTGCTGGATGCGCGGGCAGAAGGGCGACTGCCGCCGTTCGCGCGGATCGTGATCGAGACGACCGGCCTGGCGGAACCCGGCCCGATCCATTCCACCCTGGCGGCCGATCCGCTGCTGGCGAACCAGGTGGTGCTGGAGCGGGTGATCACCGTGGTCGATGCCGGCAATGCGCGGGAGACCCATGGCCGCCGGCCGGAATGGCTGGCGCAGGTCGCCGCCGCCGACATCATCGCCCTGGCCAAGACCGACCTGGCGACGGCCGCGCAGATCGCGGCGCTCCAGGCACTGCTGGCGCAACTCAATCCCGGCGCGGCGCTGATGGCGACGGCGAACCTGGATGGATCCGCCATTGCCGCCCTTTTCGACCGGCCGGTGGACCGCACCGCCGGCCTGCTGCCCGCCGCACCGTCGCGGAAGGGCCGGGCGAAACCCGGCCACGACCACAAGCACGACCACAAGCATGATCACGACCATGCCCACGAACATGACCATGGCGCGGTCACCAGCTTCACCCTGGTGCTGGACCGCAGGCTGGACTGGACCGCCTTCGGCGTCTGGCTCTCCGCCCTGCTGCATTGGCATGGCGACCGCATCCTGCGGGTGAAGGGCATTCTGGATACCGGCACCACGGGGGGAGAGGGGGAGCGGCCGCTGCTGCTGAACGGCGTGCAGCACACCATCCACCCGCCGGAGCATCTGCCGGCCTGGCCCGGCAGCGACAGGCGGTCCCGCCTCGTCTTCATCACCGACGGGCTGGAGCGCGCCACCGTGGAACGGTCCCTGGCGGCCTGGCTGGCCGCCGCGACGGGCCCGAAGCGCGCCCGCAGCGCATGACGCGCGCGGCAAGTCAGGAACGGCGCATCGAACGCCGGGGAGGAAAGCTTGCGTATTCATGAGACACCGGCCGTGTGGTCGGCACGGCAGCTGGCGGCGGATGGCAGCTGGCGGATCGGCATCCCGCCGGCGCAGGGCCGCGCCCTGCGCGACCTGGTGAAGCGCCAGGCCGATCGCGGCCTGAACCTGCTGGACTATCGCCGCGAGGATTTCCCGCTGGGCGAGCTGCAGGGGGTGCTGGACCGCGCCATGGCGATGGTCCGCCAGGGCCTGGGCATCGCGCTGCTGAAGGATCTGCCGGCCGAGGGGATGAGCGAGGACGAGTACCGGCTGCTGACCTGGGCGGTCGGCCTCAACCTCGGTGTCGCCGTGCCGCAGGGCAAGGCCAGCCACTACATCTCCGACGTGCGCGACGTCGGTACCGTCTACAAGAGCCGCACCGGCCGCGGCTATTCCTCCAATTCCGCACTGGACTTCCACACCGACGCCTCCGACGTGGTTCTGCTGTCCTGCCTGCGGGCGGCGAAGGAAGGCGGCCATTCGCTGGTCTCCAGCGGCGTGCGGGTCCACAACCGGCTGGTCGAGACGGCGCCGGAGCTGGCAGCGATCCTGTACCGCGACTTCTGGTTCAGCCGGCAGGGCGAGGAGGCGCCCGACGAGCAGCCCGCCTATGCCATCCCCGTCTACGGTGAGAAGGAGGGCCGGCTCTACATGCGGCATATCCGCAAGAACATCACCTTCGCCGAGGGCCTGCCCGGCGTGCCGCCGCTGCGCGCGGAGCAGACCGAGGCGCTGGATGCGATGGACGCGCTGGCGGCGGACCCCGACTTCGCCCACGGCCTGGACCTGGAGCCCGGCGACATCCAGATCCTGAACAACTATACCGCCCTGCATTCGCGGACGGAGTTCCGCGACCATGACGCGCCCGAGCGCCAGCGCCTGCTGTTCCGGCTCTGGCTCGCCGCGCCCGGCTTCGGCACACTGCCGGACGGCTGGGAGCGCTTCTACCGGACCACCGCCGCCGATGCGATCCGCGGTGGCTTCCGCGGCCAGAACTACGGCCCCGCCTGCGAAGCCTTCGAGCGGCGGCAATGCGCGGCGGTCGGCATGCGCTTCTACGACGAGGTGGATGCGGCGGCGTAGGCCGCCCGGGGCCTACCTGCGCTGCGGATCCTCCAGCCCGCAGAGCTCGAAGCTCAGCGCCCGCAGCTTCGCCTGTGCCGCCGGGTCATAGGCCTGCGGGTCGGCCTTCGCCTCTGTCATGCCGTTGAAGTAGAGGCCTGTGCGGCCCTCCATCTCCGCGCCCGCGGCCAGGTGCAGGATCGCGTCGCGGCCCTCCTCGATCGTGCTCTGCACCGGGCGGCCGGCGAGGCGCACCATCGTCGTCGGCATCAGGCTGGCCGGGTGCAGGGCGTTCACGGTGATGCCGCCGGTCGCCAGTTCCGGCGCCATGTCGACGGTGGCGATCACCTGCGCCAGCTTGCTCTGGCTATAGGCGCGACCGCCGGAATAGCCGCGGCTCAGCATCACGTCGTCGAAGTCGATCGCCTGCTGCGCGGCGGAGGCGACGTTGACGATCCGCGCCTCCCCCTGCCCGGCCGCAGCCCCCGCCCGCAGCAGCGGCAGCAGGTCCCGGGTCAGCAGGAAATGGGCCAGGTGGTTCACGGCGAAGCGCAGCTCATGGCCGTCGGCGGAGGTTTCCCGCAGGGTCTGGTCGGCGCCGCGGCCGATGCCGGCATTGCAGACCAGCAGGTCGAGCCGGTCATGGTCGCGGGCGACCAGGTCGGCCAGCCGCCGCACCTCCGCCAGGCTGGCCAGGTCGGCGGGATAGAAGCGGCCGCTGCCGCCGGCGGCGCGGATCTCCGACAGCAGCGCTTCCGCCCGCGCCCTGTCGCGGCCATGCACCAGCAGCTCGGCGCCCGCGGCCGCCAGGGAAGCGGCGACCGCGCGCCCCACGCCGTCGGTCGCCCCGGTCACAAGCGCGGTGCGGCCGGTGATCTCCATCATCTCGAAGCCGCTCATGCCCCGGCTCCCCTATCCGCCCCGGCCTCCTGCAGGCCGGTCCATTTCTCGCTCAGCGCCCGCAACTGCGCCTGTGCCTGCGGGTCGTCGGCCTGGGCGTCGGCCCGGCCCTGCGCCAGGCCGTCGAAATAGAGACCGGTGCGCCCCTCCATATCGTCGCCGGCGGCCAGGTGCATGATCGCCTCCAGCCCCTCCTCGACGCTGGACTGCACCCCCATGCCGCTCTCCCGCACCATCGACGTGTCCATCAGGGTTGCCGGGTGCAGCGCGTTCACGGTGATGCCCGCACCCTCCAGCTGCGGCGCCAGCGCGAAAGTGTCGGTGATCTGTGCCAGCTTGCTGACCGCATAGGCGCGGCGCGGCTCATAGCCGTTCTCCAGCATCGGGTCGGCGAAGTCGAACGGCGCCTGCGCCAGGGAGGCGACGTTGACGATCCGCGCCTTCTCGGGTCCTTCGGCCGCGCCCGCCTTGAGCAGCGGCAGCAGCAACCGGGTCAGCAGGAAGCCGGCCAGGTAGTTCACCGCCAGGCGCAGCTCGATCCCGTCCTCGGAGAGCTGCCGGCCGGTGCCGGGCGGGCCGGTGAAGATGCCGGCATTGTTGACCAGGATGTGCAGCCGGTCATGGTCGCGCTCGACCGCCGCGGCCAGGTCGCGGACCTCCGCCAGCGCGGCGAAATCGGCGCGGTAGAAGCGGGCGCTGCCGCCGGCCGCCTCGACCTCCTTCACCGCCGCCCCGCCGCGATCCGCGTCCCGGCCATGCACCAGGACATGCGCGCCGCCGGCGCCGAGCGCAGCGGCCACCCGCCGGCCGACGCCGTCGGTGGCGCCGGTGACCAGCGCGACCTTGCCCTTCAGGTTCATGTCCCTCTCCCTTTTTCAATAGTGGCGGCCATCCTGGCATCCCGCGCCACGGCATGCACGGCGGATCACGCCAGCTTCGGCGCGATTGCCGCGCATCCGGGCCTGCGGCATCATCAAGCGAAACGGGGCGAACCCGCTCCGCGGCATGGGAGGCAGGGCATGGCAGCGATCGTGACGGCATCGATCACCCGCCGCAGGATGCTGGGTCTGGCCGCGGGGTTCGCCGCCGCTGCTTCGCTCGACCTGCCGCTGCGCCCCGCCGCCGCGGCACCGGCCATCGACCGGGACGGCTTCCTCGCGCTCTCCGCCAGGCTGACGGGCCGCGATGCAGCCGATCTCGACGCCGATGTCGGCGCCGGCATCCTGCAGGCGCTGCAGGACCAGGGGCATGGCGCGGCGCTCTCGGCGCTGGCGGCGGACAGCAACCCGTCGGGCCCGCTCGCGGACGGCATCGTCGCGGCGTGGTATTCCGGCATCGCCGGCAGCGGCGGCACGGCACGGCTGGTCACCTATACCGATGCCCTGCTCTGGGGACCGCTGGCCTTTACCAAGCCCGGCGGCTGGTGCGGCGGGGCGACCGGCTACTGGTCCGAGCCGCCGGAGGCCTGACCCGTCATGACCGATATCGACGCGGATCTCGTGATCGTCGGCTCCGGCGTGGCCGGTGCGCTGATGGCGGCGGAACTGGCCGGGCCCGGCCTCCGCATTGCGATCCTGGAGGCCGGCCCCGGCATCGACCGGCAGGATGCGGTGGCGCGTTACTGGCAGGCCCTGGTGAAGGTGCCGGAATGCGCCTATCCGCTGGACCCGGCGGCGGACCATCCGGTCTCCGACGATCCCCACCACTGGTACCGGCAGGCCGGGCCGGACCTGTTCCGCAGCACCTACCTGAAGCAGGCGGGCGGCACCACCTGGCACTGGCTGGGCACCACCCTGCGGATGCAACCGAACGACTTCCGGATGAGGAGCGCCTACGGCCGCGGCATCGACTGGCCGATCGGCTATGACCTGCTGGAGCCGTTCTACCTGCGGGCGGAACAGGCGCTCGGCGTCGCCGGGCCGGCGGAGGATCCCGGAGGGCCGCCGCGCTCCGGCCCCTTTCCGATGCCGGAGATCCCGACCAGCTATCTGGACCGGCATGTCGCGGCGAAGCTGGCGGGCAGCCGCTTCCGGGTGGCCGCGACGCCGCAGGCCCGCAACTCCGTCGACCGCGACGACCGGCCGGCCTGCTGCGGCAGCGCCAGCTGCATCCCGGTCTGTCCGGTGCAGGCCAAGTACGACGCCACCGTCCACCTGGACCGCGCGACGGCGCAGGGCGCGGTGCTGCACACCGAAACCACGGCCACCCATGTCGACCTGGCACCCGATGGCAGGGTCGCGGCCATCCGCTTCCGCCGGCCGGACGGCAGCGGCGGGCGGGCCACAGGCCGGGTCTTCGTCATCGCCGCCCATGCGATCGAGACGCCGCGCCTGCTGCTGAACTCGGCCGGCGAGGCGGCGCCGCGCGGGGTCGCCAACGGTTCCGACCAGGTCGGCCGCCACCTGATGGACCATCCGATCCAGCTCAGCTGGGCGCTGGCGGCGGAACCGGTCTGGCCCTATCGCGGGCCGCTCTCGACCGCCGGCATCGAGAACCTGTCCGACGGCGCCTTCCGCGCAGATCGCGGCGCCTTTCGGATCGAGATCGGCAATGACGGCTGGTCCTGGCCGACCGGCGCGCCGGTCACCCTGGCCGCCGACCTGGCACGGCAGGGCCTGCGCGGGGCGGCGCTGGACGATGCCCTGCGCGACCAGGCGTCCCGGCACCTGCGGCTCGCCGCCCTGACGGAACAGCTGCCGGACCCGGAAAGCCGGGTCACCCTGGATGCGACCGACCGCGACATCTACGGCGTGCCGCTGCCGCGCCTCGCCTATCGGGTGGGCGATTACGCGCGCGACGCGATGGCGGCGGCGCGCGAGGCGCATGCGGAGATCTTCGGCCTGCTGGGCGCGACTGCGGTGACCCACAGCCCGAACTTCCAGGGCGCCGGCCATATCATCGGCACCGCGCGCATGGGCGACGATCCCGCCACCTCGGTGGTCGATGCCGAGCTGCGCAGCCACCAGCACCGCAACCTGTTCCTGCTGGGCTCCGCGGTCTTTCCCACCGCCGGCACCGCCAACCCGACCCTGACCATCGCCGCCCTGACCCTGCGGGCGGCGGCGAGGGTGCGGGACAGCCTGGCGGGATAGCGCCGCTACTCCGCCCAGCGCCGGGCGGTGGAGGCCAGCGGTTCGCCGGTCTCCAGCAGGGTCTTCAGGCTGGACAGGATCACCGGCCAGCCGGCGGCCATGCCCTGCAGACCGGCAGGGTCGAGATCCGCGTGATGCAGGACCAGCTGCACCGCATCGCCGAACGGCGTCAGCGCGAAGCTGACCCGCGAGACCAGGTCGTCGCCGGCCGCGGCATCGGGCGGCCCCCAGGTCAGCACCAGGCGGTGCGGCGGGTCGAAGACGATCCCCTCGCCCGCCACATGCACCGCCGCCGGATCGTCGTGATCCTGATGCTCCCAGCGGCTGCCGGGGCGCCAGTCGGAGGCATTGCGGTGCCAGCCCCAGAACAGCTTCGTCCGCTCCGGCTCGCGCAGCGCGTCCCAGACGGTCTCCGGCGCCGCCCTGATGTAGATCGTGTAGAGGAAATCCTGCCCGCTCATCGCGACGGCTCCGTGCGATAACCATCCGGCGGCGCCCTGCCGGAAAAAGAATGGCGCCGGCCCCTGGGGCCGGCGCCAGATGTCCGTTCGGCTGAAGGCCGAGGCGCGCTTGCCGTTCGGCGCCCCCCTATTCCGCCGCCTGGGGCAGCTCCATCCGCGGCACCAGGTCCGGCGCCTTCTTGCGCAGGCGCGGGATCACCTCTTCCGCGAACAGGGTCATGTTCTTCACGACCTTCCAGTGCGGCATGTTCCCCAGATGGGCGTTGAAGATGATGCGGCTGGACTGCGCCTCCTCCGACCATTGCGCGATCGCCTCGGCCACCTTTTCCGGGGTGGAGGCGATGACCCGGAAATTGTCGGTCAGCGCGTCCATCGTCAGGTCGCCATGCAGGTTCGGCGCGGACAGCCGCTTGCGCAGCTCCGGGATCGAGACATAGCCCGGCGGATTGAGGTAGCGCGGCGTGGTGCGCAGGCCGTTCTTGAAGAAGAACATGATATGTTCCTCGAACTCCTCGACCGCCTTCTCCTCCGTCTCCGCAACATAGCACATGCACATGATCACCGCCTTGTCGCGGGTGAAGTCATGGCCATGCTCTTTCGACTTCTTGCGCAGGTCGGCAAAGGCCTGGTTCTGCTTCGCCGTCGGCACGAAGACCGACGAATAGCCCATGCCCAGCTCGGCGGCGAGATCGATCGTCTCCGGGCTGCCGGTGCCCACCAGGTAGAGCGGCGGATGCGGCTTCTGCATCGGCTGCGGCCAGGTGTTCAGGTAGCGGTAGGAGTAGAAGTCGCCGTGGAATTCCGACGGGCCGGGCTTGGTCCAGGCCTGCAGCAGGATGTCGATCGATTCCCGGAACCGCTTGCGCGCCGTCGCCGGGTTGATCGGGTTCACCCAGTATTCCATGCCGGTGCCCAGCGGCAGGGCGCATTCCAGGCGGCCGCCGGACATCACGTCCAGCATGGCATATTCCTCCGCCACCCGGTGGGGATATTCCAGGTTCAGCGGCGTGCCGAAGACGCAGATCTTCGCCCGCGTGGTCTGCGGGATCAGCGCCGCGGCAATCAGGCTGGGTGCCGGCATCAGCGAATAGGCGGTGGAATGGTGCTCGTTCACCACCATCGCGTCGAAGCCCAGCTTGTCCGCCAGGACCATCTCCCGCAGGTAGCGGTCGTAGAACGCCTTGCCCTTTTCCGGGTCGAACAGGGTGTTGGGGAAGTCCACCCAGGTCGACGGATAGCTCTCATGGTCCGCCGGATAGTCGGCATAGGGCATGAAGTGGAAGAAGTAGAACTGCAGGTCTTCCGTCGAAGCCATCGGTCCCTCCTGTGACGTTGCGCGGGGTGCCGGTTCAGCCGGCCAGGAAGGCGGCGACGTCGTCCACCGCCTGGCGCTTCTCGTCCAGCACCAGGTGTCCGGCCGCCGGATAGCGCTTCACATCGGCGCCGGAGATCAGCTTCTGCCAGGCGGGCGCCTGGCCGACCGGGATGATCCTGTCCTCGTCGCCCCAGACCAGCAGGGTCGGCACATTGATGCGGTGCAGCCATTTCGGCAGCTTGCTGTCGTGGGAGCGGTCCCAGAGCAGGCGCGCCACCGAGGTCATCTCGCGATAGCCACCGACGATGAAGTCGACATCGGGTTCCGCCGGCAGGTGCGGCTTGATCACCTCGAAGTCGTGCACGAGCATCCCCGGCAGTTCCTCGCCCGGCACCGTGAACAGGTCGGTGGACGGGGCCTCCGGCACCTTCAGCCCGGCGGGCGCGACCAGCACCAGCTTCTTGATCCGATGGCTGTGCTGGGTGGCGAACTTCGACGCCATCCAGCCGCCCAGCGAGAAGCCGACCAGGTTGAACTTGTCCAGGCCCAGCGCGTCGAACAGGTCCAGATAGTGCATGACATAGTCCTGCATCTGGTTGATCGATTCGTCGTCGCCGGATTCCCCGAAGCCCGGATGGAAGGGGATGATGACGCGGAACTTCTCCATCCACGGCTTGGCGAATTCCCAGCCGTGGAAGGTGCCGCCGCCGTGCAGGAAGACCAGCGGCTCGCCCTCGCCGCCGCTCAGCACCACCGACTTCACCCCGTTGATCGTGTATTCGTCACGCGAAAATTCAGCCATCGCGCGTTCTCCTCCCGCTGCTGGGCCCGGACGGGCCCTCGAAAACGATTGTCGTCGAAACGTCCCTGGATGCGGCCCCGCCCGCGAAGCGCATCCGGCGGCCGCTATTCCGCGGCCTGCTGGTACTCGATCCGTGCCGCCAGGTCCGGCGCCTTCTTGCGCAGGCGCGGGATCACCTCTTCGGCGAATAGGGTCAGGTTCTTCACCGTCTTCCAGTGCGGCATGTCGCCCAGATGGCCGTTGAAGATGATGCGGCTGGACTGCGCCTCCTCCGACCATTGCGCGATGGCCTCCGCCACCTTGTCCGGGGTGGAGGCGATGACACGGAAATTGTCGGTCAGGGTGTCCCAGGTCATGTCGCCGTGCAGGTTCGGCGCGGTCAGGCGCTTGCGCAGCTCGGTGGTGGTGACATAGCCCGGCGGCATCAGGTAGCGCGGCGTGGTGCGGGCGCCGTGCTTGAAGAAGAACATGATATGTTCCTCGAACTCCGCGACCGCCTTCTCTTCGGTTTCCGCCACGTAGCACATGGCCATGATGACGGCCTTGTCGCGGGTGAATTCGTGGCCATGCTCTTTCGACTTCTTGCGCAGGTCGGCAAAGGCCTGGTTCTGCTTCACCGTCGGCACGAAAACCGACGAATAGCCGAAGCCCAGCTCGGCGGCGAGGTCGATCGTCTCCGGGCTGCCGGTGCCCACCAGGTACAGCTTGGGATGCGGCTTCTGCATCGGCTGCGGCCAGGTGTTCAGGTAGCGGTAGGAATAGAAGTCGCCGTGGAATTCCGTCGGCCCCGGCTGGGTCCAGGCCTGCAGCAGGATGTCGATCGACTCCCGGAACCGCTTGCGCGCCGTCGCCGGGTTGATCGGGTTCACCCAGTATTCCATGCCGGTGCCCAGCGGCAGGGCCGCTTCCAGGCGGCCGCCGGACATCACGTCCAGCATCGCGTATTCTTCCGCCACCCGATGGGGATATTCCAGGTTCAGCGGCGTGCCGAAGACGCAGATCTTCGCCCGCGACGTCTGCGGGATCAGCGATGCGGCGATCAGGCTGGGCGCCGGCATCAGCGAATAGGCGGACGAATGGTGCTCGTTCACCACCATGCCGTCGAAGCCCAGCTTGTCGGCCAGGACGAGTTCACGGATGTAGCGGTCGTAGAAGGACTTGCCCTTCGCCGGGTCGAACAGGCTGTTCGGAAAGTCGACCCAGGTCGACGGATACTTTTCATGGTCTTCCGGATAGTCGGAATACGGCATGAAGTGCATGAAATAAAATTGGAGATCTTCTGTCGAAGACATGGTTTCCTCCTTGGCTGGGCCCTGCGCCGCCGTTATCCTTGCACCTGCCAAAGGCCATAGCCTCGGCGGCGCTGATGTTCGCAATGCGAACTTTTGTTCGGTTGTCGGAACATTATGTCACTGCCCGTCGGTGATAAGTCAAGATCTTACCGGAGATCGGCATTCTGGATACCGGATTGACCCGGCCGATTGTCCTCCGTAAGCTGAAAATGTGCGCAGTCCGCACGTTTGTTCGCAAATAAGGCATTCGCCGGCAGATCCGGCGGTAGGGAGGTGCCCAAGATGATCCGCAAGACAATTGCGGCTGCCGCACTGGCTGCGGCGGCCCTCGGTGCAACTGCGGCGGTCGCCCAGGATGCGCCGGAATCGATCCGCATCGGCTATGCGATCGCCCTCTCCGGCCCCTATGCGCCGGGCGCGGAATCCACCACCTGGTCGCAGTACAAGCTCTGGCAGGACCAGGTGAACAAGGATGGCGGCATCTACCTGTCGAAATACGACAAGAAGGTGCCGGTCGAGCTGATCGCCTATGACGACCGCAGCCAGATCGAGGAGGCGATCCGCCTCACCGAGAAGCTGATCCTGGATGACGAGGTCGACCTGGTGCTGCCGCCCTGGGGCACCACGACCAACATGGCGGTCGCGCCGATCCTCAACAAGTACAAGTACCCGGCCCTGCACTGGACCTCCGGCTCCGACACGGTGAAGAAGTTCGGCGAGCGCTGGCCCTATTCCTTCTGGCCGCTGGTGCACCCGACCGAGGCGGTGACCCCGATCGCCGAATTCCTGAAGCAGAAGAAGGATGCCGGCGAGATCAAGGGCCGCATCGCGATCATGAGCATCGCCGACCAGCTGGGCACCGAGCTCAACAACGCGATGACCAAGATCGCCGGCGAGCAGGGGCTGGAGATCGTCTACAACAAGACCTACCCGCTGGGCGTCTCCGACCTGTCGGCGCAGATCAACGAGATGAAGGAGCTGGATCCCGACGCCTTCTTCGGCTTCAGCTATCCGACCGACACCTTCATGCTGACCGAGCAGTCGATCGTCCTCGGCTTCAACCCGAAGTTGTTCTACACCGCGATCGGCACGCCGTTCCCGGCCTACAAGGCGAAGTTCGGCGACAAGGTGCAGGGCGTCATGGGCTATGGCGGCCTGAACCCCGACGTGCCCGGCCATGCCGAGTACCAGAAGGCGCATATGGCCATGTTCGACCGTCCGGCCGAGGCCGGCGCGGCGGGCAACTACGCCACCCTGCAGATCCTGCAGAAGGCGATCGAGGAGGCCGGCGAGATCGATCGCGAGGCGATCCGCGACAATATCGCCAAGGGCACCTTCCAGACGGTGGTCGGCGAGTTCCAGTTCGAGAACCAGCTGACCGTGAACCCCTGGGCCGCCGCCCAGTGGCAGGACGGCACCTTCGTCGGCGTCTTCCCGAAGAGCCGCGACGGCGCCCGCGACATGGTGTTCCCGAAGCCCAAATGGTGAGCCCGGCCATCCGGCCGTAGAAGCACCACGTCGATGACGGCGCGGCCCGTGTGCCGGGCCCCCTCGCAAAGGGGGGTCCGGCCGCGGGTCGCACCATCGCCCTTTCCCACACCCGGTCGCAAGCCGGCCCGCCCGTCCGAGAGGCCGAACCTGCCATGATCGTCTTCGAGGTCCTGCTGAACGGCATCGTGCTGGGGGGCATGTACGCCCTGCTGGCCTTCGGCCTGAACCTGCAATACGGCGTCGCGCGGATCATGAACCTGTCCTATGGCGAGTTCCTGATGACCGCCGCCTTCGGCGCCTTCTGGTTCTTCACCCTCTATTCCATCGACCCGCTGCTGAGCATGATTGTCAGCGTGCCGCTCTCCTTCGCGGCGAACTGGATCATCTACAAGGTGATCCTGACCCCGCTGGTGCGCCGCGCGCCCAGCCGCGACGCGCTTGAGGCGGACACCATCCTGGTCACCTTCGGCCTGCTGTTCGTGATCCAGGGCACCGCCCTGCTGCAATGGGGCGGCGAGTATCGCGGCTATACCTACCTGGCGATCCCGGTCGACATCCTGGGCGCGACCATCGCGGCGAACCGGCTGCTGGCCTTCGGCGTCGCCTGCGTGATCGGCGTGGGCGCCTATCTGGTGCTGAAATACACCCGGGTCGGCACGGCCCTGCGGGCGCTGGCGATCGACCCGGTCGCCGCCCAGCTGGTCGGCGTGAACGTGCCGCGCCTGTCGGGCCTGGCCTTCGCCTCCGGCGGCGCGATGATGGCCGCCGCCGGCGTGCTGGTATCGATGTTCCTGTCGTTCAACCCGTCGGTCGGCGTGCTCTACACCCTGAAGGCGCTGATCGTGGTGATCATGGGCGGGGTCGGCTCGATGATCGGTTCCCTCGCCGCCGGCCTGCTGCTGGGGCTGGCGGAAGGCTTCGGCGCCTGGCTGGTCGATCCGGGCCTGACCCTGGCGATCAACTTCGCGATCTTCCTGGCGATCCTGCTACTGCGGCCGAAGGGCCTGTTCGCCCGTGCCTGAGATCGGTGCCGGACGGACATCGGCCATGTCCCTCAACCCGAAGCAGATCGCCGGCCTGGTCCTGCTGCTGGCCGGCATCGCGGTGCTCGCCTGCGTGCCGTTCCTGGTCGGCCGCTACCTGGTCTCCCTGTTCATCTCGATGCTGGCCTTCTCGGTCCTGACCATGGCCTGGTCGGCCTTTTCCGGACCGACCCGCTACATCTCGCTGGCGACCTCGGCCTTCTACGGGGGCGGCATCTACTGCGTGGCGATCTTCAACGAGACGATGCCGCTGCCGCTGATCCTGGTGCTGGCGGCCCTGGTCTCCTTCGGCCTGGCGCTGCTGATCGGCCTGTCGACACTGCGCCTTTCCGGCATCTACTTCGTGATCTTCACCTTCGGCCTGGCGGAGCTGACCCGGCAACTGATGACCTGGTACGAGATCAACCAGACCAAGTCGCTGTCGCGCTATATCTTCGCCACCGTGGACAGCCACGACATCTACTGGATGCTGCTGGTGCTGGCGGTCGCCACCCTGTTCCTGACCTGGATGCTGCAGCGCTCCCGCCTGGGCTTCGCGCTGCGGGTGGTGGGCGAGGACGAGACGGTCGCCCGCCATTCCGGCATCAACACCACCTGGATCAAGGTGCTGGTCTTCGCCTTCACCTCGATGCTGATGGGGCTGACCGGCGCCATCGTCTCGCTGCGCTGGACCTATGTGGACCCGAACGTGGCGTTCAACTCCTTCGTCTCGTTCCAGGTGCTGATCATGGCGCTGCTGGGCGGCATCGGCCGCCTGCACGGGCCGATCCTGGGCGTGGTGCCGCTGGTGCTGCTGTCGGAATACCTCTCCGGCAGCTTCCCCTACCACTTCACCATCGTGCTGGGGATCTGCTTCATCATCATCGTCTTCTACATGCCCACCGGGGTCGCCGGCCTGCTGGACCGGCTCCTGGCCCGCCTGGGCTGGAGGACGGCGGCATGACGGCCGGCACGGGGAGCGGGACGATGCTGCTGGAGGTGGACGGGCTGTCGAAGCGCTTCGGCGGCCTGCAGGCGGTGAACCAGGTCGGCTTCGGCATCGAAGAGGGGCAGATCTACGGCCTGATCGGGCCGAACGGCTCCGGCAAGACCACGGTGATGAACCTGCTGACCGGCGAACTGCCGGCCGACAGCGGCACCGCCCGCCTGGCCGGCGACAACCTGATCGGCCGCAAGCCGCACGAGATCAACCGCCGCAGGGTCGCCCGCACCTTCCAGCTGGTCCGCGTGCTGGGCGGCATGACGGTGCGCGAGAACGTGATGCTGGGCCGGCTCTACGGCGCGGAGCCGGTATCCAAGGGCAGTGCGGCGGCCGATGCCGAACAGCTGATCGAGGAGGTCGGCCTTGCCGGCCAGGCGGGACAGCCGGCCGGGCAGCTGACCTATATCGACCAGAAGCGGCTGGAGCTGGCACGCGCGCTGGCCACCCGGCCACGGCTGCTGCTGCTGGACGAATGGCTGGCCGGCCTGAACCCGACCGAGCTGCAGGTCGGCATGCAGCTGATCGAGAGCATCCGCGACCGCGGCGTCACCGTGCTGATGGTGGAGCATGTGATGCATGCGATCCGCCGGCTCTGCGACCGGGTGGTGGTGATGAATGCCGGCAACCGCATCGCCGAAGGTCTGCCGGACGAAGTTCTGGCCGACCCGGAAGTCGTGCGCGCCTATCTGGGCGAGGAGGAGGCGGCCGATGCCTGAGAACAGTCATGCTTGAGGTGCGCGACGTCAGGGTCTTCTACGGCAAGCATGCCGCCCTGCAGGGTGTCTCGCTGGAGGTCCGCCGCGGCGAGACGGTGGTGATCCTGGGCGCCAACGGCGCCGGCAAGACCACCCTCTTGAACACCGTCTCCGGCCTGATCCGCGCCGAGGCGGGCAGCCATATCGCCTTCGGCGGGCAGAGCATCCATGACCGCCCGGCGCCGCAGATCGTGGAGGCGGGGATCTCGCTGGTGCCGGAGGGGCGGCGCATCTTCGGCGACCTGACGGTGCAGGAGAACCTCCGCCTCGGCGGCTATCCGAAGCGCGCCCGCGCCCGCGAGCAGCAGAACCTGGACCATGTCCTGGAACTGTTCCCCCGCCTGGCGGAACGGCGCAGCCAGGCCGCCCGCACCATGTCCGGCGGCGAGCAGCAGATGCTGGCGATCGGCCGCGCCCTGATGGCGGAGCCGGAGCTGATCCTGCTGGACGAGCCCTCCATCGGCCTCTCGCCGCGCCTGACCAAGGAGCTGTTCGGGGCGCTCGCCGGCCTGCGCGACGACACCCGCTCGATCCTGCTGGTGGAACAGAACGCCCATGCCAGCCTGGCGATCGCCGACCGCGCCTACCTCTTGGAAAACGGCCATATCGTCCGCGGTGGCGACGCGAAGGAACTGCGCAACGACCCCGCCGTGCAGCGCGCCTATCTGGGGCTGGAATAGGGCGCGCCGCGGCTTTCAGGCGGAAGCGGTCCAGGGATCGACCACCGGCAGCCCGGCGGCCGCGAACGCGCTGGTGTCGCGGGACGCCACGGCGAAGTTCCGGGCGGCGGCGATCGCGGCAATGTAGCCGTCAGGGACTGGAAAGCCCCGGCCTGCGGCACGTGCCTTTGCGGCAAGCGCGCCGCACCGGCGGGCCGCTGCCGTATCGAATGGCAGGATGCGGTCAGCGAACAGCTCCTCGAACGCTCTGTTGTAGGCGGAGACGCCGGCCCATTTGCCGACCGTGCCGGCGGTCACCTGGACATGGAACTGCAGGCCCCAGGCGGCGCGGCCGAAGCGGTACGCCTGCGCCGGCCGAGGGTGCTCTCCGCCAGTGCGGTGGCGCCGGCGGGCAGGGCATGCAGGCCGGCTGTACGGCCCGCATCCATCGGCCAATGGCCCTGGCAGCGCGATCTGCTGGGACATGCCGCGGCACGGCTGGCCGAGCGGCGAGCAACAGTCGTGATCAAAGAGAAACGGTGTGAAGATGCACAGCGGTAAAGCAAATATTTAAAAGTGACAAATATACACTATTAGTATTTTCCAAACTTCCACCGCATAATTAATTGACACCCTCGATCTCCTCGAATACACAATATAGCCATAGCGTTTCGCCTTAGATGGGAAAGATTTGCATTTTCAGTCTATTCTTTCATAAAGGAATGTTCTGAAAGCACCTCCCACAATACAAGAATACTTGCGGATAGGCCGGCCTGCGACAATGGACTCGGACAGCAACAAGCGCGAGGAGCGGTATAGGCGCTCGGTTGCACCCCTGAGCCCTGCAGAGTCATGGACATTGGCGAAGAAGCTGGCGGACGGCCAGACGGACTGTTGCACCCCGCTGATGGCCGAACTTGGCAGTCCTCCACCGTTGATCACCTGGAACCCGGCCCCCCAGGACCTCGAATCCGCTGCCCTTCGTCACGTTCTCGAATGGTGGCGGGCGGCCGCCGTCGAGGCTGGTGGCCCGCCGGCGCCGGATGCGGTCCATCCGGGCAAGCTTCTGCCGGCCCTTGGCTCAGTCTCGCTGCTCGACGTGCTCGAGGGCGGACAGGACTTCCGCCTCCGGCTGCATGGCTCCGATATCGCCGCTACGCTTGGCACGGACATGACCGGCATGCAGGTCGGCGACATGACAATTCCGTTCATGGCATTCCTGATCGTGACGTATCGTGCCCAAGTGCTGCGCCCCGAACCGCTGCTGTTGCGCTATACGCCCGCGATGCAGTTCTTCCTATCCGCCTGGTGGCGGATCGGATTGCCCTTGATTCGTGATGGCAGGGTCGTCCGGCTGCTGATCGCGATGGAACGTGCCCCACGGCAATCCGAGTTCTAGCCCGACATTCTCACGTGACGAGGCGCCCACCTTCGAGCGCCTGCCGGGATAGCGGTTCTGGCAGACGCCGCTCAATCCGCCGCCGCTGCCATGCCCTGCACCTGTGCCAGGAAGGCGTCGTTCAGCTTTCTCGCCGTGGCGTTGAAGCCGGCCAGTGCGGCGGCGACCTCGGCCTCGATGCGCGGCACCGCGCCGGCGCCGAACAGGTCTTCCAGCGCCTTCCTGTAGGCGGGGATGCCGGCCCATTCGCCGACCGTGTCGGCCGTGACCTCGACATGGAACTGCAGGCCCCAGGCGGCGCGGCCGAAGCGGAACGCCTGTACCGGGCAGGGCGCGCTCTCCGCCAGGGCGGCGGCGCCGGCGGGCAGCGCCTGCACGCCGGCAGTGTGCCACTGGAACACCGCCATCTCCGCCGGCTGCCCGGCCAGCAGCGGGTCGCGCCGGCCCGCCTCGGTCAGCCGAACCCGGTCCAGCCCGACCTCGCCCGGCGGCATCGGCCCGACAGTGCCGCCCAGGGCGGCGGCCAGCATCTGGTGGCCCAGGCAGATGCCCAGGAACGGGCGGTCCTGTTCGCCGACCCAGCGGCGCAGCAGCGCCTTCTCCGCCGCGATCCAGGGATGAGCATCCTCCTCCCAGACATCCATCGGCCCGCCCATGGAGACGATGGCGGCATAGCGGTCGGCGTCCGCCGGCAGCGGCTCGCCCGCATCCAGTTCCACCGCGTCCCAGGCGATGCCGGCATCGCGCCAGAAGTCGCGCAGCATGCCGGGATGCTCCACGGGGTGGTGCTGCAGCACCAGGAAACGCATGGCCGGCTTCGCCGTCAGCGGATGCGCCGGCGCCGCGGCCGGCGGTCCGGCGGGGCGCTGGCCTGCATGGCGGCGGCCAGGAAGGCGGCCAGCCGGTCGAGATAGGCATGGTCGGCGCGCCCGCCGCTGGCGACCAGCCGCCAGTAGAGGATGCCGCAAAGGCTGTCGGTCACCAGGTCGATGTCGATAGCCGCGCCCAGTTCGCCGCGGGCGGCGGCGCGATGGGCCAGGGTGGCACTGCGCATCCGCGCCACCGTCCGCAGCCGCTCCGACAGGGCGGAGGCCAGCGCCGGGCTGCGCTGCAGTTCCGCATGCAGGTCCGGCAGGATGCGCCGCACCAGCGGATGGCGCAGCAGGCGCCGCAATGCCTGCAGGACGGCGCGCAGGTCACCCTGCAATGTTCCGGTGTCGGGTGCCATCACCAGGTCGATGCCCAGGCTCTCCACCCGCTCCACCACCATCGCCGCCTTCGACGGCCAGCGCCGCATCAGGGTGGCCCGGGTCGTGCCGGCACGCCGGGCGACGGCCTCCAGGCTGAGCGCGGCATAGCCGGTGCGGGCCCATTCCTCGAACAGGGCGCGGGTCAGCGCGGCGGTCAGGGCCGCGGCCGGGTCGG
>MDTD01138726.1_pt1 | contig 25142 bp, 22 predicted proteins | sample 811221 | NCBI WGS metagenome assembly MDTD01 (sample SAMN05326646, study PRJNA326480) | marine metagenome | isolation source: seawater | place: Pacific Ocean: South West | collected 2011 | reverse complement strand
TGAATGGATGGAGCAAGAAGCGCTCACACCTGTTATCGATAAGGTCTACCCACTCCACGACACCCCCAACGCCTTTGCCTACCTCGGGACCGGCCATGCCAGAGCCAAAGTCGTGATCGTACCCTCCACCCCATAAACACCTCATCCAAAAACCCACAACAAGAAAAAGCGGCACGCTCCCTTGGTTTTCAGACAAAGTCAGGTATCCTGCTACAAACGCATCACGAAGGAGATCGATTGTTATGGATACATGGTTACATATTGCATTGTGGATTATCTCAGCAAGTACGTTACTCTGGCTACTTCTGGCTCTCCCCTGGTTTGGTGCCATTCGCACCTCCCACTACAGCTCCCCTTTTGAAGACAAAGGTCCCTTTTCCTTCCCTGAGGGTTTTTTGTGGGGTGCCTCCACAGCCGCACAGCAAATCGAATCGCAACAAAACAGCGATTGGACAGCGCTCGAAAAGCAAGCCCTGCGAGAAGAAAAATTCGAACAGCTCGAATTAGGCGTCGCCAAGCCAGGGCACATCCACAATCTCGGGAGCGTACCAGCCGAAGTCGTGGAGAAAAAAACGGACTTCGACAATCGCTTTGCAGATGACCTCAAGCTCATGAGCGAGCACCATCACAACGCATATCGCTTCTCGATCTCTTGGAGTCGACTGTTCCCAACGGAAGACACCCTCTCACCTTCCAAAGAAGCGCTACAATACTACCACGACCAGCTTGATACACTCGAATCATTAGGGATGACACCCTCTGCGACGTTGTTTCACTTCTCAAGCCCTGCGTGGTTGTGGCAAGAAAAAGACGGCAAGAGAGGCTGGGAGCGTGACGACGCGCTTCAACACTTCGAACGATTTGTCCGCTCTGTCGCACAGGAATACGGTGGCCGTATCGACCATTGGTGTACACTCAACGAGCCGATGGTCTACCTATACAATGGTTACCTCGAAGGGATCTTTCCTCCCAATGAACAACGAGAAGGTGGTCCCGTCTCGATCGCTCACCTCGCGGTGATCTTGCTCAAGGCTCATATGCTCGGCTACGACATCCTCAAACAGGACGCCAAACAACGCGGGAAAGAGATCGAGGTTGGGATCGCCAAACACACAAGATCATTCGAAGCCTACCGCAATTACGCTCCACTCGACCGCCTGACTGCACAATTTGCCCAGCAAGCGTTCGTCTGGGACTTTCTCGACGCCATCCACACAGGTGAATACAGGATGTACGCGACCTCATTTGTCGAATATATCCCCGGTCTTCAGGGAAAAATGGATTACGTTGGGATCAACTACTATGGACGCTTTTACCTCGAATCAAATGTCCTCACACCAGGTGACTTCGACGTCCTCGCACGCGATGACAACGACCCCAATGAGATCACCAGTGACCTCGGCTGGTCCCTTTACCCACATGGCTTCTACAAAACCCTCAAGGCCTCCCATGACAAATACATGCGACCGATCTACATCCTGGAAAATGGCATCGATTGTCGCGACATCGACGACACACTCCGCCAACACTTCCTCGTCGCCCACCTGAGAGAGGTCTGGAACGCCATTGAACACGCAGGCGCTGATATCAAAGGATTCTTTTACTGGTCACTCATGGACAACTTTGAATGGGCCGAAGGCTTTGGTCCACGTTTTGGATTGCTGCACGTTGATTACGAGAACGACTTCGCACGTACGCCGAGAAAAAGCGCCGCGCTCTTCGCCGAGATCATCGAACAAAACGCCCTCAGTCAAGACCATTGGACCACGCACAAGACCTACGACAAGAAAGGCCCCGCTTGATGAAGAAAAAACCCACTCTTCGCAGCCAGCACTCCTATGGAAAGCACGACAAAGACGGATTTATTCACCGCAGCTGGATGAAGTCACAGGGCATTCCCGATCATGCCTTTGATGGACGTCCTGTGATCGGTATCTGCAACACATGGTCGGAGTTGACACCGTGTAATGCACACCTTCGAGATCTGGCACAGCACGTCAAAAATGGTATCTGGGAAGCAGGTGGACTTCCTGTCGAGTTCCCCGTCATGTCACTCGGTGAAACACAGATGCGCCCAACAGCGATGCTCTTTCGCAATCTCCTCGCGATGGAGGTCGAAGAGTCCATCCGTGGCAACCCTATCGACGGTGTCGTCCTGCTCGGTGGTTGTGACAAAACAACCCCCGCACAGGTGATGGGCGCATGTAGCGTTGGTCTGCCCTTTCTCGTCGTCTCCTCCGGCCCCATGCTCAACGGAAAGTTCCGCGGACGAGACATTGGCTCAGGTACAGATGTCTGGAAATTCAGTGAGGCTGTAAGGGCCGGAGAGATGAGCGTCAAAGACTTTATGTCAGCAGAGCGCTGTATGTCCCGCTCACATGGGACATGTATGACAATGGGGACCGCCTCCACGGTCGCGTGTGTGATCGAATCGATGGGTCTCTCCCTACCGTACAACGGGACGATCCCCGCGGTGGACGCACACCGTAAAGCGCTCTCCCACGAGAGCGGTCGCTGTATCGTCGATATGGTCCTCAACGAGCGCACACCAGAGGTCGTCTTGAGCCGACAGTCCTTTGAGAACGCGATCATCACGAACGCAGCGATTGGAGGTTCAACCAACGTCGTCTTACACCTGCTCGCAATCGCCGGACGTATTGGACTCCCCCTCAAACTGGAAGATTTTGACGCCATCGGGAAGAACGTCCCGCTGCTCGTGGATCTCATGCCCTCTGGTCGCTTCTTGATGGAAGACCTTCACTACGCAGGCGGGCTGCCAGCCGTCCTACAACAGCTCAAAGACACACTTCACCTCGACGCAATGACTGTCACAGGGCAACCTCTCCGTACGTATATAGAAGGCGCTGGACACTTCGACGAAGAGGTCATTCGTCTACGAAGCAATCCGGTCAAAGAGCAGGCGGGGATCGCCGTCTTGAAGGGCAATCTTTGCCCACAAGGTGCGATCATCAAACCTTCGGCCGCCACACCAACGTTACTCAAACACAGAGGACGTGCCGTCGTCTTCGAATCGATCGAAGAGTGTCGCGAGAGAATGGACGATCCATCCCTCGAAGTGGATAAAGATTCGATCCTCGTGTTGAAAGGCTGTGGTCCCAAAGGTTACCCAGGAATGCCTGAGGTCGGTAACATGCCGCTGCCTCCCAAACTCCTCGAAGCTGGTATCAAGGACATGGTGCGTCTGTCCGACGCCAGAATGAGCGGGACGGCTTTTGGGACAGTAGTCTTACATATTGCACCCGAGAGCGCGATGGGGGGTCCCCTCGCCTTTGTACAGGAAGGTGATTGGATCGAGCTAGATGTCGAAGGTCGGACACTTCATCTAGATGTCTCCGACGAAGAACTCACACGACGCAAGGCTTCCTGGCAGCCTCCCGAAGCCCACATGGAGCGAGGGTACTACTGGCTCTATCATCAACATGTATTGCAAGCCGATCAGGGCGCCGATATGGATTTTCTCGTGGGCAAAAGTGGACACGTCGTCACGCGAGAATCACACTAATTCTTTGTGTCCGACCATCACACCATATCGCCCTATGTGATGTTTTCTTCATCGGGTCGGTCCTTGTATCCGACTGTCACACCGACAGACATGACACTTCTTTCATCAGGTCGGGCCTTGTCTCCGACCGTTACACCGCCAGATATGACATTTTCTTCATCGGGTCGGGCCTTGTATCCGACCGTCAAACCGCCAGATATGACATTTTCCTCGTAGGGTCGGGCCTTGTGTCCGACCGTCATACCGTATGTTTGTTTCATCCAACGGTCTAACGCAGAAGAGACGTGAGGATAGAGGTCAGGACACCAAACAAGCTCTCACCCATGATCAGCCCCGCCGAGATCGTGAGCGCAAACCGCTCCGTCCAAGAAGACGCCACACGAGAAGACAGGCTAAGCAACATCCCACCCAAAAAGATCGTCGCGCTCGCTGTCGCAGGGAGCACAAAGGACAAGCCGAACGCAGCCGGACCAGGGAGCCAATGTCGTTTCTCTGGAGAGAGTGTCTTCTGCCCAACGGCGAGAAAGATCCCGACAAACGCACCGATCACACCAGCCACCAACGCACTCGTTGGCAATGAATGAAACCCATCTTTGAACAGCTCCGCCACAGACTTCCACACAGCAACGGCTGGCGCCGGCCATTCAGAGGTCAACAGCATCTTTTTGGGATCCGGAATCAGCAACAAATACGCATATGAACCGACAAACGCACCTGAGATGATCCCAAAGAGTTGTCCCACGAGTTGTGCACGAGGTGACGCACCGAGCAGATATCCAGTCTTCAAGTCATGTAGAATGTCTGCCGATTGCGCCGACGCACCTGCCGTCACGTTCGCGGCCATCAAGTTGGGCGTCACCTGTCCAGGGCTGAACAATCCAGCTGACAGTTGAGAGACCTTTCCAAGCGCGCCCTTCGGGGTGATCCCAGTCACGCCTGACACGCGCGCGGCGACGACCGCCAACAAAAAGGTCAACAAGACAGACATCGTCCCCATCCATACGGGGATCGAGAACAATACATACTGACACACGACGGACAAGAGCAGCGCACCGCCCATTCCTACAAGGAACATCTTCTTTGGTATCAGGGTTGATGGATCTTCCTTATACAGCATCAACCCATCCGAAGAAGGTTGAGAGGAGCTCCAGTTCTTCCACATACTCCGCACAGAGAAAAATAGCGCGGTTAAAGAAGAGGTCACCATAATCGCGACGCCCGGCCACATCAGCCACTTTACGAGGACGCTGTACCACGCCGCGCCGTGCCCTGTTCCATGTGCACCGGGGATCGCCCACCCTTTCACGAGGGCGAGAGGCCCCAAGACCCCCCACGCGACGACCGCGCCGGCGAACATCGACGCGGCGATGTGCCGCCCCACAAGAATCCCCGTCCCAATCAGCAACAGACTCGGCTCGATCCCCCAACCAAGGTGTGCAGTGTTCAAGCGCATGACACCCACATCCTTCAAGCGACCCAAAAACGGAAGCGTGATGCTCAAATAGAGCTTTTTGATCGGGAGCATGAAGGTGTGCACAAGCAACCAGCCACCTGCCAGGAGACTCGAAGACAACAACATCCACACACGTTGTCTCGACGCAGCACCAGAAGCGTATAGATCTTTGAGTGTCACAGCCGTCGCCACACCTGCCGGAAATGGCAGCGGATCCACGACCAAAAACTGCCGACGTAACGCAGCACCGACAAAGACACCGACCAGACATACGGACAACGTCCAGATCGCCAGCTGCCCCCACCCCGGCTGGAATCCCGTCAAAATCGTCAAGGCAGGGATCGCGCTCACAAGCCCCGCAGAGGAGATCGACGCAGCCCCAGAAGCTGTCGTCTGACAGGTGTTGTTCTCCAACATCCCCCACTCTCCGACACCAAAGCGACGAGAGAGCGGCTGCCAGATCGCGAAGCTACTCAACACTGCGATGATCGACATGTTGAAGCCCCAGCCGACCTTCAGGCCCGCATAGATGTTGCAAAGGGACAACAAACCACCGATGCACATCCCTGTCAGGACAGCGCGTACTGTCAATTGAGGTGCGTTCAGATCTTGAGGCAACGGATGAAGAAGTGGCAACTCCTCCTCCACCAACACAGGCTCTCCAACATCCTCGATATCCTGAAATTCTTCAAACTCATTCTGCTCGTGCATACAGCGACCTCAATCCTTCACATCGTCAGGAGACAAGTAGCAGCTCATCGTCATTTTTGTAAAAACCAGTGGCGCTTTCGTCCGGTCCAAAGACCGGGGCTACCCCACAGGGCTGAGGTCGCTCCGTTATCAACAAACATGCCACCCAAAGCGAAACACGAACTTGCTTACACCCCTCGACTCCCACCACCAGATATCCACACCTGCCGTCTCATCTTTGTGTATTGCGATGTCTCTTGTCGTGAAACATGAAACATGAAACATCCCCATTGCGACAACACCACGATACCAGTACGATACGCTCCACCACTTGAGACGAAAGGAGTCCACATGACGAGCACATCACAACTCGCAACCTATCCAAGTCTCCAGGATAAAGTCACATTGATCACGGGCGGCGCTTCGGGGATCGGCGCGAGCCTCGTCGAACACTTTTGTCGTCAACAAGCCCGCGTATCCTATATTGACATCAACGAAGAAGCTGCAGCGACGCTCAATCATCAGCTTACACAGGCAGGGCTCCCCACTCCGACCTTCTACAAAGTCGATCTGCGTGACATCTCCGCACTTGAAGCAGCGATCCAGGCGATCCACCAAGTCGATGGTCCCATCCGCGCGCTCATCAACAACGCCGGATGGGATGAACGAAGAGCTGTTGGTGACGTCACCCCTGACTTCTGGGACATGAGTCAAGAGATCAATTTGCGCCCACACTTCTTTGCCGCCCAAGCCGTCGCAGAGAAGATGGCAGACGCCGGAGGCGGTTCAATCGTCAACCTCAGCTCTAACAGTTGGATGTTGGGGGTCCCTGGCATGCCCGCATATGTCGCCGCAAAAGCTGGTATCGTCGGCCTCACAAAGGCGCTGGCCAGAGAATTAGGTCCCAAAAAGATCCGCGTCAACGCCCTACTACCTGGATGGGTCATGACACAAAGACAGATCGAAAAGTGGCTCACACCTGAAGCCAAAACACAACTCCTCGCCGAACAATGCCTCAAAGAGACCATCCAGCCAGAAGATGTCGCACAGCTCGCCCTCTTCCTCGCCTCCGATGACAGTCGCATGATCACTGCACAATCCTATGTCCTCGACGGAGGTCGTACATGAACACAATCCCCGCCTTTCTCGGCGTCGATTGGGGCACCAGTAACCTCCGTGTCTACCTCGTCTCACAGAGAGGTCAAGTGATCGAGCAGACACAGAGCGCAAAAGGCATCCTTCACTGCTCGCAAGGGACGTTTGGCGACACACTTACACAGCTCGCAGGTACGTGGCTCACCAGATGGCCCCAGCTCCCCGTTTATATGGCCGGCATGATCGGTTCCAAACAAGGATGGAGAGAGACCTCTTACCTCCCATGCCCCATCCACATCGATGACATCGCATCACAACTCGTCCCCCTCTCCTTTGATGGGACACGCAAGTGCTGGATCGTCCCTGGCCTCTCATGTACAACCCCAGATGGAACACCTGACGTGATGAGAGGTGAAGAGACACAACTCATCGGCGCGATCCATCGACAACGTACAGGCTCACAACTGTACTGTTTACCCGGTACACACGCAAAGTGGGTCCATGTAAAAGACGGTGTGATCCAACACTTCGCGACGTATATGACAGGTGAGCTCTTCGACATCCTCCAACACCACGGACTGCTCAGTGTCTGGATGCAAGATATCCCCCAAGAAGACCAGCAAGAGTGGTTTCTCAAAGGTGTCGAACTTGCGAACAAACAGACAGGTCTCCTACACCATCTCTTCGGTGTCAGGAGTCTATCCCTCGAAGGTACTTTGCCCCCCAAACACCAACGTTCCTATTTGTCGGGTTTGTTGATTGGTCATGAGCTTCGTGCAGCGCTCCAACATATCCCACAAGACACACCTGTTACGCTGATCGGCGCAACCTCCCTCACGAAACAATATGAACGTGCCTGCTCACATCTGCAAAGGCAGCTTCATGTCCTCTCAGGCGAGCGCATGGTCCTTGACGGACTCGCACAACTTCACGCTTCAGCAGCGCGAAAGGTATAGTCAAATGACACAAAAAGCACCAGAGAGACTCAAACAATATCTATCGTCCTTTCCGTGTGTTGCCATTTTACGCGGTATCACGCCAGAAGAGGTCCTCTCCATCGGTGAAATCCTCCTCAAAGAGGGGATTCAAATTATCGAAGTCCCCCTCAACTCACCTCGTCCCTTCGAGAGCATCGAGCGCCTACAAAAACACTTTGGTGAAGATGCCTTGATCGGCGCAGGAACAGTCTTACGGCTCGAAGAGTTGCTGCGAGTCCATGAAATCGGCGGGCAACTTATCGTCTCCCCTCACTGCGACACAGCATTGATCCAACAGACCCTCAATCTCCACATGGTGTCGATCCCAGGGGTCTTTACTCCGACAGAGGCTTTTGAAGCGATCCACAAAGGCGCACACGCTCTCAAGTGGTTCCCAGCGCAAGGTGTCTCTCCCTCGTATTTTCGCGCGATGAATGCGGTCCTTCCACCTGATATCCCCGCTCTCGCAGTCGGAGGTGTCGGTCCAGAGACGATGCAGATGTATTGGGACGCAGGGTTGCGGGGTTTTGGTGTCGGTGGTGCGTTGTACAAGCCCGGTGATACAACCGAAGACGTCCAAAAAAAGGCGTCCTCACTGCGTCAAGCCTGGGAACAAATGGACAAGGAGTCGTAAGATGGTGGAGGTATGGCACAAAGGACAAGACATCCTCGGTGAAGGTCCTGTCTGGCATTCATCAGAAGACGCGTTGTACTGGTTGGACATCAAAGGAAAAAAACTTCAAAGACGTACACTCTCAGGTCAATACAACAGCTGGTCACTTCCAGAACGAGCGAGCGCGCTGGCGTTCCAAGAAAAGGACATCTTGCTACTCGCGACAGAGTCAGGTCTATACGATTACACTTTGTCGACAGACACCATGACAAGGCGTGTCTCTTTGGAGCCAGAGCTTCCACATAATCGCAGCAATGAAGGCAAATGTGATCCCTGGGGGAACTTTTGGTGCGGCACGATGGACGACACAGAGCAGCAAAAGAGTGGCGCTTTGTACCGCTACACACCCAATGGAGAATGGACCAAACAACTCGACGGGATAGGTATCAGCAACACCCTCGCGTGGTCACCTGATGGGACGATCATGTACTTCGCGGATTCACTTGAACAGACGATGTACGCGTTTGATATCGAGCCAGAGAGCGGCAAGCTCACAAACCAACGCATCTTTCTCAGCACCAAGGGGACACAAGCGACACCGGACGGTTCGGCGATGGATACAGAAGGACATCTTTGGAATTGTCAATGGGATGGGGGAAAGGTCGTACGCTACGCACCAGATGGGAGCATCAAACAGGTCATCGAGTTGCCTGTCTCTCGTCCGACGAGTTGTGCGTTTGGTGGCAAAGAGATGAAGACGTTGTTTATTACGTCAGCGTCGGTAGGATTGAGTGAGGTGCAACGACAACAAGAACCGCTCGCGGGTGCTGTCTTTGCCGTTGAGGTCGCGATCAGAGGCGCAGAGATACCTGCGTTTACTTGATCTGAGTGAGGGTCTCGTTGGCTTGTTTTTTGAGGGTCGCGTCTTCGGACTTAGCGACAGTTTCGACAGCGGACTTCGCGCTCGCTGCTTTGCTCCCCATTTTACCGAGGACAGTCAACGCACCTTGCTTGGTCTCTTTGGAACCTGTCTTCAACGCGTTGATCAACGCAGGAAGTGCTTTTCCGCCCATCGCAACGAGGGACTGAATCGCAGCTTGCTTCTTGTCTTTGGCACCTGCGAGCGCCGCGATCAAGGATTTGACATCACCCATCACACCGGCTTTCGCATCACTGCCGGCTTTCTTGGCATCATTCTTCGCATCTGTCGCCATCGATGTCGCGCTGTTTTTCGCATCATTCCCGGCTTTACTCGTCATCGAAGACGCTTGTTTACCGGTCGCCTTCGCCGCATCCTGGACAGTCTTACAACCCGTGGAAAGACCCCAACCAAACACCAAACCAACAACCGCATACACTACAAATTGAACTGGCTTCATCACAGACTCCTTTTCATCAGAAAACACAAGAGTTTCTTATTCATTCAAACCTTTGTACTCACTCTTGCGGCGATCTTCAACTATCTTACAAAAAAGATCTCCTCACATCGCACGCTCACTTCGTACAAAGGACTTCCAGCGACTGGCTTCGCGACAACACCACTTAAGCAGGTGCAGAGGCCCGCACAAGGCGGTTATGGATCGCTCGTCCAAGACTCGACATGCCCCAATCTTCCTGGAGATAGTAGACCTTCTCACCGACGTATCGGTCGAGCGACTTGAGTGTCTGGTACAACGAACGTGCAACCTCCGGAAGCTCCGTTCGTGCTCCCAACAAGACAGGTGTCACCTCATCAGACCAACGACGTGCTGAATGTTGCTCACGAGACATCAACACAACACACCGACCCAAAGGAAGGTCTTCGACACGTTCCACCCGAACAAGCTTCACATCAGGTGCATAGTGACGGTACTTGCTTCCAGGTACGACGTGGACTTGCGCGCCCTCAGCGTAAGACACCTCGACACGCTCCATCCCACACCCAACGAGAACCTGACGAAGCTCATCAGGTCCGACCGCGCCCGGTCGTAAAATGGTGATATGGGTGTCTTCACAACAGTCGAGGATGGTCGATTCGAGACCGTAGTGGCAAGGCCCACCATCGAGAACGCCTGCGATACGCGACCCCAAATCCAACTCGACCATCGACGCAGTCGTTGGACTGACCTTCCCAGAGGTGTTCGCAGAAGGCGCCGCCACAGGTGCCTGCAATTGACGCAACACCTCCAAACACATGGGCTGATCAGGGATACGAACGACAACTGTGTCCTGCCCGGCGACCGCTGGCGCGAGCGGCGAGTCAGGAACCAAACGCAAGCGATAGCTCACAGGCCCCGGCGAGAAAGCGCGCACCAAGTGTGGCCAATACACAGGCGGCGCCTCTACAAAGGGCGTGATCTGCGCCAAATCAAAGAAGTGACAGATCAACGGATTATCACGAGGACGAGCCTTCACTTCGTACACCTTTTGTATCGCCGCTTCGCTCGTCGCCAACGCACCAAGACCATATACAGTCTCTGTCGGCAACGCGACGAGTTGATGTTGACGTAAAGCTTCGACGGTCTGTTCCAGGGTCATATACACGAAGGCCACTCCAAGAAAAAAGATCTGGTCAATCACCACACGCGTTCGTGTGATGCGCTTGAGAATCAACTCCGATCGCAGCCCATTGTCAAGGCCGCTCCCCCTTTGGAAGGGGATGGATAGACAAACGATTCTCGAAAGCACGAGGTTCTATCTCCAGATCAACTTCCATCATTGTCAGCACCTCAAAAAGCACCTATACTGCCGATGAACGTAATTGAGGCCAACTCAAACTATCAGATAGCTTCCAATAGAGGGCTTTCGCCCAATATCCGCCACTTTTCGTAAAGGAACAGCCATGCACCGGATGATCACCGCCTGTTGTAGTGTCGCACTCTCTCTGTTGATGTTACACATCACCCCATCGATCACACACGCAAAGAAAGCCCTGCGTTATCGCGTCACGATCTTCTCCGCCAAAATCGCGCCGACCAAAAAAAGCGGCTCCTCCTGGGATCTTGGTTGGGGCAATACAACCAAACCAGATGTCTTCATCAAACTCGAAGCCGGTGGACAACGTCTCCTTGGGCAGAAATTCAACAACAACCTCAATCCCTCCTGGAATATATCCAAAGAATTCACACTCCTTGGACATGAAGCCATCCACATCTATGTGATCGACAAAGACTTCGCAGATGACGACACCATCGGCTACGAAAAGATCTTTATGCCACAGGTCGCCGTCGGTAAACGCATCGAACTCTCCTTCGGACGTGTACGCTCTCTCAGCATCCAATTTGACCTGCTCTCCAAACCACAACCGACAAAAGCTCCGACACAACCCAAAGCTCCAGCACAACCCAAAACGCCTAAGCAACCAACCACACCAAATAAACCAGAGACTCCAAAGGTTCCTACCCCCAAAGCACCAGAGGCTCCCAAACAACCAACAAAGCCTCAAACACCTCCCAAAACACCTGAGACTCCCAAACAACCAACCACGCCAACAAAACAACCTGAGCAACCGAAGACACCAGAGCAACCCGAAGCCCCGAAGACACCTGAGACTCCCAAACAACCAACCACGCCAACAAAACAACCTACATCCCCCAAGGCTCCAGAGGCCCCGAAGGTCCCGAAAAATTCAGAATCCCCACAACAGCCCAAAGCACCACAGCAGCCAAAAGCCCCTAAAACACCCAAGCAAACCACAAAACCCAAAACGCCAGAACAACCCAAGACTCCCAAACAGCCTGAAACGCCAAAGGCTCCAGCACAACCAAAACAGCCCGAAAAACCAGCACAACCAAGCAAACCGAAACAACCTGAAGCGCCCAAGCAACCCAAAGCGCCCAAGCAACCCGAAGCGCCCAAGCAACCCGAAGCGCCCAAGCAACCCGAAGCGCCCAAGCAGCCCGAAGCGCCTAAGCAGCCTGAACAACCAAAGGCTCCAATCAAAACAAAGCCTCCAGTCAAACGCCCCAATACAAACACCCCCCCAGCTCATCCTGAGCAGCCCAAAAAGAAGGAGCCACAACAAGGCAAGACCGCACCGATGATCCCCCCAGCACACGAAGTCCAAGGAGAGCAACCGACTCGCCCCACACCACCTACGGACAAACGTAACCAACCCACAAAACAGCTCGGCACATGTCCACCGGCCAAAGGTAAGACCCACTCATTCAGCGCATGGCTCGCAGGGATCGAATACATCGTACAAAAAGAACAAAAAACACAACGCACAAGCACGATCCACAGCATCCACGCAACCACACCACTGCAAAAAACCCCAACGACCCAATCATTCACGGCGCACTCTTGCTATACACAAACACCCACCACTTGCTACACACAACCACTACACATCACCCGCCATCGCCTCAAAGATTGGGGATGGACACGTTGGTTTGTCAGTCGCGCCGGGAAAGTCAAGCCCGTCGTGTGCAGCAGCCTCCCCACACTCACCACACGTGTCCCTGCGCTCGTCAGCTTGCTCACACAAGCCCGTGCCCTCAAAACACAACAATCCTCAGCCCTCAAAAAAGGTGCCTGCCCAAGCTCCGTCAACGTCAGGGCTTCCTTGCGAGCCTCGATCAAAGGGAGCTTACTCGCATACGTCCAAGCCAAACCACAATCAGGCAGCCCCGCAAAACACCTCTGCTATGGTATCCCGCAAAAACCCACCTACACCGAATCCAAACAACACACCCAACATACCCAATCCATCGAACTCATTCACAAGTACCAATACACAACACAAGATGGAAAAACCAAGTGTTACCTCGAACTGAACACCCTGACACGCAAACACCTCTCCAAAGAAAAGTGGACCTTGTGGTCCTTCTCTGAAGGGCTGCGCACTTCGGCACCTTGCACAGGTCATTGATAGACCCTTGGGAGCAGCTGTGAGGAGAAAAGTGTCGAGTTTGTGAAGAAGAGGTCGATTTACAGAGGAGGAAAGAGGGAGATACGAGGGGGAATTTGGTGCTCATGTGCTCCGTTTTGTCGAAGATGCAAGCTGTATACAGTCCCACCATAATCAGCGACGACGATCTTGCCACCTTCATCATGCACGAGGACCGTGGACCAAACATCGCGGTTCGTTTTGTGGCTCCACAGCTTCTTACCTGTGAAACGGTTAAGCGCGACGATACCGTCACCATACGTCCCTGCATACACCATATCACCACACACAACAGGTGCTGAATACCCAAAACGCTTTTTGTACTCCCACTCTTTTTTCCCTTCGAGGGGATCGAGCGCGACCATTTGTTGGCTATCTGTCAAATACACAAACTCAGGACTCAACGCAGGTTGTGCATCACCCTTACCAAACTTACTCTTCCAGATCGTCTTGCCGTTCTCAGGTTCAAGCGCCACAGCTCCTTCGGTCGTGTTGACGTAGATAAACTCTTCGCTACAGGTTGGGATGGTGTAATCGACGAGTTTGAGCTTCCTCTCCCACCTTTGGATTCCATTGTGCCGATTAAGCGCGACAAGTGGACCTTTGTTCCCGCCAACAAAGATCCGACGTCCCCAGATACCAGGTGAGGGGAACATCGACCCTTTCGTCACCTCCTCTTTCCAATCGATCGTCCCTGTCTCCAGGTCCAATGCGTACACAACACCTTTATTCGTGTTGAAATACACCAGCTCATCCACAATGATCGCTGAACTAAACACATCACCGTCCGCTTTAAACTGCCAAGCCAAATTGCCAGTCTCAACATCCAGTGCGTAGAAGTTCTTTTGGTAATCCCCAAAACATGCAACACCACCAGCACACGCAGGCGTCCCCCAGACAGCGCTTTTGGCCTTGAAATGCCAACGTTTACGACCAGTCGCCTCTTCCAGACCATAAACATTGCCGCTGGTGTCCGCGATCACGAGGACTTCTCCACCCAGCGCCAAGACAGGCTGCGCAAAAACACCTGAAGGCGTCTTAAAGCTCCACGCGACAGAATCCAACTGCGTCAAACCGTGCCCTTTCACGAGACCGTGACGAGATGGTGCGCCACGCAACATCGAGCCTTCAGAATGTTTGACAATGGTATCCCAGTTCAGCTCGCCCAAATGGACTGTTTGATCCACTTTGAGTGATTGGGTTGTCGGTTTGTTCGTTTTGACAACCTTCCTTTTGACGGCTTTCTTTCTTCTGACAACCCTCTCCTCAGTGACCTTCTCTTCGACCACTTTGGGCTCGGCGCGTTTGAGCCTGACAAAGTGCATGACCCCTGCACCGTCGAGATAATGAAGCACACCCTTACGAATATCATACGCCACACGCCCCGGCGCCCCGACGCGTTTGGACTCCGTGCTCTTTCCATCGGCCAATCGCACGTGGTATACCCACCCAAGATCGTCTGCCACCACACAAAGCTCATCCGCGATGGCAGGTGCTTCTGTCACGCGACCTTTCAGTCGTGTCCGCCACTTTGGCTCACCAGTATTGCTATCAAAGGCGACCATCTGTCCATCGTGCCCACAAACAAATGAGTTCGTCCCCGCGTGCACGACATTGGTTCCCGGCCCCGGTAAAAGGGGACGTCTCCAGACTTCTTTGCCATCTTGTAGACGCAACGCGAAGACCTCACCAAAACCATTGCAAAAGTGAAGCAGCCCGCTGCTCGTTTTTTGATAGGCCATCTCCATCAAAGGAGCGGGAAGTTTGCGAGACCATCGCAGTGAATAGTCTCTCATATCGTAGACAAAGACCTCACCCCCCAACGTCAAAAACACACCATCGTCGTCGAAGATATCGAATGAGAGGACACGTAATCCCGGCGGTAACAATTGCTTGAAGGATGGATTCTCTCCTGTCCGGCGGACCATCTCAGCGATCCTTCCGTCAGCGCTGACGGCGAACATTTTCTGGTTGTATGTGCGCACACCTTCGACGACCGTATCCATCGACAGGCTCCAGGCCAACGCCCCCTTCTCGGCACCAATGGTCGTCATGTCACCGCGAAAATTCAACATGTAGACGATCCCTGCATAGCGCGGGTCGACCGATTTATCAGGTTGAAATGTCCCATGCATATCGTACTTCCACAACAGCGTGTGCTTGTCCTCGGAGAAGCAGTACAACGTACCGGACATCGTTTTGATGTAAATCATATCCATCAAATAAAAAAAGCTCCCCCCTGGAGCGGCATCCAATTGTATCTGTCGCACGTCTCGGATCATGAGTCATCTCCAATCTATCAAAAGCAAAAGCGAATCTTCTTTGTAGCAAACAACCACCCAAAAGGGAATATATCCACCTCCCCTTCATCATCCACAATGTACCGCCACATCCTGTCAAAGATCCATCAAAAATCCTCTCACCTCCCCTCAGATAACTGAGACTTTTTGACACAATGTTCACCTCACTGTGACGCATTGTGTTACAAAAGGTATAAAGACAAGGGACGTAAAAGATCTGGAATGGCTTTTGCTAAAAAAGAAAGTCATCACAAAACGAGTATGGAGGATGTCATGAGACTCGGAAAGAATCATTTGGTTACATTGTTTGTTTGCCTTCTCGCTATCGTCAGCTATATCCCCAGCGCACTTGCCTGCTCTCCAAGATTCAAAGAAATGGGCTGGATCTCCCCTCCCCGTGAAGCCAAAGATATCCCCCGAAATGCTATCATCTGGCTCACACTCTACTCCGGTGAGGAAAAAGCCCCAAAAGGTTGGCTCGAAGACCAGGACGGCAACAAAGTCGAGCTCAATGTCTCTGGCAAAGAGGTCTTCATGTACCAACCAAATAAACCTCTCAAAGCCAACGCAACATACAAATTTCATTGCAAAGTATGTTTTGGTGATAGAACAGGCGAGGAAGAAAACTGCCACCCCTGTCAACACGATAACACCAGGTTTACGACAAGCAGTGCGCTTGAGACCTCAGCGCCTACATACAACGAATCCAACGACCTCAAACATAGCCGCGCTCCTGTCATCAACATGAGCATGTGTGGTGCGAGTGGTGGTACACATTTTCTGACCGTCAAGGGAAAGTCCGATCCCAAGATCGCATGGTACGAGCTCACCAAACTCACCAAAGACGGAAAGGATCACTCTGAGACACACACCAACAGCGTCGCCGACTTCTCGTTGTCCTTTGGTGCCAATCGTTCCGGTGAAAAAGTATGTTATCAACTCGACGCTATCAGTTACACAGGTAAAGTGATCCCTGGCGACAAACCCATCTGTCAAACGCTCGATAACTTTGTAGGGATGGGATGCAACCAGACACAAGGCATCAGCAAAAACCCCACATCTCTTTTGTGGTCACTGCTCGTCTTCGCCCTTCTCTTCGGTTTCCGCCGCAAAGCAAAGCGCTCCTAGCCCAATAACATGTAAAACACCCACACAACAAACCCATCATCAAAAAGGTCTGTTCAAATGGCACTCCGAAAGAATCATCTCATTGTCTTGCTTATTTGTGCGCTCTTTGTCAGCTATATTCCCAGCGCGCTCGCTTGTCAGCCTCGCGATGACAGCTGGATCTCCCCTCCAATGGATGCCAAAAACATCCCCCGAAACACCATTGTCTGGCTCACTCTCTACTTTGGCGCCAGCCAAGCTCCAAAAGGTTGGCTGGAAGATAAAGACGGCAACAAGGTCGAACTCAATGTCTCTGGCAAAGAGGTCTTCATGTACCAACCAAACGAACCTCTCAAAGCCAACACAACTTACACATTCCGCTGCCAGATGTGCTTTGAAAACGGCAATGAGACACACTGTAAAGGCTTCTGTCAACACGACAGAACAACCTTCACAACAGGCAGCGCTCTTGAAACCTCTGCCCCTGCGTACACAGAATCCAACAAAGTCTCACACAAACGACAGCCACTCATCAACGACGCCCCATGTGGACCTTCAGGCGGGTCACATATCCTGACGATCAAAGGAAACTCCGACCCCAAAGTCGCATGGTATGAGCTTACAAAACTCACCAAAGACGGAAAAGACGCAAGTATCACCCACACAAACGACACCGCCGACTTCTCATTGTCCTTTGGCTCAGATCGTTCAGGTGAGAAAGTGTGTTACCAACTCGACGCCATCAGCTACACAGGCAAAGTCATCCCTGGTTCCAAATCCATCTGCCAGACCCTCAATGACATCGCCGGAGTAGGATGTAACCAGACACAAGGCATCAGCAAAAACCCCACATCTCTTTTGTGGTCACTGCTCGTCTTCGCCTTCCTCTTCGGCTTCCGTCACAAAAGAAAATAAAAAGGATATGTTTCATGAAGTTCTCACAAGTATGTCTCCCCATTTGTTTGTTTGCATTGATCTTGGTAGGAAACCAAAACGTCACAGAGGCCTGCTCACCTCTCCCCCCAAAAATCGCTTGGACTTACCCAGAGAATGGTGCCAAGAACGTCCCCATCAACGTTCAGATCTGGCTACAGTCCGAAAATGTAGTACCCATTGATGGAGATGTCAGGCTCAAAGATGAGGCCGGCAATGCCGTCCCTTTTACGAAGACATTTGAGCTTGGAGCTTATAAACTCGTACCAACAGGGACACTCCCTCCCAACACCAAGTACACCGTCGAATGCAACCAATGTGAGACGTGGTTTGACAATCAAACCACTTACAGCTTCACGACAGGCACAAGAGAGCTCGCCAAGCCCGACACATACGCAGGTGCACAGGACATCAAGATCGAATATGTCCCCGCGTACAAGCCACAAGACACCAGCAACACATGTGATGGCCCCCGTGATGCTTACTTCTCCGTGACAGTCAAGGGTACTGAGCAGACAGAGGCCGTGATGTATCAGCTCGAACGTGTCGGGACAGGTGCCTTGCTTCGGGGGAAAACGCCAGAGCTTACTTCGACACTCACTGTCAACGAGGCTGGCACAGAGTTTTGTTACATGTTGAAGGCCATTTATCCGGATGGTTCGTCAGACGGGAACACGACAAAAGTGTGTGTCACACCAGAAGTCCCAAAAGGTTGTGCGTGCAGTCAAGCCCAAACACAACCTCCCACATCGTTGTGGTTGTATCTGTTTGTGCTTGTGGGATTCTTGCGTGTGCGTCGACGATAGGTGGGGGGTGCTTTTGTAGGAGCGGGATGATTAACGACGACGACGGAGGTGGTAGGGGAAGGTCATACTGAGATTGTGTTTGGCCCGGCGCATTTTGTAGCGTCGGACACGTTTGTGGACACATTTTTTGAGGGCGAGATCGTGTTTTTCGGGGAAGATAGAGACAACCTTTGCGACGAGACGACGCGTTCCTTTGACTCTTTTGATGGTGATTGAACCTTCCGCTTCGAGGTAGCCGGAGTTTTTGAGGGCACGACGCAAACAGCGCAATGAGGAACGAAAGGCACGTCGGGCTTTTCGACAAAAACGAGAGCGACATCGACGACGTCGACCCTCCAGAATGTTGTCTTGTTCATGTTGTGGTGCATAAGAGGTAGGACCAGAGGGATTGGCCGAGACTTGTGGGACAATGAGCAGCCCAAGACACGCGAAGAGACACAGTAAGCGAGCAGTCTGATGGAGTATGTTGTGTTGCATAGGCGTCGTATTCCTCGAAAATAAAGGGTTTCGTGAAGCAATCGCGTCGATTGTACCCCGAACACGATAAACAGAGCAAGAGGAATCAACAGACAAAAAGAAATGGCGACAGAACCCCCTCAGATGGGCTTCGCCCGGTAGAACAACCTGGGGTTTTCACCCCAGACCCCACGATGCTCACGCATCGTTTGTGTTGCGCTCTTCGAGCGCTGGGGAAAAGGAAGGGCTGCAGAACCCCCTCAGATGGGCTTCGCCTAGTAGAACAAACTGGGGTCGTGGACCCCAGACCCCACGATGCTGACGCATCGTCTGTGTTGCGCTCTTCGAGCGCTGGGAAAGAGGAATGGTTGCAAAACCCCCTTATTGGGCAAGTTACCCCTGTTGTTTTGATCTGATTGTCTCTTTTGTTTAAAGCTCGACATTTTCGCTTTTGCAAGCTCTGGAACCTCTACGAAAAACGCCACACAACACAAGTAACATCAACAAAGAGATGGCTGTTCCGGGTGATTGTTGTTGACAACCACAGCCACTTTCAGGGGCTTTGACTTCTCTTCCAGAGTCGACAAGCTCAGGTTTCGGATCTTGCTCAACTTTGGACTCCTTTGGCTCTGGTGTCGTTTCGAATGCAGGTGATTCGGTGCTCTCCTCTGGAGTCAGGTCAGGTTCGACCGAAGCATCTCGTGGTTGTGGCTCTTGTGGGTTGGGTTCTTGTGTCATTTCAGGGGTTGGTTCTTTTGGATTTGGGTTTTCAATGGTGGAGAGATCGACGACAGGTAGGATGATACGAGATGGTCGCATCGCGTCGTGATAAATCGTGTTCTTAGCGATCACCGTTTGTGTATATGAGAGAGAGAGGGGAGCACCTGTGTTGGGGTTAGGCTGGAACCTTGGGGCGTTTGAAGATGTAATCGCAACACGGAGCTTGTGTCCTTTCTCGAAGACGATCGCAGTAGACCAAAGATCCACAGTGATTTCGGTGGGTGTGTTTGGTGTGATAAATTCCTCTTTGGTCGTTGTGTTGCGATGTCGGAGTTTGACGATACCATCAAGCACCAACATCGAACGACCATCGGGATAAACATCTGTCAGTTTGACCGCGAAGTCTGTGTCTTTTGCATCCGTTGCGATCCACAGTTTGGCTTGGATTCGCCCAACAACCGCGACATCCTGTGTCAAAGTGTTTGTTGTGTATGTGAGTACATCTTTGCGCGCTTCAATGATTCTTTGATCTTTTGGGCCGGCAAGAATCGTGAGGTTATTTCCACCGTTGGTTGGGACGGGGTCTTTTGGGTCGTATTGATAGCTTTCGGGAGCTTCATCTTGTGCTGGTTGCGATAGACTCAGCTTGTTATCTTTGTGTAAATAGTATGGTGTAGCCTTAGAAGCAGGTGGCCAATGTTGAAGCGCAAACCACCTGTTAGCTGGGCTATTTGCGTTTGTAGGATCACCCATGACATAGATGTTCACAGACGCGAGCTTATCAAGTAGCCCAGAAGGACGCTTGAGGAGGTATTTGAGATACCATGCATTTTGGAATTGTGATGGTGTAATCGGTCCGAGCTTCGTCGCATTTTCTGGGTAGGTGAGATCTCCATTTTTTTGCTTCCCGATACTATGTGTCCACGGTCCCATCACCAGATATTGTTGTTCTCGGAAGGTTGACGCACCTTTTGTTTTGTACCCAACATATGAGTTGATGGTTCCTTGTGAGAAGATATCGTACCAACCGCCAATATGAAGTGCTGGAGTGTTGATCTTCGACCAATCGTTGATACGCCGTGAATCCCATATCTTTGCATTGGAGAGAGGATGATTGATGAAGTCCAAAAGAGTCGGGTGTGGGACTGTCATATTGTTGGTTTTCGCCTGATTGTTCGACCACTCGACGATCAGTGACTGACGAAGAACCCCTCCCCAAAAAACACCATGTTTGTACAGATCGGGTGTCCCAACAGTGATGATTTGCCCATCCACAGGGACGGCTTCTGCTAGCATGAGCTGGGTAACACCAAGCGCTGAACCGCCTGTTGTGTGGACGATACCATTACACCAGGATTGTTTACGTAGCCACCCAATCGTCGCAGCTCCATCCACACGGTCATCACCAAAGAGTGTGTCATTCCCCTCGGACTTGTAACGGCCTCGGGTGTTTTGGTGGACGACGACAATGCCATACGCGCTCAGTCCTGTGTTGACCTGGTATTTGTATGGTGTTCGCTGTAAGAGGACAGGCCAAGGCCCCTTCCCTGTGGAAGGAAGGACGATCGTCGCAGCCAATTTGATGCCATCAGGCATTGGGATCGTCTGCTCTTGGATGGTTTGGGCATGGGTGACTTCACTTCCCCAACAAACGAAAGCAAGGACAAGTAACAAATACCGAACATGTCGGGATAGAGTGTGCAATGTTTGCATCTTTTTGGGTTGTAGCGCTTCCATTTCTGCTCCTACAGGCTGTGTGCACAATAGACTTCTCTCAAACAGGTTACACACATAGACCCTTCATACATAGGATTTGTTTACAAACGCATACAAAATGGAGACAGAACGCCATGAGTCGGGCTTCGCCCGGTGGAACAACCTGGGGTTTTCACCCCAGACCCCACGATGCTGACGCATCGTTTGTGTTGCGCTCTTCGAGCGCTGGGAAAAAGGCTACAGAACCCCCTCAGACGGGCTTCGCCCGCCAGCTCCCCCTGCGCAACTTCGTAGGCAAGGGGAGCGATGCATATCAAACGATACATCGTGATATAAAAGAGAATTCCGTGTATGTCGGTTAGTTTGTCCCTCCTCTCGAAAGGCTTGAGAGGAGGGAAGTCACGAAGTGACAGGGTGGTGAGTTTGTTGAGGTGGATGATTGCAAGCGAAGACGCAAAAAACCCACTGCAACTTTGCGAGCAAAGGAGCCTTATAAGAATGTCGCCTGCGACATACGTCTGAAAGAAGGGGATTGCAGAGTGGAGTCAGGGGAGTTTGCGGAGACGCAAGTGCAACGTCCACCGGATCAGAAATCTAGAATCCCCCGTATATATCGGTTAATTGGTCCCTCCTCTCAAAAGGCTTGAGAGGAGGGAAGAGCCGGAGGCTCAGGGTGGAGAGTTTGTTGAGGCGGATGATTGCAAAGCGTACGAAGCAAATCAGCCACGAAGAAAAGCCTCTGCAAGAAGAGCGTTGTAAGAGGTAAAGCCCCAACCCCGCGGGGGTTTAAATGCGGTCCAGCGCGCTGCGCTGGTGCAACGTCCGCCGGATCAGAAATCAAGCTAAATCTTCGTGCATATCGTTTGAATAGCCCCTCTTCCTTTTACAAGGGAAGAATGTTCGATGATTGGACAGAGGGATGTGTTTGATTGGTCTCACCGGGTTGAAACCCGGTGCTATAGAAAATGTACGCTCGCCTTCAAGGCTTCGCATCGATCTGAATTGGGCAGGTCTAAAGACCCGCCCTCAAAACATCAGCATATCCTTATCCAAAGATGACAGCGATGCAGACCCTCCCAGATCGTTGAATGGAAAAAAGGAAAACGAGGTGATATAAGATGTAGAAAGGTATCAGGTAGAGAATATTTCACGTAGGCTATACAATTTGCAAATGGCCAAACTCAGGATTCTGGGGTCTCAATCACATCATCAATGGGCGTCTCAGAGAGATCTTCGCCACGGCGACGTCGAGATGTTGGACGAACATTATCCGCGAGCTTGTTCTGCTCAACGAGGCGATACAACCCCTCCAATGCGGTCGCCACACCCTGGTATGTGTTCGCCCACTCCGATAAGAACGCGTCTCGCTCCGACAAAGCATCCTGTGTCTCACGCTTCTCACGTTGCACCTTATCAAGCGCCGCCTTAAGCGACTTTGCACGCAAGTCCAACAACTTACCAAGATACGCAGGAACCACACTCGCGGTCGCCTTCGCCTGATCCTTGTCCACACCACTCGTCACAAGCTGATCCAACAAGGCTTCGTTGACGATGGGTGTTGTGTCCTTCAGCAAACGTGGAACGGCATGTTGTAATGTCGCCAACAACTTATCTGGCGTTCCCGGAATCACCGTCGGAATTCCATATGTCTTGAGAAGCTGTTCGTCTTGGAGACCCAAGAGCTGAAAACGTACGTGCTCAAATGCACCTACCGCGATCTGAAACTCACGATCACGTCCAAGCTGTGCAGGCGGCTGATCCGCTTGCTCATTGATATACTTCTGTTCTTTTGTGTCGAGCGCCTGAGCATCAGACTCCAAAGTATCATGAAGCGCGAGCAAAAACTTCTTTGTATCCGCCTCCGTTAGCTTCAGCTTCTTAGCGAGCAGCTGAGACAACTTATCCACATGTGTACTCACCGAGCTACACACATAACGAGCATTTTTTACACGGTTTTGAATTGCAACACTAACTTGGGCCATGGGAGCCTCCCTCACAGGTAGTACAACAAATATGGTGATCCAAAACACGGACTCTCTCCGCGACGTGGATCATCTTCGAAATAGAAAGATTCCCGTCTTATAGCATATCCCTCTCAACATGTAAACAACCCTTCGAGGCTATTGGCTATTGCTAGATGGGAAATAGCCTCTCCTCATGAAAATAAGCGTTTCCCAAAGTGGGAAACGCCTTTTTGCCAAAAAAGACATGTCTTTTCCAGAGGGGAACCCATAACGAGCTGTCAAGAGTGTGTTTTTGCGCGAGAGAGACACTTCGATTTGCGCCCAAGCACGTCTTTGTAAGTGGGAAACTCTTTTTGACAGAAAAATCTGCGTTCCCCACTTTGGGAGACACAGCTCCTTCTGTCATTTTGCCTTCGCCAAGGTAGGGAACGCCAAAAGAGACGCTGGATATGTGTTGTTGTCAGGAGAAAACATACCAGGATAGAAAATAAAGCCTTCCTCCCTGGCAAAAACACACCTGGGCCAAAAAATCAGCAGCTTCCACTTGCAAAGACATGCAAAGAGAAACCCTTGACATCTTTCCCACCTGCAAAAACACACAAATAGCCGAAAATAAGCATCTCTCACCTACAAAAACACTACAAGAGAAAAACAATACGTGTTCCACACCTGTAAAGACACGCAAAGAGAAACCCTTGACGTCTTTCCCACCTGCCAAGACACACAAAGATCCAAAAAGAAGTCGCAGTCTATAAGGCCATCGGATGAAAAAAAGGATACAGAAAAAGAAACGTCCGTAGAGGTTGTTACTGAAGCCCCAAGCATCGTGATTCGTCGTTGCAATAGCCCTGCTATTGCGCCTTCTCATGCCTTGCCTGAGACTCCATCACCGACCCTCTTACCTACGCTTTTTTCCATCCAACGGCCTAAACAAGGGGATTGTTGGTGCAGGGTTATGTTGGGGGCGGGTCTTTAGACCTGCCCAATTCAGATCAATGCGAAGCCTTGAAGGCGAGCGTACCATCTCTATAGCACCGGGTTTCAACCCGGTGAGACCAAACAATTCCCTCTATCTGCTCGTCTGATCTGTTATCATGTTTCTGGAAAGGTTTGTTCACAACACATCAAAGACACGATATATACGATGTCATCGGGCGGACACAAGGCCCGCCCCTACAGGACTCGAACGACATACACGGGGGATACTGGAAAACTGATCCGGCGGATGTTGCACTCGTGTCTCCGCAAACTCCCCTGACTCCACTCTACAATCCCCTTCTTCCAGGCGGATATAGCAAGCCATATCCTTGGATTCCCTCCTACTCGTGGACTTTCAGTGGGTTTTTTGCGTCTTCACTTGCAATAATCCGCCTCTACAAACTCTCCACCCTGAGCCTCCGGCTCTTCCCTCCTCTCAACCCTTTCGAGAGGAGGGACTATTTAAACGATATACACGGAGATTTCGCTAGAATATTGTTCCGGCGGACGTTGCACTTGTGTCTCCGCAAACTCCCCTGACTCCACTCTACAATCCCCTTCTTCCAGGCGGATATAGCAAGGCCATATCCTTGGATTCTTTTCTGCTCACGTACTTGTAGTGGGTTTTTTGCGTCTTCACTTGCAATCATCCGCCTCTACAAACTCTCCACCCTGTCGCTTCGCTCCTTTCCTCCTCTCAAACCTTTCGAGAGGAGGGACTATTCAAACGATATACACGGATTTTTCGTTTATATCGCGATATATGGTTTGATATGCATCGCTCCCCTTGCCAACGAAGTTGAGTAGGGGGAACTGGACGATCGAGAGCTCGGACTGAGGGGGTTCTGCAGCCATTCCTTTTCCCCAGCGCTCGAAGAGCGCAACACAAACGATGCGTCAGCATCGTGGGTCTGGGGTCCACGACCCCAGGTTGCTCTACCGGG